>Ga0209417_1004111_pt1 | contig 17942 bp, 48 predicted proteins | sample RifGroF2_FD_184002 | JGI IMG/M metagenome (GOLD analysis project Ga0209417, IMG submission 184002) | Groundwater microbial communities from Rifle, Colorado, USA - Groundwater F2 (SPAdes) (version 2) | ecosystem: Environmental > Aquatic > Deep subsurface > Groundwater | place: Rifle, Colorado... | reverse complement strand
GGGGTGCGGAGATCAAGTCCGGCCTCAAGGGTATCGAAGCGATCACGCCGACGGAGTAACGCTCATGGGCCTCTCGCGTCCCTTGCTCTCCGCACCCCTTCGCAAGCTCCCGAAGGCCATTTGTCCGTCCTGTGGTGTGGAGTTTGATGCCGTGGATCACGGGAACGGGAAGAAGGCTGTGTTCTGCGGCCTCCAAGCCTGCTTCGCCGAGGGCATCCGGGCGTACTGGAAGGCACTCGGATATGTCGCCACGGTTCAGTACGTGGAAGGGAGCCCGCGACTGGTGGGCGTGCCGGTGAGGATGTGAACGCTGTAGCCGCTATCGCTCTAGTTTTGTGTGCCCTTACACTATTCTACGGACCATTCCTCTTTGGAGAGGAGCGTAAGCCGTATGGTGCGGAATGGTATGTCGGGGAACTTATTGAGATACTGATTGTCGGAAGTCTCTCTGGTCGTGTTCTTGGATGGTGGTAAGCGTGCCCTGGCCCCCGACTTCCTGGCTCTCCAAACCTTCAACCTGGCAGGTGGTGTCCCATGAATCTCCTCCCCCTCTACCGCGACCATCCCGACCTCGCCGAAGTAATCGCAGGCCCACCCGTACACCTAGTCAAGTGCGCCGATTGCCCGCACCACTTCCCACCGGACCAACTGTATCCTGGCAGGGACGGGCGTCTCTGTGCGACCTGCTTTGACCGGAGGCAGGACATGTACTGGGCAGAGTGGTATGAGCGGCTGGCGAAGGAGGGGAGGGGGTCGTTATGAAAGATTGTCACGACTGCGGCGCACTCCCGGGCAATCCTCACAAGGGCGGCTGTGATGTTGAGCGATGCTCTATCTGCGGGAGACAAAGGTTGCAATGCGAGCATGAGGGGCACGATCCCCTGTTCGCTCGGTGGACTGGCATCTGGCCTGGCGAGGCAGAGGCGAAGTATCTGGGACACGATTTGAACGAGTTTCACGATCTCGGACTTTACAAGATTTTCTTCGTGAAACCGGAGGGGCATGTAGCGAAGGAGGGGAGGGAGGGGGCGTGATCTACCTCGGCCTCCTGATCGGCTTCTGCGTCGGGCTGTCTCTCGGTGTGTACCTGACCATCCTCTGCGCGTTGGATGGGAAGATCCGTGGCTGAACCTATCGTGCTCACCAAGGATGATTCGATTCCACTCTCGCGGGCGGCGTTGTGCTGCGATTGTGAGTGCGTATTTTTCTTAGGGCGACTGCGTTGTCCGCGATGCGATTCGGGCGCATGGATTCCCCTAGAGACGTTCTTCAAGGAAAAGAAGCCATGACCCCCACCCAATACCTCGCCTACCTCTTCGGCCTGCAAACCGCGCAACAGGTCGGCTTCCTACTGTCCGTGCTCGTCGCGTTCGTGTTGGGCTGGACCTGCAAGGAGATCCGCGACAAGCGACGGCTGATTCGGTGGAAGCGGGCGTGGGAAAGAGGGGAGAGGATGGGGGTGAGGAGATGAAATACTCCCTTCGAGGCTGCCCTGGCCCTGGGTTACTGCTGACTGACCATCCCAAGCATGAGAGGCAAATATGGACGCGGGTAAAACTCAGGAATCGCCGGATCAGCCCATGCGCCCAGTGTCAAGGCCCTCTCGGTGTATGGGCGTACCTCCCGATTACGAATGGCAACAACCGCATGGAGCGAATCTGCGAGCGGTGCGTGACCAAGGGGGAGTCGCTAGGGGTGCGACGATGATGACCTATCCGAAGACCCGGGCAGAGGCGGAGGCGTATCGGTATAATCGGTGGGGGGGCAATCCCGGCGGGCGGGCTTTTAATCCCATGCGGTGCGCGATGGAAGTCTTCAGAGGAATCGGCTGGCAGCATCAGTGCTCCCACAAGCCCGGCAAGGGGCCAGGTGGCCTCTACTGTGGGCAACATGCGAAAATGGTGAAGTAGATGGCCACCATCCTCCTCGTTGACGACTCGCAGGAAATCCGCGCATCCCTCCGCGCTGCCCTGGAGATGCACGGCTACACGGTCCTGGAGGCGGCCTACCTCATGGGCGTGCAGGCGATGGCGACGGGCAATTCGGATGTAAAATGCGTGGTCCTGGACGGGAATGTGCCCTTGTCTTATGGCCTCTCTCCCATATCCAGTATTGGGCTTGCCCTGACACTCAAACAGCAAGGCGTGAACGTAATCTTTCACTCTGCTGATTCTGACCTCTGCGGGTTGGCGCGGAAAGAAGGGCTGACTGCGGTAGAGAAGGGCAGCGGGATACAGGAATTACTGGAGGCGATAGATGGCTCGAAGAAAGTTTAAGGCGTACTCGCTCTGGTTGAAGTGGGAGCGACCTGATGGGTGGCAGATCGCCGCGACATGCAAGAATGTTTCTTTCCCTGGAGAGAATCCCCGCGAGTTCCTGATGGAGTGGGCGGAGACGCACTACCCGTCAAAGTGGGGTCCTGATTGGCGTCGAAAGGTCCGCATACTTCCAGAAGGGAAGCGACCTCGTGATCCCCGCTGACCCCGGCGGCTCCGCCTCCCCCCTCACGCCGCAGGCCGAGGATTTCATGGTGGACTGCTGTAATGAGAACTGTGCGTGGTCTGGACTATCCTCTGCGTGCGTGACACCGAAGCACGAACCGCACCATTTGCTCTGTCCAGAGTGCTACGAGGTGGTAGAGCCAATAGGTGAGCCGTGGTGATACGGGTTGATGGGGGTGGCTATTCCTCCCCCCTCACGCCCCAGGCGATCACGGCGATCCGGGCCGTGGATCTGATGGCTGAGGTACGGGGCAAGCCGGTGGTGATATGGCCTGTGTTCCTGACGGCGCTGCACTCGGCCCGCGTGACGCAAGGTGGGGGGAAGCGATGAAAGTCCGTCGCGTGAATCGCTACGCCTGTGAGCATTGCAAGAAGTCTGGTTGCTCGGCCTATCACATCCGCTTGCATGAGGAGCGATGCACTTTGAACCCGAGCCGGACGTGCGGTATGTGCAAGATGCTGGAGCAAGAGCAGCCGAAGATGTTGGATCTTATCTCCGTGCTGCCTGATCCGACCGGATATGCACGACACGAAGGACAATTACACTTTTTTGACGACGGGTTGTCGGCCGCCGTGTCAGATGTCCTCCAGAAGCTCCGAGACCTTGCGGGCAACTGTCCCGCCTGCATTATGGCTGCGTTGAGACAGCGCGGAATCCCCGTTCCGATAGCCCACGGCTTCGAATTCACCAAGGAATGCAAGAGCCTGTGGGCAGAAATAAACAGCGCCTAGTATGGGTGACGCAGGGTGGGGGAAGGAGAGGGGTACTGGCATGACCCAACTGCCGATGTTCGCCCCCGGCTCCGCCAACCGGGAGGAATCGGTGCAGGCGCGGGTGCTGGCGAGGCGTGATGATCCTGAACCGAGCAGGGTTGCGGCGCGGTCGGCGGCCAATCGCCTTGGGAAGCAGCAGGCCAGCACGCTCAATGCTGTCCGGTCCATGCCCGGTTCGACCGCGTGGGAACTGGCAAAGGGCAACGTCACGCTTCGATACCTCTACAATCGCCGCCTGCCGGAGCTGGTGATGAAGGGTGTCGTCCGGCGTGGGGAACCGAGAGCCTGCCGGATCACCGGCACAGAGCAAACGACGTGGTGGCCGATATGATACTGGCGATAGACCCAGGCCCCACGGAAAGCGCCTATGTCGCGTGGAATGGGACTCATATCGTCCAGCATGAGACCTGTGCGAACAAGGAAACGCTGGAGATAATTCAATGCAACCCCTGGAGGCGGGTCGTCATCGAATGGATCGAAGGCTACGGGAAAACCGTGGGAAATGAAACCTTCCACACCTGCCGATGGGTGGGGCGGTTCGAGCAGGCAGGTGGCTGTCAGGAGGGAGACGGGCACCTGGTCACGCGGAAGGAAATCAAGCTGCACTTGTGCGATTCGCTCCAGGCCAATGATAGCCACGTCCGCCAAGCCCTGATAGACCGTATCGGACCGCCGGGCAGTAAGAAGGCACCAGGCCCGACATTTGGAATTGTGGGCCATGAATGGTCCGCGTTGGCTTGTGCTGTGACGTGGTGGGATAAACACAAGGAGGCCCTATGACTTCTCTTCGTGTCTATTACAAGATACTCGGAGGCCACGTCCACTGCCGCGTTTTCAGCGGGAAGGCTCCCGACCTGACACATGCGAAAAATGGAGACCTCGCTTTCTCCGTTGAGGAGTGGAATGCTGACGGGGTGTATGACGCCTTGAGTCGAATCGCTGAGGTCCGAGAGGAGGCCCTATGAGCCGCAAGCTGAGCGCGGTGGACTTCGCCCGCATCTGGGGGTGGGTCAGCAAGCTGTCCCGGAAGCAATGGGCGCACTTGGCGGAACTGCGGGCGGAACAGGACAAGGAGATGATCGTCCCAGCGGCAATGGAGCCCAAGGAACGGAAGCCCCGCAAGCCACGAGGGGGTACGCCAGAGGAACCGAAGCCATGAAACCGCGTCCCGTCGAAATCGTGATCTGCCTGGAAGCATCGGCCACATTAAAGGAGATGCGAGAACACCTTCGGAAACAGCAGAGAAAGGCGACGACGTTCGGCGGGAAATACTGCAAGGTGGTCCGCGCAGATGTGTTTTTGGTCAAACGACTCACGGCGGGGACGCCGGAAGGGAGTAGCTCATGAAGGCGGAATTCGAGTATTTGGAGGATGAGGTGGAGGCCATCGTGCTGGCCCACCACACGAAGCTGTTTCCTCCCCCAGACGGGATGGTGTGGAAAGCGACGGTAAGTTCCTATGGATTGCGGCGCGTGAAGATCGAGGCGGTGGAGAGCAAACCGGAAGGGGGTGCGGGATGAGTGAGGAGAAGGCAGTCGTACCAAAGCCCAAACTGGAAGACAACATCATTGTCTGGGACACCGACAAAGGGGAAGTCAAGCTCTCCGTGGCCCTCGTCCGCATGTACTTCTGTCCCGAGGCCAGCACGGTTGAGGCCATGACGTTTCTCTCCATCTGCAAGTACCAGAAGCTGAACCCCTGGCTCCGGGAGGCGTACCTCATCAAATTCGGGAACTCCCCGGCTTCCATCGTCGTCGGCAAGGATACGTTCTCGAAGCGGGCGGTGCGAAACCCAAAATACCAAGGCTTCCGTGCGGGAATTGTTGTCCAGAAAGGGGATGCCATTGAGTGTCGAGAGGGGTCGCTGTTGCTCAAGGATGAACCGCTCCTTGGCGGATGGTGCAAGGTCATGATGAAGGACCGTGAGGCGATCTATGCCGAGGTCTCCTTGTCGGAATACGAGGGGCGCACCAAAGAAGGGGACTTGAACCGCACCTGGCGCGGCAAGTCAGCGACCATGATTCGCAAGGTCGCCTACGTGCAGGCCCACCGGGAGGCCATGCCCGAGGAGTTCGAGGGGCTGTATGACGAGTCCGAGATCCGGCCCGACGAGAAGAAGCCTGAGTCCTTCGGCATGCCACTGTCGGTGGACGAGGCCGCGGCAAAGGAGCAGGCCGGGAACGGTGGAGAATCGCCAGCGGGACCGGCGGAAACTGCTACGCCCAGCCCCTCCGCTGCATCCGAGGCGCCCGCTGGCGATGTTCCCCCCGAAGTAGATCAACAGGGCCTAGAGGCCGAGGCCCGTGCGCGTGAACAGGCTGAGGCGGCCGCAGAACATGACCCGCCCAGGCCGACCGGTAGGGTGGACCGTCAGGCCGTGTGGGAGGCCCTGTTGCGGAAGGCCAAGGAGATGAAAGTGTCCGCCCCGACGGGCCTGCTGAAAAGCCTCACGGGAGGCAAGACGAGCCTCGCCAGCATGGATGATGCGGAAGTCCTGGCGCTGGCGAAGAAGCTCCAGTAGGAGAGAATATGGCAACCGTTGAAGTCCGCTCCGACCGCAATCCCGATGTGGTGTACGAGGTGGACGCAGAAGCTGGGACCTGCTCCTGCCCCCACTACACCCAGAAACTCAAGCTCATCAACGAGGCTGAGGGGAAGGCGTTGGCGTGCAAGCACATCCTGGGGCTACGCCGTGAAACTCCTTGAGGTCACAGACACCACCTACCGCCTGGAGTGTGACGGCAAGGTGGTGGACTACCCCCGCGTGACGGCGATCCTGTCTGTCGTGCAGGACTTCTCGGCTATTTCGCCTGAACGGCTGGCACATGCCGCCGAACGGGGGAAGGCCGTACACCGGGCAATCTGGCTCTTGGAGGCCGGCGGCGATGGCTCTGGGTTGGCCTGGGATACGGTGCATTCAGAACTCGTGCCCTATCTCCAAGCCTATCAAGCCTTCAAGAAGGGGACCGGCTGTCGAATCATCGAGAAAGAACGGCTCATCGTCTCCGAACGCTATCGATACGCCGGCCGGGCCGATCTCGTTGTTGAGGGGCTAGAGAGGCATCAAGACATCCTGGACATCAAGACCGGGGAACCGTACCCCTCCCACGCCCTCCAGGTGGCCGCCTACGAGGGTGGCTACCGTGAGATGTTGAATACCAAGCGCACGTTCGGTCGGTGCATCCTCTACCTGCGCGACAATGGGACCTATCGGCTGGTCCGTCCCGTGAGCCCCCACGATTTCGCCGTATTCCTCGCCGTAAAACAGGTCTACGATTGGAGGCAAGCCAATGGCTCCTGATGGTGTGGTGACGGAGCAAGACGCAGAGGCCAGCGCCGGACTGGTCGCTACCAGATACGCCACAGCGGCGGACGCCCTGCTGGCGAAGTATCAGGGATTCATGGTCACAACGGATGACGGCTGGACCCAGGCCGGCGAGGAGCAGAAGCAACTCCGGGAGCAACTGAAAGACGCCGAGGAGCAGCGCGACTCGTGGGTGAGGCCGCTCAATGCCCAGGTGAAGCGGGTAAATGATCTCTTTCGCCGACCGAAGGAGGTCTTGGAGCAGGTTATCAACATCCTGTCCCGAGCGCGGCTCGCCTATGAGGCGAAGAAACAGGCCGAGGCCGACCGCATCAGGAGAGAGCAGGAGGAGGCGGCGCGCAAAGAACAGGCCCGGCTGGACAAGCTCGCGGCGGACCGAGCAGCCCGGGCCGAGGCGAAGGGGGACCTGGAGAAGGCGGAAGAAATCCGGCAGACCGTCCCGCAGGTGCCGCTCCCCATTCCGTCCATGACGCCGATACTGCCCAAAGTCCAAGGGATCGCCAAGCAGCAATACTGGTTCGCGGAGGTGACGGACCTACACGCTCTCGTTACGGCAGTCGCAGCGGGCGAGGTGCCGATGGAGGCCGTGCTGGCAAATGACGCCTGGCTGAAGAAGACGGCGAGCGCCCTCAAGACTGCGATGAAGTATCCTGGGGTGCGCGTGCGGGACGAATGGCGCGAGAAGGGAACTGGGCGATAGTCCAGTTGCAGGCCGTGAGCGCGTGGTTGACGTTGCTCTGAAATAACATGCTGGCGCTGGTCGAGGACCGATGCTTCGGGGGACGCTCCGATCTTAGGCTTACAGCCAGCGCCAGCTTCACCTTGCCCGCCCTGCGGCCCTCACACGGCTACGTGGCTGAGAACGCATGTTGGGAATACGAGGGCCATCTCATTCCTTGTCCGCGATGCGCGTTAGCCGAGGCACAGGCCAAAATTGAGACCACCGAGAGGGATAACGCATTTCTCGCAGAGGGACGTGATCAGGCATTTCGAGACCGCGACGCCCTCAAGGTCGCCCTTGGCGCGTTTACTCCCCACGGGATGAATGACGTGCGTGCGCTGTGGGCCAATGGACAGGTGTGCGAGGAGTGCTCGCACTCTCTCTGTGTGTATTACCGGGGATTGCTCATCGACCGCGACGCCCTCCAGGCCAAGCTGGAGCAGGCGCGGGAGGTAATGAGCAGGGTGCTCGCTCGTCTTCGTGAAATAAACATGGATGGCGGAGAGATGGGCGAGTGGTTGGGAAAAGCCCTCGCCGCCCTCGAGGCGGGGAAGGAGGCGGGAGGATGACGCCGGAAGAGCATAAAGCGCGACACGTCGAACTCCACAACGCCCTCGATGAATTAGTGGCGGATTGGATTTCCATAACTGAGTGTCTTCCGTCTCAAAACTCCGTCATGGCGCTGATGCAGTGGTCGCATCGCCAGACCGAAGATCCGACCGGGGCCGAATGGCCCCATGCCTGACCCCGACTGGCTCCGCGTCCGCATCCGGCCCGATGGGCACGGCTTCCGCAAGCCCACGCGGCGGAAATGGCTGCGCGTGCATCGGCTGCCGGCCCAGGCAGCTCCGACGTGGCGCAAACGCTGTGGGGCGAAGCTGGTATGGCAGGTCCACCCCGAAGACGTGGCGGCGATTCATCGGGAGTGGGGGGATGCGCCGGAGCCGGGAGCGGTCTACTACGTGGACGCGCATCAGGTGGAGGTGCTGATGAGGCGGGGGAAACGTGCGGACTGATTATCAAGACTTCCTTCACCAAAAGCTAGTTGCGAACACATCCGAAGGCAAGAAGGTCGAGCCTGCGACCATTCACCCTATCCTATTCCCTTTCCAGCGCGATGTCCTTCTCTGGGCGTTACGGAAGGGGCGGGCCGCAATCTTCCTTGATACCGGCCTTGGGAAGACATTCATTCAACTGGAGTGGGCTCGGCTATTAGGAGAAACCGCCCTTATTATTGCTCCATTGTCCGTCGCTCGCCAGACCATAAGGGAAGGGAAAAAGATCGGCTGCGATGTTCGGTATGTTCGGTCGCAGTCTGAGGTGGTGACGGGTCGTGCTCTCTACATTACGAATTATGAGATGATCAATGCCCTTGATTTTTCGGTCTTCGGAGCGGTCGTGCTTGATGAATCATCCATCCTGAAAAGCCTTGACGGAAAGACTCGGGCGAAACTTATCGCGGCATGCAAGGATATCCCCTATCGGCTCGCATGCACGGCGACGCCTGCGCCAAACGATCAGACCGAGATCGGCAACCATGCGGACTTTCTTGGTATCTGCACCCGCTCAGAAATGCTCTCGATGTTTTTTGTGCATGCGAACATCCAGCGGGAGACAGTGTTGAGCACTGGGGCCATCCTGCGAGAAAAATTCGGGAATGACCGAGGGCAAGAGTGGCGCCTCAAAAACCATGCACGCGAACCATTCTATCGGTGGCTAGCATCATGGGCGATGACGATGCGGCGTCCAAGCGACCTGGGCTATAGTGATGAGGGATTCGTCCTGCCGCCTCTGAGCATCGAGCCCGTGTGGACCGATGTTGAGATTCAGCGTGAGGGGGAGTTATTTTTCTTAGGGCTCCGTGGTATCGGGGACCGTCAGGCCGTGCGCCGACAGACGATTTCAGATCGGGTTGGGAAATTGTCGGCTCTGATAAATGGGACAGGCGAGCAGTGGATTGTCTGGACCGGATTACAAGCGGAAGCGAATGCGGCGACGGAAGCCCTCCCGGGAGCCGTCCAAGTACAGGGTGCCGACCCTCTCGAGGAAAAGGTTCGACGCATTGAGGGATTCCAAGAAGGGGAATTCCGCATCCTCGTCACGAAGCCTCGTATCGCCGGGTTCGGATTAAATCTCCAGAACGCGCACCGCATGGCCTTTCTCGGATTGAATGACTCTTGGGAATCGTACTATCAATGCATCCGCCGTCAATGGCGCTTCGGGCAGAAACATCCGGTCGATTGCCACATTATTCTTTCAACGGCAGAGCGAGAGGTTTACGAGAATATTCTCCGTAAAGAGGAAGGGGCGAGGCAGATGCGTGAGGAACTATTGAAAGCCGTCACGACGCACGAGCGACTCGAACTCGCTGGCGAAGCGATGCGGGGGAATGGATCAGTGCCGTCCAAGACGGTTAAAGGCCGAACCTGGACGGCCATACTGGGAGACGCGTGTGAATGCCTGCATGATATCGCCGAGGATTCGATTGACCTCTCCGTCTATTCCCCGCCCTTCGCCGACCTCTATACGTACAGTCCGAGTGACCGTGACCTCGGGAATAGCCGAGGGTGGGACGAATTCTTTCAGCACTACGGCTTTCTCATCCGAGAAGTCCTGCGCGTCACGAAGCCGGGACGCCTATCCTGTGTCCACACCTCGGACATTCCCGCGATGGCGGTCAGGGATGGGTACATCGGCATGCGAGATTTTCCAGGCGGAGTGATTCGAGCGCATGAGGAATGCGGTTGGGTTTTCGTGGGGCGGGCGTTCGTCCAAAAGAATCCGCAGGCTCAGGCGATCCGCACCAAGAGCAAGGCGTTGTTGTTTGTCCAACTGCGGAAAGATAGCAGCCATAGCCGGCCAGCCATTGTGGATCAGGTTTTGATCTTCAGAAAGCCGGGTGAATCCTCTACCCCTGTTAGGCCCGTTGAGAATGGCGAGCTAGATAATGAGCGATGGATTGCGTGGGCACACGGCATCTGGACGGACATCCATGAGTCCGACGTACTGCGCTACTCAAACGCACGGGCCAGCGACGATGAGAAACACATTTGCCCGTTGCAACTCGGCACGATCCAACGATGCATCACACTCTATAGCAATCCAGGAGAGACGGTGCTGACACCGTTCATGGGGATTGGGAGTGAGGCATATCAGGCCGTTCGGTCTAATCGGCGAGCGATTGGGATTGAGCTCAAGGAGTCATATTTTAACATTGCGGTGCAGAATCTTCAAGCCGCAGAAGTGGAGGTCGAATCTGGATCGCTATTTACCACGGAGAGAAATACTCTTTCTCTGGAGTAAGACTTGGCCCGGTCCCGAATGGCAACTTGTGGGGATGAAGGCTGGAGCCGGTTGGGTGAACTGGCTATGGAGGCAAGATGTTTCGCCCGCCCCTGACCCCCTGGCACCGTGCTGTGCGTGATGCCGCCTGGGTGATCCTGGTGCTGGGCGTGTGCGCCGTGGTGTATCTGCTTGTAACCGGGTATGGGGAGGGGGTGCCGTGACCGAGAATGAATTAGTCCGGATCGGGAAGACCGTCGCCGTCTCCGTGATCCTGGGCATCGTCGCGGCGAGCTGGTCGCAGCGGCTGGTGATGGTCGTCGTGGATATGCTCACGGGGCCCGTGCTGGGGGTGTTGTGGACGATGTTTGAGCGGTTGGCCGACAAGATCGGGGGACTGTTGGGGGTGTAACCGAGGGGAGGTGATGCGCGTGGGAAAGGGTAAGGCAAAACCACCAGTGAAGAAGCCACCACCAAAGAAACAGCCCTGGGTGTAGGCCACCAACGAAGATCCGCCCTCGCAAGGGGGCGGATTCGTTCTCTGACAACCGCATAGCCCCCGGCCTGGGAGGCAGACCGGGGGCGTTGAGGCGGGGCTATCCTACCAGGTCCTGGCGATGCTGAGGGCCTCCCGTGGCGTGAGGCCGGTCAGGAGGGCCATCAACATCATGTGGCGCTGCATCGGGGTTAGTAGTCGGGAGATTCGAGCGGCGCGGGTGAATTTCATTTCGGATACCCTCCTTCTGTTTCAGGGCTGTTCGCGGCCACCAAGAATTTCCGCGCCAACCGCTCGGCCTCTGGCCGGTCCTGGTCCACCGGCAGGATGGCAATACACGGGCCACCGTCCCGCCAGAGGTAAATGGCGGTGGAGTCGGATTCGAGATGGTAGGTCATGGCCTTCGCTCCTTTCTGGTCTTGCGTTTCGCCGACTTCTCCGCCGCCACCGTGCGCCGGACGGCCTCGCAGAAACACCAGGCGAGCGGCAGGTAATAGGTCTTGCGCTCACCCTTGAGCCGGAGGCCCAGGAGGGTCCCCGGTGGCTCCAGGATGACCACCACAGGCCGATAGCGGCCCCGGGAGAACACGGAGGCGGAGGATTCGCGGCGGTAGAGACGGTGCAGGCCGGTCATGGCGCTATCCTCCTCCCCTTCACGAATGGCCCATGCTCTTCACAATACCGGCCCAGGTGTTCAGGCCGATACCACAACAACGGATCCTGGTCCGTTGTCTTTGGGCAGCGCGTCTCGTCGCGCCGCCAGTCGGACTGATAGCAGCATTGAGGTTTGGTTTCGAGCAGACGTAGGCCAGTCATGGCGTCACCTTTGCATCTTCCCACGCCCAAGGATACCGCTCTCGGATTTCCGCGTGTTCCGTGTGGAAGTTCGCGTCCTCAAGGGCGCTGCATAGGGCCTGAATGATTGACCCGCCGTCCCACTCGAAATACTGGGAGACGGCAATCCCGATTGCGTCCTCATCCGTCGCGTTGGCTTGGTATTCGGGCGTAAACATACGCTTCTTCATTTGCACAACTTGGTCCTTGGTGATTCTCCCGTCAAACGTTTTCATGGCGTCTGCCTCCCTTCGATTGCCCGTGATAGGCACGCACGGCATAGATATTCTGTTCGGACATGGCCTCGGACCTGCGCGATAAATCCGTGGGGACGGAAACACGCCACATATTCCGAGTCCGGGCGCGGCAGGGACGCGCATCGCCCGCAAATAATTGGTTGTGCATCCCGTCGGCGCTTCCGCCACCTGAGCAGCTTCATTTTACTCCCTCTTCACCCGGGCGAGGGCGGCGGTCAGGATATCGCGCATCTCTCTGTCCCCACCTCGGGAATACTGAACGGTGGTGAGATGGGTGAGCATGGTCAGTGTCCGCTCACACGCCGCCACCAGCTCCGGCGCGGCGGTGTGGAGGGGGCAGAAGTGGACGGCAAACCCAAGGCCGATGCACCCACATGGCTCCTGTTCGTGCACGGGTTTTGTTTCCGGTGTGTAGCTCATGGCGTCTCCCTTCCCCGGACCTCGTGGCCCGGAAGGTCGGCGATCCGTTGCCCGGCGTACTCCCGGCCCAGGCCGACCGGGAGGCAGATGCCGCCCTCTACCCAGACCTGGAGGGCGTAGTCAAAGCCGTTGAGAATGGTGCCGTCCGGGGCCAGCTCGTCGGTGCTCATGCGAGACATGGCTACCTCCTGCCCGTGGGCGGTTAGTAGAGCCAACCTGAGAGGCCGCAGGTGATGCCGACAAAGCCGAACGTCCCGAGAAACACCATACCGCCAGTGGTGGGAGCGTAGAACGCGAGGATCACGCAGGCGAGGCCGACCGATAGCAGGTAGGCGGCGACGCCCTTGATGATCTTGTCCGGGTGGGCTGCGGTTTTCATGGCTCGTGCCTCCTGTGTGGGGTTAGCGCTGCTCACAGATTGTCAGCTCCGGGTACGCCGTTGGCTCGACGACGGCGATACTGGCGCCATACTCGCGGCCTAGACGGGCGGCGTATGGGTCCGAGCGACGCTCCAGGCGTTGCACAAGCCGAGGGGTGCGGACCCACTGGCCACCGTCGTAGTGCTGGGCTGAGAGGATTAGATAAGTGCGCCGGATTCTGCGTGGCATGGTTTCTAGCTCCTGTCTAAGGTTAACGTCTGCTCCTACTCATAGCAGGATCGGTGCCACACTACAGGTGAGCGGAGCGAGGCAACCTGCCCAACAGATTCAACAACTTACAAACGTGTGTCACTTCGATACGCCCTGTTTCTCATGCAATCCTTGTGTGCCGATCTGATACATAATGAGGTAATTGTGCGGTTTCATTGAGGAAAAGCCCACTTCCAAGAAATTGTGCATTTTGCACTGGTTCCTGTGCAACCGAGAGGTGACGGCATGCGGTCCCGATACCACCCCATCGAGGACGGGCTGTGGGACGACGATAAGTTCGACGGTCTTGGTGATCTCCCGGAGGCGGGCTTTGTCGAGCGGGCGCTGTTTGCCTACCTCTGCTCTAATCACCGGCAGCGCCCGTCCGGGATCTACCGGGCCACCGATGCCCAACTCTCGGCTGGGTGTAGGCTGCCAGAGACCGAGGTGCGAACCTACCTGGCCTCTCTGGCTCTCCGGGGACTCATCGTGAGGGACGGGAGCTGGCTCTATCTGCCTGGCTATTTGCGTCGTCAAGCACACAACCCGAGAGTATTGGGAGCGGTTGAGTCTCAAATCAAAACATGCACATCCACAGTGATCTTGACCTCTTTTGCCGGCCATTATCCTCTATTACATAGGATGTTACCAGACGGTTGGCAAACGGTCTCGCAACAGTTACCAGACGGTCCAGAGACGGTTAACAGACCATGTACACAACTCGACGTCTCAGATGCAGTACCAGAGCAGAAAGAACTCAGAGGTTCTATCTACCAAGTGAAAGAGACTGACCCATCGCCGGCTGGCGCACCTGATGGGCGCCCCGGCTCAGGGAACACCAAAGGCAAGAAGGCCCGGGCAGCAGAGCAGGCAGAGTACGAGCAGGTCCGACGCCAGGAATGGGCAATGCTCACCCCTGAGCAACGGGAGGCACGGATTGCGATGGGGATGGTCCCACCCGCTACGGTGGCGTAGGATGGGCGAGCAGAGTCGGAGGCTACCGAGGGTAGGATGAGGCGTCGGAAGGCAACCTGGGGCAGCGTGGACAGTCTGAGGCAGGAAAGAATGTGCTTGACAGACCGGGAGAGAGGGGTATCCTGACGGCATGTGGAGAGTCGGAGTGATCGGAGTGATCCTGCTGGTGGCTACACCGGTGTCAGCGGAGTACGTCCAATGCCTGCTGGTGTGTGATCGGCTGGCCTGTATCGTGGTGTGGTGCCTCTGATGCCGCTACAGGGGGAGGCAAAGACTGAGCATAACCGGCAGGCGTACCTCAAGCGCAAGCTGGAGCGTATGACCCTGAGACCACGGGAGATGCGGGTGATCGAGGGGATCGCGGAGGGGAAGACTGCGGTGCAGGCTTTGCGGGATGCTGGCATGTCGCCGACCAACGGAACCCTAAAGGCAAGGTTGGCGCCAAGCGGGGATTTAGCGCAGGGTCTGAAGGTCTTACTTGAGCAGCGGGGTCTGACGTTAGACCGGGTGGTGGCTAAGGTCGAGAGCAAGCTGGATAGCACGCGACCGTTGAGGATGGCTGGGGCGGATGGGGAGGCAATAGTCGCTGACGACAACGACGCGCAACTCCGAGCGGTCGAGATCGGCATCCGCCTCCACGAGCGCGCCGGCACGAGCTGATCCGCTACCCAGCCGACCGGAGGCGCTGGCGGACTGCACTATCACCTGCATCTCACCGAGCTCGCACAACCTGAGTGTTCTATTCCCGCTCTTGACGCAGCGCCCGACGCGGATCAGCGAGTGATAGACGCGCAAGTGTTAGATTCCAGTGATGACGCCTAGCGTGATTACGATAAGGGGTATTATGACGACCAGCGTGCAGCGCGTCAACAAGCGGTTACGTGCCAAGCCGGGGGTCTGAGATGAGCGAGCGCGACGGGATTCAGACGGACGAGGGGGGCGGGGGAAAAAACTGCGAGCCACAACTCCACGTGGGAATTCCCTCACTCACGGTACACCCTCCCGAAGTTTTTCAATGTCTCTCCTGTAGCGCCCCCCTGATTCCATCACCCACGAAACCACTCTGGTGGCCCTTCAGCGATCCCGTTGAACCTCTCTGTCTCGATTGCCGTCTTCAACTTTCAGAGACACTACACCCCCCTGAAGTCCTTCCTCCTCTTCCCTCCGTCTCCGATCTGCTTCACCTCGACGTGCTCTCCACCGTTGAGGCGCTTCGTGCTCTCCCACAATCCAAAGTCGTTCTCCTGCGTCTGGAGCACCCCTAATGTTTTCCACCAATAACAACCGTCGCTCACCTCCGAACCGAGCGTCTTCCCTTTCCCACATCACAGGCCCCTTCTTCCTCCAATGCCAATCCGGTCTCTACCGCTTGGTCAAGAAACCTCACCTCTATCGCAACCAACGCAACCCCCTCTCCGCTCTCGCACGATCCCTCCAGGCCGCCTTTGACGCCGCGGTGGTGCGTGCCTTTACTACGCACCGGGAGCATCCCTGATGCCCTGGCTCGTCTTCACCTACGTCTTACTCACGCTCTCGCACCTCATGCTCCTCATCGCCCTCATCGCCTTCATCGTCCGTGTCCGCGTCCTGACCGACGTGTCACAGAAACTGTTTGCCCGATTCGGCCCGCAGGCGGACCCGGAGCCACGCTGATGCGCTTCACCTGTTCCCGCTACGGATTCCGCCTGGTAGTGGGGCGACGGGGAATCCAGTGGCCGCTCCTGACGATTGCGGGAGGCCGAGGGGTGCCGCCCCCTCCGCCGCATCCGTACTCGTGCCTGCCGCCGTATTGCTTCAGCCTCATCGTGGCGACACCGATGTCCTGGCGGCGGTGGGTGTGGCAGTGAGACGAGGGCTCCGCACGGCGATTGGGAATGAGCGACCCGTGGAACGGGACGCCCCGATGGAGGCTGATGCCCTCCCGCTCCGCCCGCTCTTCCTCGAATGTACTCGCTGCTTCGAGTGGGTGCCGTATCCGAAACCGGGAGAGACCGTGGAGCATACCTGCAATCTCCAGCAACTCCGGGAGCGCACCTGCGACCACGTCTGGGAGAGACGGCCCCCATACGAAGCGGGAATTCTCCTGACAAACACCTGTACGAAGTGTGGCGCGAAGGTCGCGTGATGCGCTACCCCAATCGCCATATCGCCGGACGCACGAAGCGGTGGACGCGCTTCGTCGGGTATCTCTCTCGCTGTCCCGGCTGTGAGAATCTGAGTGCCAAGAATCACTGGATCGCGGGGCTGTGCCGGACGTGCTTTCGGAACGGAGTCGCGTATCCCGTGGGGAGACGGTGATGACAGTGAGATCGTATTCGCTCGGCCAACTTCAGGCCGCGTGGGCAGCCGGAAGATACCAGGAGCAAGCATTCAGGCAGAAACAGCCTGAGAAGATTGCTCTCCGCAGGGTACGCTGGTGGTCATGGCGCCGAATGAAATTGCGGTTCTATGACTGGACGGGAAATACAACGGCAACCCTGAGAGTGTTGGCATCACACCCATCTGTTAAGAAACGGGGGCGCCGCTGATGCCCCGCACAATAAATCTAGAGCAAAGGCCAGAGACCCTCATAGCGGAAATCCGTGAAGCCTGGCATCTCTGGCGGCATGTCCCGGCAACAAGAACAGGCGAAGGCCGCTTCTGGGAACTCATCCCGCAATATTTCTGCGCGACAGGAAGCCGGACACTCTTCTGGGGAAAACACGTCTGGGAGTGGAAAACGTAATGCCCCGCACGACGAAGCGCCAGCAGCAGCTCGCGCAGCAGCCGACGGAGATCCACGACGATCCGACGGCTTGGTGCCGGTCGTATCAGCGGACCGTCTTGTACGCCTTCTTCATCGAGCATCGGGACCGCTTCGTGCAAGTGGATCACCGCAAGAGCGGGAAGGATTACCTCTGGGGAATGATCGCCAGGATGTTCATGCTGCACCAGCAGGGCAACCACGGACGATCTCCGCTCGTCATCCATGCGCTGACGACCTTCAAGAAAGCCAAGGAAACCCTCTGGGATGGCCCCTGCGACAACGGACGCATGATTGACGTGCTGTTTCCGCCTCCCATCCGCGAGGAATTCTCGGAGACGGAGTGCATGATCCGGCTGAAGGACGGCTACGGGACCAAGACCGGCCCGATCTACCAGTTGCAAGGTGCCAGCGAGCAGATGCAGCAGCGGCGCGGACCGAATGCCACGGCGGTCATTCTCTCAGAGTACCAGGACATGCCGGAGACGATCTTCGAGGAGATCTACGAGCCCATGATCGTCAGCAACCAGGGGTGGGCCGCCTTCATCGGGACGCCGCGAGGAAAAAACCACTTCTACCGAAAGGCCGTATACGCCGAGCGCGAGGCCCGCAAGTCGAAGAGTCGGTGGTTTTATGCCCTGCGAACGATTGAGCAGACGCGCCGAGACGCGCCGGGAGAGAACGGCCGGCCGATTGTCCCGGCGGAAGAGATTGCGGAGATGCGGGCGGAAGGCAAGGACGAGGCCGTGATTCTTCAGGAGTATTACTGCTCGTTCAATGGCGTCCTGCGCGGCTCGATCTTCGGCGATTGCGTCCAGCGGGCGGAGCGGGAGGGGCGGATCGTCCGGGTGCCGCGAGAGGTCAATGCCCCCGTCGGCTGCTGCCTGGACATCGGGCGGTCGGACGGCACGGCGATCTGGTTCTACCAGACGCTCGCTCGGGAGACGCGCTTGATTGACTACTGCGCCTTCAAGGCGAACCATAT
>Ga0209417_1004109_pt1 | contig 17949 bp, 15 predicted proteins | sample RifGroF2_FD_184002 | JGI IMG/M metagenome (GOLD analysis project Ga0209417, IMG submission 184002) | Groundwater microbial communities from Rifle, Colorado, USA - Groundwater F2 (SPAdes) (version 2) | ecosystem: Environmental > Aquatic > Deep subsurface > Groundwater | place: Rifle, Colorado... | reverse complement strand
GTTGGGAAGAGTGAACATATGAAGACGAGTAAACCTCACTTTTTAACTGAAGTTAGCTACATTTTACCACTTTTCAAACACAAAACCCAGCCTTTGGGGGAGGTGGGTTTTTCAACGGTCTCCGATGATCTCGATATAATGATATAATACATCTTAAAAAATCTTATCGAATTTACCTCATTCTATGCCTGAACGATCAAAGGGTTTTCTTCCTGCAGAAATAACTCATCCGGAATTGTCTCATCGCATAGAATGGGAACTCACGTCCGATATTATAAAAGTTATACAAACAGAATGGAAAGATAAGCAAGGAAAGGTTATTGCTTGTATTGAAGCCTATCTTTCAAAAGACGAGGAAGAAAATACCATACTTGAAAAACTTATCCTCATAAATCCAGAAACGAAAAAAGAAAAATCATTATTTGAATATATCGGTCTTACACAAGTGAAATGCATTATTAAAAGAGCACCAGGTTCCTATGCCCACTTTGAAAATGTGTTTGCAGCCTTCTTATCAGAAGAAAATAAAGAACCTACAGATTTTGTCATTGTTCCACCTCCCGATACCCTTCTCGATCATGCCCTTTTACTTCATGAATATGGACATGCCGCACAAGCACGAGACCCAGAATGGAGGGATCGGAACGAAGCTAATACTGTTGTTCTTTTTGGAAAATCCGGTTTAAGAGAATGGGCGGACGTTATACAAATTCTTCCTAAATTAATAAAAAAAGAAATTATTTCTTTTCCCCATACGCAAATTTTAGAAGAAGCAAAAAAAATTCTCAATGAATTAACAGAAGCGTCAATGAAACTTATAGGAGAATTAACACAACATGCTTTAACGGAAACAGATACGGATACGCAACGTGTTATTGAAAATATCACACAACTTAACGAAGAGGCTGATAAACGTTTCCGTGTTCTTATTGCACCTTATTATGAAGATTTCTGGAAGGCGGCAAACACCTATCGCCAGCGTTTGGAAAGAGATGCGACAGCCAGAGCTTTCACATGGATGCGAAAATTAAAAAAAGAATTAGATATCGATTTATTTGCTGATTTTCCAGATACTCCCGAAACAATCATGGAACGTACATTAATGAGAAATCGAGGTCAGGACACCTTACCCGAAGCTGAATGTTTACCAAATCCAAAAAACGCACAAGAGGTACTCCAAACGGCCCTCATGGCCTATGTAGCAACATCGAAAGAAATGCAGGGAAGAAAAAAACGACCAACACAAAAGAAATAAAAAATGGTTAACTCCTGATGAAAACTAAATCTCGTAACTCTTTTTATATTCAGGAATAATCACTTCTGTTCCTAAAGAATGTCGTAAATGAGTGGCAAATACTTCTTTGGATTCTGGATCTCCGTGGACAAGAAAAATCTTTTTGGGAATAGGACCCTCTTCTGGCTTAAGCCAACGAGTCAATTTGTTCATATCTCCATGAGCAGAAAAAGCGCCGATGGCTTCAATTTTTGCATGCACCTCAACCTCTTGTCTAAAAATACGGACCTTCTTTGCCCCCTCAAATAACTGACGACCAATGGTTCCTCGCGCTTGATAACCGATGATGAGAAGCTGATTTTTAGCATCTGGTAAATAACGAATTAAATGATGCATGATACGTCCTCCTGACATCATTCCGGATCCGGCAATCACTATTTTAGGCGTAGGAACATCGGCAATACTTTTTGATTCAGGAACAGTAAGGGTTTCTCGTAAATTTGGAAAACTGAAGAAATCCTGATCTGGTTCACTGGTAATAGGAACATCAAAACGCAAATACTGCTTAAACTGCCGATAAAGAGCCGTTGCCTTAATCGCCATCGGGCTATCAAGATAGATAGGAATTTTGGTTTGCAATTCATGAAGAAGTAAACGATCAATCTCGAACAATAACTCCTGTGTGCGTTCGATGGAGAATGCGGGGATCATCAACACGCCGCGAGTATGAATAATTCCTTCAATCGCTTCTTTCAATAATTGTCCGCGTGTTTCAATAGGTTCATGCTCGCGATGCCCATAGGTGGATTCGCAAATAACCGCATCCGCATGTGAAATCGCTTCTGTATTTGGCAAAATAGGTACATCATCATTTCCAATATCCCCAGAAAAAACGATTCGCTTACCCTCTGCATCCACAGAAATATACGCTGAACCTAAGACATGACCTGCCTCATGAAACATGGCCATGACCCCAGGAGCCACTTCAATCTGTTGGTGATAACTCACCTTTTTAACCTGTTCAAACGTAAGTGTGAGATCTTCGAGTTCATAGAGAACAGAACTTCCGCATCTTTGTGCATCTTCTTTCATCACGTGATAAGCGTCTTCAAGAACCAATTTAGTCAAGCTTGCGCAAGGTTCTGTCATGTAAATAGCTCCGCGATATCCTTCCTTGATGAGTTTTGGGAGTCGACCTGTGTGATCGGCATGAGGATGAGAAATAAAAACGGCATCAATTTTTGAAGGATCAAAATCAAATTCATCTTGATTTTTAGATCCACACATTTGTTCACCTTGAAACATTCCACAATCAAACATCACTTGACGCTGAACTCCTTGTGTATCTATAACCTGCAATCTGTGACAAGAACCTGTAACTTCCCGTACAGCTCCGTGAAAAGAAATATTCATACAGTTGATCTAAACGTTTTCAACAAATCTTAAACTTTTTTATTTTTTTCACCAAGAAAATTCAAAAAAGAAACAACCAGAAGAGCCGTAATTAAACCTTGAGAGGTAAGACAGACGACACACCAGGTATGCAAAACAAAGGCTTCTAATCCTGAAAGATAAAGAGCAAAAAGAAATCCACCCAAAGATGCCGAAAGCAAGAAAATAGATAGACTTTTATCTTCAGAATTTTTTATCTTTAACCAGGCCGCTAAAGCAAGAAGGAAATACCCAATAATTCCAATCAACGCGACAGGGATACCAAATATTTGAGAATAAGGACCTTGGTTTACCACATCACAATTGAATGCTGCATTAAGATTACAAAACGTACCAGCAGTAAATCCTTGCTTGTGAAGAAAAGAATAGAAGGAAAGAAGCACACCTAAAATAGACAAAACAAGAATCCAACGAATGAAAGGGCTTATTTTATAATCCATATATTACTCTTGAACGGGTAAGTTACATCCAGATTTTTCAGCTAACGTCTCAAAAGATTGTTCTCCATCCAAACGTGATCCATCTTTAAACTGCCAAATTGGATAACCAGTAATTCCTGCATCACGACAAGTTTGATTCATGGTGCGAGAAGCAGTGGAACATTCAATATAGTTAATTTCATCAAAGGCTGACCCAAACAGTTTTTTCTGTTGTTGGCAATGAGAACACCACCAAGCACCATACATCGTCACCTCATTTTGAGTCAGACATTGTGCGAATTCTTGATAAGATGAAGGAGTTTTTTCCATTTTGGAATTATTAACCGCAAAAACGACCAAACCTAACACTACAAGAACTGTTGCTCCATAAAGATAGTAAGAAGATTGTTTCATTTTCATACGATTCTAGTATAAGCAATTAAACATATTTAATCGAGAACCTCTAAAAAACAATTTAAAACAAAACCTAGACAGAGAAGTTTTAAATTGATATTCTTTTGCTGGTTAAGAGGGTCATTCTCTCGTAAGCCGGGATGGCGGAATTGGTAGACGCGCAGGACTCAAAATCCTGTATGGGCAACTATGTGCGGGTTCGATTCCCGCTCCCGGCACCAACCATTTATAGAAACACGTGAACTATGTCCTGGTTAATCATTGCCTTTATTAGTCCTATCTGTCATGGATTTGCAAATGTTTTAGATAATCATCTCAGTAACAATCTTTTCAAAAATACATGGACACTCATGTTTTATAGCGTCTGTTTTAGTAGCTTTTTCCTTCCATTACTCTTTTTGATTCAAGTTCCTCAATTACCTCCTCTTTCATCTCTTCCCTTCGTTTTTCTTATTGCATTCATAGAAGTTTTTTATCTTTATCCTTATTATAAAGCCCTGCAAAGTGATGACACCTCTGTTGTGTCATCACTTTTTTCATTAGGAAAAATCTTTGTTCCCCTCTTTGCCTTTTTATTTATTGGCGAGATTCTGAAGCCCACACAATATCTTGGTTTTTTTATTATCATTCTAGGAAGCGCTACCTTAACATTGAATAATCGAGGAACGTTACACCTGAACAAATCCTTCTTTTACATGCTTATCTGTTCAATCCTCCTTGCGGTTGAAGCCGTGACCTATAAACATCTTTTTGAAAACAACGTAAGTTGGAGCACCGGATTTTTTTGGCCCACGTTATTTTCCACAATAATTGTTCTTCCTTTTTTACTAGTTCCAAAACTTCGACGTGAAATAGGCTCACAATGTAAAGAAATAAAACGTGTTATTCCTTTCTTCGCTTTTGAAGAATTACTGACATTTGTGGGTTCAGCTACTTCAGTCTATGCTCTATCTATGGTTCCAGTAACACTCGTGGAAAGTATTGGGGAATTCCAACCATTATTTGTCCTTTTCTATGCCATTGTTCTTCATAAAATATACCCAAATCTTTTTCGAGAACGTATAGATCGTCAAAGTATCATCAAAAAAATTCTTCTCTTTGGAATTATGGTCATTGGAATTCTCTTAGTTATTCACCCTACTAAATATTGACATTCCTAATATACTGATCCACTTCTACGATAAAAAATCGTTGAAGATTTTCAAAGCCATTTGAGAAGGAGAATTGAATGAATCAAAAAACACTGTTCGATTGAACAGTGTTTTTTGGTAGCTGGGGGGGGATTCGAACCCCCGACCTCGGGCTTATGAGTCCCACGCTCTAACCAACTGAGCTACCCAGCCTTACAAAGATTGTTTCTAAATTCGCGATCTTGCCTTTCATGGGACCCCATTGGCTCATCATCGTACATTTTAAGTACGACTCTCGTCGCCAATCTCCCCGTTCCTGCCTACCGGCAGGCAGGCAAGGCAATCTCATCGAATTTAGAAACAATCTTTTATTCTCTTAACATTCCTAAGACACAGAAAATATAACGGATTTGTCTTCTGTTGGCAAGATGAAATAGGAGATTATTCAAACACTCTTTTCATTGACTTATTAAGAAAATCCATTAAGATTCTGATCTGTTCGTTCCAATATAACAGTTAGCCATCAAACGGAGGTAATTTTGATCGAAAAAATAATGTATAAACCTTCCCTGTATGAGGCGATAAAGGGGATTGGAGACGGAATTGTCCTCATCAGTAGGGTTCCTCTTGAAAGAGTATTCGCACAGATACCAAAGATCTCTTGTGGAGCATTTGACTTCGATGGAACGCTCATTTCAGGGAGCCAGTGGCAAGCGCTGTCCGTACTTATGAATGCGGACTTACGTGCACAAGACTCTCGAAACCGAGATTGGTACTGGAGCCAAACGCATGGAGAATTTGGGTCGGATCAGATGACACTTGAAAACCCAGATTGGTTTCATGGTGTTCTTCTTCCCGAAAATCAACAGGTTGTTGAAGGTGCATGGATCAGCGAGAGTATTCGTCTGTATCAAGAGGCTGAACTCACTCGAAAACAAATACGAGAAACGGCATGCACACTTTCTACACGTCCTGGTGTTTATGAACTTTTTCAAAAATTGGATCAACGGGTTGTCATCAGTTTCGGAATTGAACAGATCATCCAAGACTGGTTGGAACACATGAACCTCAACCCAACAGCTGTGGCTGCTTCCAGACTCAAGTTTGATGAACAAGAACGCGTCAATGGTTGTCACATCAACCTGGTCGCAAGCCACACAAAAAAGTGCGCTGTGGAACGATTCAAACAAGTGGGAAAAATCGACGAGCGAAATCTTCTCGTTGTAGGCGATTCCGTGGTCGACGTTCACATGATGGGAAAAAACAGTTTCAATGTTTTGATCGTTCCTCCCAGCGAGCTGGATCGCAGACTCGCTGATTTTCGAGAAGGAAACCTGCTGACTATGTGGGATCGCATCACGCTGATTCTTGCCAGCGATTCGCTTGTCCCGCTTCTGAATCTGTTAAAAGCATTAGAAGCATAGTCTATGAAAACGCAAATCACCTAAATTCTGGGTGATTTTTTCATTCTTTTAACCTCTATCCACACGAACGTTTGACTTGCATCACTCAATGATTCCCCCTCCCAATACCTTATCCACATCATAAAAAACAATGGATTGACCTGGGGTGATTGCTCGTTGATGTTCATCAAACGCAACGGAAACTTTTTCTATTCCATCAATAGAAACTAACTGAATTCGACAAGGCTGTAACGGTTGTCTGTGACGAATACGAGCTAAACAGGCAAATGGAGAAACTGGTTTTTCAAACCAATTTAATTGTGTGGCGGTAAGTCGAGTTTTAAAAAGGGCTGGATGAAAATTACTGGAAACGACAAGCTCTTTTGTTTCAGGCCGCTTATCAACGACATAATAAGGCTGACCGCCTCCGATACTGAGTCCATGACGCTGTCCGATGGTATAAAACGAAACCCCTTCATGAGTGCCTATCATATCCCCTTCTATGGTCACAACATTCCCAGGATCTTTTGGTAGACGTTTCTGAAGAAATGTACGAATATCTACTTCACCTACAAAACAAATCCCTGTTGAGTCTTTCTTGTGCGCGACCTCCAATCCAAACTCTTCAGCTTTTTTTCGAACCTCTGGCTTGGTCATCTCCCCAATAGGAAATAAAATTCTGGAAACAATCTTCGGATTGATCGCCCAAAGAAAATAGGTTTGATCTTTGTTTGAATCTACTGCTTTATAGAGAAGACCGTTTTGTTCTCTTGCGTAATGTCCTGTGGCCACATATTCACATCCAAGCCGATCAGCTTCCTGAATAAAACGATCAAACTTAATATACTTGTTACACATCACATCAGGATTAGGTGTTCTTCCCGTCTCAAACTCACGAAAAAGATATTCAACCACGTCTCGACGATATTCTTTCTCAAAATCAAAGGTCACAAAAGGGATATTTAATTTAGCGGCAACACGGGCAGCATCTCGGCGTTCATCTTTCCAGCCGCATTCCTGAAACATCTCTCCTACATCATCCTCATCTGTTTGTCTTGGTCCGCAAACGGAACCTGACCAATTTTTCATGAAAGCTCCGATCACCTCATACCCATTCTCCAATAACAAAGCGGCAGATACACTTGAATCCACTCCGCCTGACATTCCAAGAAGAACCTTCTTTTTTAACATACCTCTTTTGGCTTCTTTTTTATTTGTTCTTCAAAAAGTGGATAATCTTCCTTATACACAAAAAAATCAGTAATTTGAAGCTTCTCATTATATTTCTTCAATAAATCGGAGTATTCGAAAATAGGAACCAATTCGTGACCAGTTAGACTACTTTTTCTTACAAAAATTTGTTGAGTTTTTTCTATTCCCTCCCCTAAATGAGTGAGCTCTTTTTCAATAGAATGCGTAAACCAACGAATACCTGCTTGATCGCAAAATTGTGCCAATTTTGTGAGTGTTTTTTGATCCTGAGGATCTATTTTTTCATGCAAACGTAAAATGCGTTTCGCAGGCAGGCGGTGCATTAAATGAAAGGACCAATAATTCCGTTGATCTTTGCTTGCTTCAAATAACTGCTCGATGATCGCGCCATCATGAAGAGTTGTGTATACATAAGGATCCGTCGGTATTTGCAGATCTATTTCCCGCATCAAAATGGCTTGCTCTAAATAATAGGTAAACCCCATCTTGGTTTTATGACAATACACCTGATCGATCATGTGATAACGAGCTAAAAGAAAATCTTCAAAAGCCCGTACCCCATTTTCTGAAAGAGTAAACACAAGATCTCCTTCATGTTCTTCAACGCCCATGGAAGAAATAAGCCAGTCAATATCATACTGACCGTAGGCTACCCCGCAGTAATATCCGTCTCGCAACAAATAATCCATGCGATCACAATCGACTTCCCCTGAAATTAAGCCTTTTAATACGTTTTGCAAGCATGGAATTTTTATTTCCAGCATCTTCAATGCGGGTGATGGTTTTATTCCTGCATGCACAAGAGAACAAATATCCTGAGCCATCGTCTGATCTAAGACTCCTTCCTGAACAAGCGTCTGGATCAGCAGAACACTATAATCTTCATGAACTGCCTGTCGATCAGAAGGTGCTTCATACCACCAAGACCAATCTAACGGTAGTGTATTTAATTTTGGAAAAATGACCTCAGACGCGTGAGAAAAGGGTCCATGACCAATATCATGCAATAACCCAGCTAAACGAATACGCTGTTTTAAATTCTCAAGTTCTTCTTTGGTTAAACGTTGAGTTAAAAGATCTGTGGAATTTACTATTTTGCCAAAGAGACGATCGGCGACGTGCATAGCTCCAAGAGCATGGGTAAAACGGTCGTGACACGCTCCTGGATACACATACGCTTCTATAAATCCCAGTTGCGAGATAAAACGTAATCGTTGAAAAAACGGGTGATCAATAATCCCCCGTTCAAACGCGTTAAACGAAATATGTTTATGAATAGGATCCCGAATTTCGTAAGAATTCATAAATCACTTTAGAGATCTCTTTAGATAAATAAAAGAATAAACACACCAATTAGAATACGAAAAATGGCGAACTCACTAAAGGTAGACCGTTTTAAAAATTGCAACAAAAAACGGACGGTAAGAAATCCGCTGACCGCCGCAGTAAAAAAACCAACAAGAAGAGGAGCCAATTCAATGAAAGATCCTCCATCAATCACATCCCATAATTTAAAGAAACCTGCTGCCGCAACCGTAGGAATGGCAAGCAAAAAAGAAAATCGAGCGGCTGTTTCACGAGAAAGACCCGAAAATAACCCTGCAGTAATAGTAATTCCAGAACGCGACGTCCCTGGAATAAGGGCAATCACCTGAGCACAACCAATAAGAAATGCACGTTTTAATCCAACATTGGTAACACTACCTGTTCTTTGAACTGTTCGCTTATCGGCAATATAGAGAACAATTCCCCAAATAATCAAAGAGAGAGCGACCACTCTTTCAGAACGAATATTATTCTCAATAAAATTTTGAAAGAGAGAACCCAAAAGGGCAACAGGAATAAGGGCACAGACAATCCATAAAGCAAGACTCCTCCACTCATGTGAAGTCTGATCCTCTTTTTTTGACAAAAATAATGTCTTTAACATCATCTTTACTTCTGGCCACAGTGCGGTAATGGTGGCTGTAAGCGTGGCTATGTGTAAAAAAGCATCAAACGCCAAACTTTGAACCTGCCAACCAAATAATTTAGGAACAAGAATAAGAAAACCTGAGCTAGAAATAGGAAGAAATTCTGCCATTCCCTGCACAAGCCCCAACACAAAAGCCTGAAAAACAGTCATATTCAATCAAAATGAACAGTTTCTCCTGTTTTTAATGTTCCAAGTTTTTCTTGCGAAGGTTCCTCTTTTTTTTGTATAAGAGGTTTTGCAATAAGTTTAGGAGAATTTATTTTTTGTTTTTTTTCAACAGGACGTTCTTTACGTTTGGTACGATTTTTTTCTAAACACTCCTTGCAATAGAGTGACCGAGTAGGATCAAGTTTTACTCCAGCAGTAAACGAACGTGCACAATCAGAACAGGTGTATGAATGAGTCTTTACAAAAGAAGATTCTGATTTTGGTCTCAATGCCGTAGGTGGTGTAACAGATTGATTCGACTCAGCAGCACCTTTTGAAGGAACAGATGGTGAAGAGACTGCTAATTTTTGAACGGAAGGTGGCGTTGAAATTACTGAAGAAGGTTTTAACAGATGGTCTAAACCAATAGATGGCTCTTCTGGAAGCTTTTCAATCAATTCTCCTTCTGAAGGTTTAGGTAAAGGTAAGGACGGTTTTACAAAAGGTTTTTTTCCTGTTTTTCGTTCTTCTCGGACAATAGCAATACAGTCATCACAATAAATAGGTCGAGATCGATCTAGCTCAACAGGTAAAATAACCTCTTTGTCGCAACGAGAACATTTGTACTCAAATCGTGGTTTTCTACTTTCTTTTTGTTCTTTTTTCTTTTGTTCAGCCTCCTCCAATAGTGTTTCCATGTCCGTATTTTCCATACCACTCCATTGCAAAATCTTCTCTTCAATTTCTGCTCTAGGCTTCGCGTAACGTTCTCGAGAAATCTTGATCACCTTTTCTTCAGAATGGGTCACTTGAGCAATAGGTGCAAGCGTCATGGCGGAAAAAGGTTGACTGGTAATCCCATCAATCAATAGTTTGAGGTATACGTTAAATTTTGGAAGATTAATAATATCTTCTGGAGTAAATCGTGGCATGAATTCTGCCTCCATAAACATGGCGTCTGGAGAACCGACTCGAAACGTAATAATCGTTCCTACGTTTCCAAAGACAGCGTCACGTACCTCTTCTGTTAATTGAGCAATGTACTGGTGAGCCATGGTCAAGCACAGACGATACTTACGAGCTTCGGACAAAATACTCGCGAAAGATTCAACAGCAAAATTCTGAAACTCATCAACGTAAAGATAAAAATCTTTACGTTCTGTTTCTGGTGTATCAACACGTTCCATGGCTGATAACTGAATTTTGGTAATAAGCAATCCTCCCAAAAGTCGAGAATTATCTTCACCAATACGCCCTTTAGAAAGGTTGATAATAAAAATTTTCTCGTTGTCCATTATCTCGCGAACATTTATAGAAGACTTAACCTGAGCCACAATATTTCTAATAACCGTTGCAGAAAGAAATTGACCAATTTTATTTTGAATAGGAGCCACGGCTTCTTGAGCGTATTTATCATTATAAGAGGCAAATTCTTTTAACCAAAATTGTCTCACAACAGGATCTTTTACATTACCGATTATTCGTTTTCGAAAATCAGCATCCGAAAGCATTCGATTAATTCCAAGCAGTGTCTGCCCAGGGTTATCAAGAAGAGCAAGAATCGTATTATTTAAAATATATTCCATGCGGGAAGACCACATGTTTTCCCAAATTTTTTGAAAAACACCCATCATTCCTGAAGCAACAAGATGTTTATGACGTTCGCTTACAGTCTCAAGAATATTAAACCCAACGGGATAATCCATATCTGCTGGGTTAAAATACACCACATCATTAAGTCTCCAGCTTGGAATATAATTGATCAACTTCTCTGCCGTATCACCATGTGGATCTACATAACAACAACCGTGTCCAGCATAAATATCAGATAAAATAAAATTTTCCAGGAGAGTTGTCTTACCCATACCTGTTTTTCCAATGACATAAACGTGCCGACGACGATCATCGGTTTTGATCCCGAATTTTGTCATTTGATTTCGGAAATTGGTCTTGCCGAAGTAATTTACTTCGTTTTCATGATCGTGATTGTAAGACATGTGATTAGTGAAAGATAAACGAGAGATCGAACATTTTATTTACTAAATGGGAAGATTTGGTGGTACATCATCATCTTCCGAAGATTTCCTCAAGGTTTCATGAGGAAGATTTGGTTGAACAAGATCCTCGAAAGGATCTGTTAAATCAGACATTGATTCTGATGAAACTTTTGGTTCTGAAGCGCTTTTGTGTTGTTGAGCTAATTCAGAAACATGAGTCTGTTTGTATCCTTCTTCTTTAACGGGAATAAATCCTGGCAACGTTTCTTCTAAATAAGTAATAGGAAGTCCAACAGGCGGTTCTCCACGTTTAGATTCGCTCTTCTTCACAAGTGGAGCTTTCATGGTAATGGTCGGGAAGTGCCAAAGAGTTGCAAGTTCTTCCACATTCAACCAGATAGGATCTGCACCAATTCCCCAACTTCGTTTTTGATAACCCGTCATTAAACGTCTTTGTTTTTTTGTATATTCCCAACGCATCCAAAAATAATCATCTTTTGGAACTTGAGGAATATAAAGAGCAAACTTGTTAAAATTTAAATGACTATATTGATTTAAAATACCTTTAACCATTCCTGTTCGTTCAACTTTTTGAAACACACTTTTTCGTGCAGTATAAAGAATACGAATTTTCACTCCAAAACCGACTTTTGTCGCTTTACGCAAAATAGCCTCAGCTTCATCTTTTTGTGGAAGCGTGATTTTAAACGCTTTCCAAGGATCCACTTCTTTTAGTGTTGTTTGAGATGAAAGTAAACCAGCTAAATCAATTCCTAATGTTTCATTTATTAAACCACTCGGCCAAGAAATAAAGGAATCAAGAGTCGAAGCAAGAACATTTTTATGAGGAGCATCCTCATCTCCGTAAATTTTACGAACATGTTTAACACTTGCTTTTGCCCAATCGTTACTGGAGGGTTGAACCAAAATTTGGATCCAAAAATGTTCTCCTGCACGCATTTTGGCTAATTGTTCCAATGTGAGTCCAAGAGGATCTTTAATTTCCTGACTCATTCGATCCTCAAAATCAACATACGTTCGGATCGGATACATGGAAGGCTTGTCAAAAGTCATCTCCACGCCCCACATTTCATATTCATCGTTTGGAAACTCGTTGGGAAAAGTCTTGGCGTAATCTTCGACTTCAAAAATTTCGGTATCTGGATATTGGGCATAAATACCAGCTTCCATTACATCTCTAAAACGAGCCTGTGTGCGAATCAAAAAACGAATGTAGCCTTCTGTGGAAATAATCTCAAAAGAAAAAACAGGATGCAACTTCCCGTAAATCCACTTTTCCTTCCAGGTAATAGAAGATTTCGTTCCATAAATAGAAGCAAAAAAATTCTCAAGAGCCTTAGGTGTTTGTTCTGTGGCTGTAGGAACATCAACAGCTAAAATAATATATTTCAATTTAGCCGAATAAAGTCCCCTTCGATAATCCAACCACATTTGTGTGAAACCCCATCCCAACGTAATGATGATAGGAATCCAACCAAACCAAATGAGAACATCAAAAAGGATAGCATCGACAGGTTGTGAAAAATAGGAAGGGACAGATGAAACAAGCCCTGTTCCTTGACTCACAATAGGAATAGCAAAAAGTGAAAACATACGTGTGCGTTTAGTATATCAAAAAACTGGGCTGCAACCCAGTTTTCTTTCTGAGATCTCTTATTGAGACTCTCTATTTCTTCTTGCTGCGCAATTCCCACTGCACCAAAGCCGGACTTGCCATAAAAATAGATGAATAAGCTCCTACAGCAATTCCTATAATCAGAGCCAGAGCAAATGGTTTTGTTGTATCACCTCCAAAAATAAAGATCGCAAAAAGAGCTAAAAGGGTTGTAAGACTTGTGCTTAAAGAACGAGCAAATGTCTGTTCAATACTTAATTCAACGGTTTCCTCAAAAGAATTTCCTATTTTTTTCATTAAATTTTCTCTTACGCGATCAAAAACTACAACGGTATCATTAATAGAATAACCTAAAATAGTTAAAATAGCCGCGACAAAAGTAATATCAATTTCCCAACCAAGAAAATGACCTAACAGAGCAAAAACACCTAAAGGGACGATCACGTCATGAAAGGCAGTTAAAATCGTTAAAGCACCATATTTCCAAGAAGTGATTGGTCCAGAGATTTTTCGGAAAGCCCAAGCAATATACACACCAATCAACAGAAGAATCAAAACAAGTCCTGTAAGCGCGGTATTTCTTAACTCTCCTCCTATGACAGACCCAATGGAATCAAAACGAAGTTCATCCACAGGACCAACAACAATAGAAAGATCTCTTAAAAGATTCTCGTGTTGTTCATTGGTTAAATCTTTTGTTCTGATAAGAATTGTGTTCTTGTCTGTTACCTGAACACTTATAGTATGCCCTGCTGTTGTGAGTTCAGAACGTATTTCTTCTGCATTGAGTTCCGACTGAGCTTGAACCTCAATAAGACTTCCTCCTGTAAAATCAATTCCTAACTTTAGACCGAATAATCCAAGTGCCAAAAAACTCCCTAAGATCATGACTCCTGAAAAAAGAAACCAATAATTTCTCTGTTCGACGATATGTAACTTCATACTATGATCGTTTTTTTATTCCAAAAAGAAATGGTTTACGAACACTTTTCCAAGCAAGAATAACGGTTAAGTACGTTCTCGTCACTATAATAGCTGTAAACATACTCAGTATAACTCCCAAAGAAAGCGTTAAACCGAAACCACGAATAAAACTGGAACTAAACCAATATAAAATGACTGATGAAATAAGTGTCGTTATATTTCCGTCTCTTATCGCGGTCCAAGCACGCTTGAATGCTTCATCAATAGAAGACTGAAAATCGCGCCCTGTGGCAAATTCCTCTTTAAATCGTTCGATAATCAATACGTTTGCGTCAACAGCAACACCCAAAGAAAGAACCAAACCAGCAATGCCAGCTAAAGTAATCGTTACACCAAACAAGCGGTAGGCGAAAAGGTTAAGAAAAGCAAAAAGGACTAAAGCAACAGCAGAGATAAATCCTGGCAAGCGATACACAATAATCATATAAAGAGCCACCAAAAGAAATCCAAACAAAGCTGCATGAATACTCTTTTCAAGTGAAATGGCTCCGAGTGTTGGTCCAACCGTTTGTTGAGATAAAAGTTCAACAGGAACAGGAAGAGCTCCTGCATTAAGACGTTGAGCTAGAAGTTTTGCTTCATCAACTGTAAAGTCTCCTGTAATCACAGCCCGTCCTCCATAAATAGCCTGTTGAACAAGAGGAGTAGAAATAGCAACCCCATCTAAAAAAATCGCAATAGGTTGCCCAACATGACTCTCGGTCAATTTTCCAAAAAGATCCCCTCCTTCTGTATCAAAGGTTAGACCAACATAAGGTTGTCCCGAGTTTGGATCAAATTCCACTGCTGCGCGTTCAAGGTTTTTCCCAGAAAGCTGAGTGTTTACCCAAACAGAAGGAGGAGGGACAATATCTGAAATATCGGTAAAAGGCATCAAAATACGCTGAATCGTATAAGCGGGTGTTGTCCGTTGATCTCGTTTGTAGATCAAATGATATCCGTATTCTGTTTCAACCACGTCTGAAATCCCGCCAACAGGAACAGTTGCAGCAGCAAGACTGAAAGAAGCAACGTAATCGACAGCAGTCCCCCATCCAAGATCTCCTCCATTAGAAAGAGCAGATGGATCTGTTGAATACGTTTTTGCTAATTCAGAAAAATTTTCTGGAGTTGCTTGATCTTTAAGATTCCCTATTTGGATGGAAGCATCTAGCGCGGACGTTTGACTTGAACATCCTTTGTTTCCTTCAAAACAAACAAGAATATGAGAAAGGAGCATTTCAGTCACTTCCCCAGGAGCTGTATATTTAAAAATACTGATTCCGTCTTCTCCTTCAATCAAATTATTATTAAGTTGTCCTGGTTGAACACCTCTTTGTTGTATTAGTGCAGCATATTCGCTGTAATAGGAATCTCCTGTAATATTTTCGATCACTCCTTTTGTCTGGTCTTTATTTTCATCAAGACTAAATTCTGAAACAAGAGCATTGAAATCTTCTCCAGCTAAAGCACGGGTAAGAACTTCTTGAGCCTTGGCACGTTCTTGAGTGTTAGCGATTTCAAGTTGGTTTAATTCTTCTGGAGTTGAGTCACGCTGTGTTTCCTGTCCGGGTTCTTTAAATTCCAAAACAGGTGTTTCTCCAATAAGGGTAATGGCTTCTGAAACATCCATGACCCCAGCAAGATCTATAATGAGACGATACGTTCCTCCCGTAGTACTTGTTTGAATCACAGGTTCTGAAACTCCAAACGCATTTACCCGACGTTCGATGACATCTCGAACTCCTTGAAGTGCGTCTGTGCGATCTTCCTCTGGAATCTCAGACATATCAGCTTCATACACAAGATGCGTTCCGCCTTGAAGATCCAATCCTAGATGAAATGGTTTGTCTGCAAGGGTAGGAGGTAACCAACCTGTCTTAGCTTGAACATATTGTCCTGTTTGATTCCAAATTCCTGGAAAATCATAAAAACCGATGACAACGGTCATGACAAGAAGAAACACGGCAACAAATCTTGTTTTCCATGTCTTTTTCTCAACTTTTTTAACCTTCTTCTTTAATTTCCACGTTTGCATAAAAACTTTGATAAATCGGCGCTAGTTTAAGTGATTCTATAGGCTCTCGCAAGTGGACAAATTATTTAAGAAAGGTCAAAAAGAAGGGATGGAAGGAGAAAACAAAAGGAAAAGAACAAAAAATTGAATAAAAACCAGTAACCAAACGATGAGTTGAAATGACCATTTACGACTCTTATGACGCAATAAATACATCGCACAAATCATACCGACAGATCCTCCCAAAAAAGTCATCAGATACAGAGACCGTTCAGAAAGCCTCCGACTTGCTTGCGTTGCTTGAATCTTGTCGATCAGCATAACCAAAAAGGTTGAGACATTAAAACTCACTAAAAGATAAAAAAGAGTGTCATAGCGAAAAAACCATTTCAAAATAAAAATGAAAAAGAGGGAAAAAATAAACCAAAGAAGTAATCCTTTTTTATCGATAGAACGTAATAACATAGCTTTACTTTTTTCGTTTCCACCAAATCCCCGTTTCTTCATTGTAAGCAAGAAGTTTCCTTAAATATTGTATCAAATTTTTCAAATAAAAAACCGCACCTGAGAATGTGACCCTTTGTAGAGTTGATTTTCAGATGCAGCAAGTTGGTTTAACGGAGGAAGAGCCAAGGCACGTCGTTCGCGAACGACGTGCCAAGTCTATCCAAACACAAAGTGGTCAAGCCTCAAGCGTCTACTCCCTGAGGAGAGGCACCGAAAAGCCCGCATCGCCGTTGCCCCGCCAGTCGGCACCCAGACCCGCGGTGGTGCCGCCGCCCAGGTCCTCCCGGCACACGCAGGGCACGCCCTGCCAGGACTCGTCGCCGATCTCGGGGACGTTTAACTCATAGCCGGCACAAAACCAAGCTGGCTTCTTGTTGTATTCGATCGCCTCGACACGACCTGGAAACATCCAGGCGAGACTAAAGCCTTCGTCTCCAAGCGAATGAACACTACGCACGGATGTGATACTCTCGCGCTCACATCTGACTGACAGATCGGCCACAAACCACTCGAGAGCTGGTTTGTGGCGCTCATTCCCGCCCAGAAGCCGTAATCGTTCTACGTCCTTACCCTGATACTGGTGCACTCCAGAGAGAAACAGTTCCCAGCGCCAAAACTTGGGGTGGACACGCTTCACAGCCGCACAGTGTGCCTCGAAGGTCGTGATCATTCCGTCACGTCCATCGCCGAAGGCTGTTGGACGTACTCGGATGCCACGAAAAACATCATTACCCTTGGGCCAGTCCGGAGCCATACGCTCAAGATGCGTAAGATCCGACGAGGTCGGTTCTTTGGCACCGCGTGGACAAAAGGTTTGATCGAACTCGACTCGCAAGCGTTCAAGCGACTCAACAACGGAGATCTCGAACGGGTTGGCGTTGCACTTTTGGTTGAGTGATTCGACCAACCACTTCATGAGTTCATCGTTTCCGAGGAGTTCAATAAAAGAAGGATCAGTGCCGCCAAAACGGTGGTAACGACAAAAAAATTCTGTTATCTGATCAGGATCGAGATTGGTCATGTGACTGTCTCCTTGTATCAAATCCGACTAGTTTCCAAAAACACACTATGCGCTATCGGAAACTTACCTTTGGTCATTGTCGTTGAGTAAAGAACGACATGAAAACATACTAAAAACGAGTCATTCTGTCAATGAATCTAGGGACATAATCTAGGGACATCGAATTGACATCGAAAATCACAAAATTACCTCACTTTTGGGTAATTTTAGACAAACGTAAAAAATGAAAAATGCATTTAATCCCATTTTTATTAAAATTAGTATATAGATTCAACAAATTTGTATAGTCTTGTTTTTTAAAAAAAAGAAGGCTTTGTTGCACAACCTCATTTCCGGTATCCTAAAAACATATGAAAAAACAAGGAGGAATGTCTGGCGTTATACACGCCAAAAAGAAAAAAACCTACAAGATTACCAACTGG
>Ga0209417_1004104_pt1 | contig 17973 bp, 15 predicted proteins | sample RifGroF2_FD_184002 | JGI IMG/M metagenome (GOLD analysis project Ga0209417, IMG submission 184002) | Groundwater microbial communities from Rifle, Colorado, USA - Groundwater F2 (SPAdes) (version 2) | ecosystem: Environmental > Aquatic > Deep subsurface > Groundwater | place: Rifle, Colorado... | reverse complement strand
TGTAAAGCCCACTTGTTTGGTAGGGATAGCTCCGCCATGTGTTCGTTTAAGGAGACCTTTTTCTTCAAGGATTCTTAAGTCCCTGCGTGCGGAGTCATCCGAAACATCGAACTTTTCCTGTATTTCACTAATTGAAATTCTACCATTTGCTACGATTATATCCAAAATTGCCTGGTGTCTTTCTTCGATAAACATGATATATACTCCTTCATTAAATAAGTTATAGATAAATAAGTGTCGACCCTTGATTCATATATATTAATATTACATATTCATGTATGTCAATAGCAAACGTGAATAAAAATGAACATACATTAATAATTGTAAATAAAATAACCGCACAAAAGTGCGGCTTGGGATTTATTACGATTTCTAACTGTACATTTTACCTTCGATTTTATTAACAAGCCCAATTTTGATAACACAACAAAAAGTTTGTATACAAAACCTACTGTATAAAGCACCTTTGGGTGCTTTTTTATTGCGGCTCTGAAAATACACCTTGCAACCTTTTCGGGTGGCATACCATTTTGTTCATCCTTTTCCATGCGTGAAACTGCACGTTCTTCACTTTTGGAATATGCAGATTCCGAAATATTATTCTTTTTTCTTGAGGTTGTAAAACCTGTCTTTACATCGCCTGGCATTACTACACTAACTTTTATTCCGAAAGGTTTTACCTCGTTAGCAAGTGAGAGCATAAGAGAATTTATCGAACTCTTTGTACAAGAATAAAACGACTGGTAGGGAACAGGTAAAACCGCAGCGACCGAACTTACGGTAATTATACGACCGCTTCCGGCGGCTCTCATATGCGGTAGAACATATTTTATACAAGCGAGCGTTCCTAAAAAGTTAGTTTCGAACAATCTCTTTACTTCTGAAAGCTCTGTAAGCTCGACAGCACCTGAAATTCCGTAGCCTGAGTTATTAACTAATAAGTCAATCTTACCTTCGGTAGATACAACAGCTTCGATTGCAGACCTTACCGATTCTTCAGAAGAAACATCGGTTGTTATATGTTTTATACGGTTATCCTCGGGCTTTGAACGGCTCAAGGAATATACGGTATAGTCGTTTTCGGCAAAAAGAACAGCCGTAGAAAGACCTATTCCGCTACTCGCACCGGAAATTACTGCTATCTTTTTCATAATTAATTTAAACTGGAATTGTTTCTAAAAGATTGTTTTCTGCAAGAACCGAGGCTATTATTCCGGCTGCTTCGTCAACAATAACTTCTGTATGTGTAGCCATACAGCTAACACGCAATAAACATTCAGTTTCGGTTGTTGCCGGCGGTAAAACGGGATTTACATAAACTCCTGCTTCATAAATCTGTTTTGCTACTAAAAGGGTAGAGAACATATCTTTTGTATAAATTGGTATAATCGGGGTGATTGCTCTATAAAAAGGAACATGGAGCTTTTCAAGCGAATTACGCAAATGTTCGGAAACCGATGCAAGGCTAGTTATTAGTTCAGGATACTTCTTTAAGTAACGAAGTGCAGCCAAAGCAGAAGCACAACTTGCAGGTGTTATCGAAGCGGAAAATATAAATGGACGTGAATTATGCTTTACATAATCTACAACATTTTCGTCTGCTGCCATATAACCGCCAAGCGATGCAAGGGATTTTGAAAAAGTTCCCATATAAACATCGACTTCTTTTTCAAGACCGAAATGACTTGCAGTACCTCTGCCGCATTCGCCGATAACGCCTAAAGCGTGAGCGTCATCGACCATTACTCTGGCATCGTATTTCTTGGCAAGAGTTACAATCTCAGGTAATTTTGCAAGATCACCCCTCATGCTGAAAACTCCATCAGTAACAATAAGTTTTCCTGCATTTTCAGGGATATTCTGAAGAATACGTTCAAGCTCCTTCATGTCACTGTGAGCAAAAAGCACCTTTTTTCCATAACTTAGCTTACAGCCGTCGTAAATGCTGGCATGATTTTCTTTATCACAGATAACATAGTCGCCTATTCCAACAAGTGCACTTATTATTCCAAGATTGGTTTGGAAGCCTGTTGAAAAAGTCATAACTGCTTCTTTGTTTAAAAATACAGCTAATTCATTCTCAAGCTCGATATGCAAATTAAGTGTTCCGTTTAAAAAGCGCGAGCCAGAGCAACCGGAGCCATATTGTTCAAAAGCTTTTATACCGGCTTCAATAACCTCGGGGTTTGAAGTAAGACCGAGATAGTTATTTGAACCAAGCATTATACGGCGTTTTCCCTCCATAATAACTTCAATGTCTTGACGAGATTCAAGTGCATGAAAATATGGATAAAGACCTCTCTCGCGAGCTTCCATAGCAAGATTATATTTCCGGCATTTATTGAAAATATCCACTTCTAATACCAAAATTTATTCATTTAAAAAAGATGAATAAATTACCTTTCTTCCAAAAATTACTGTATATTTGCCATCTATATAAAAAATATATGATGAAAACCGTACAGAAAGCTCGGTACGGTTTTTTGTATCTACTTCTTTAGTTCACGTTCAAGCCAGATTGTTCCGATCTCGAAAGCATCATAAAAATTACGCTTCTCACATTGTTTAACAATCTTGTCGTTGAAGCTTATATCATTGTCGGTGTTTTGTATCTGAACAAGAACCTTTGTAGCAATATCGATATTTTTTACCTTTTTACTTTCAATAATGTTCATATACAAAATATACTTATCATCTGGGAATCCATAAAATATGAACTGTCCCTGACGTACAAGAGGCTTACCCTTATACATTAGAGTTTTTACTTCGTTCAACTAATCAAATCCTTTCTTAAACGCAAACCTATAACTTGAATTTTTATATGCTAACCATATCAAAGGGTTAAGAAGTTCTCGACTAAAACACGCAGAAGTTCATCACGGTCTATTTTACTAATGACCGCTCTTGCGTTGTTGTAATTGGTTATATAAGTCGGATCTTCCGATAGAATGTAACCTACAATCTGGTTAATGGGGTTATAGCCTTTTTCCTTGAGTGAGTTGTAAACGCTCTGTAATGTTTCCCGTATAATAAGTTGATTCTGATCTTTGATCGGGAACATAATTGTCTTTTGCTTATTGTCCTGCATTCTGAACCCCCCTTGATTTTTAATCATTACATTGAATTATACAATAAAAATAATATTATTGCAATAGCGATTTTTAATTTTAGATTAAAATGACGTTAAATAATAATAAATCATGTGCGAAGTGTTATACCCATATCAATTTCCAACTTCTTTAATATCTTCTTAACAGCGTTGTCAGCCTCTTCATCTGTCATTGTTTTATCATTAAGGCGGAAGGTAAGCCTGACGGCAATACTTTTTTTACCTTCATCAATTCCTTTGCCTTTGTAAACATCAAACACATAAACATCAATAAGTGATTTTCCTGCAAATGCACGAATATTTTTACAAATTTGTCCTGCTTCAACAGATTCATCTGAAATAAGAGCAAGGTCACGCTCCATCGTCGGATAAAGTGGAAGCGGTCTATAATCCTTATCCGCTTCGTGGGAAGCAAACATAGCTGAAACAGATAAAACCGCAGCATATACAGCTTCATCTATCTCAAAAATATTTGCAACAACAGGGTGAATCTGTCCAACCGTACCTAGTACAACACCATCCTTTGTGAATTCAACGCATCTGCCAGGATGGAATGAGGGATCATCGCTTACAGAGCTTACTTCATACCCTTTTATATTAAGGTATTCCAAAACACCCTCAGCATAACCCTTTGCATCATAAAAATCACCGTCACCATAAAAGGCGAACACAAGGCTTTTTTGCTCATCTGACATCTCACCGTTTTTGGAATAAAGAGTAGCGTTCTCAAACAGCTTACAGGAAGGAATACGATGATTATAGTTATGCGAAACAGCATCAAGTATTGAGGGTAGGGCGGTTGTACGCATAACCGAGGTATCGTCTCCAAGCGGATTAATTAATTTTATGCTCTCTCTGAGTAAACTATCCGACGGAAGTAAAATTTTATCATAAAATTTCGGCGAGATAAAAGAATATGTGTAAATCTCAGTAAAACCGAAGGAAGTCATCGAATTATTTATAGAAACCTTGAACTTTTGTATGGGCGTTAGCTTACCCTCTAAAACTTCGCCAACAAAGCTGCTTTCGGGAATCTTGTCATAACCGTATAGTCGAGCGACTTCTTCTGCTATGTCAGCAGTGGTTATAATGTCGTTTCTATAAGGTGGAACAAGAAGATTTTTGTCTTTGTCGGTAGAAAGACCGAGAGGCAAAAGCAATGCAGCCATTTCTTCGAAAGTAAGATTGGTCCCAAGCAATTGATTTATACGGATATAATCGAAGTGAATGGTTTTTGTTCCGATATCAGTGTTCAAAACATCGATAACACCGTCCACAACCTCACCTGCGCCAAGCAGGAGCACAAGCTCTACTGCTCTATCAACAGCGGGTAGAGTGTTGCAAGCAGGCAAACCTTTCTCAAACTTCGCACTTGATTCGGTACGGAGTCCGAGAGTTTTTGCTGTATGTCTTACATTTTCACGATTAAAATTAGCTGATTCGAATACAACGGTTGTTGTACTGTCAAGAATCTCGCTGTTAAGTCCACCCATAACACCTGCTAATGCTACAGGTTTATTTCCGTCAGCAATGCAGAGCATATCGGAGGTAAGCGGTCTGACAACGCCGTCAAGAGTTGTAATGGTTTCGCCTTCGTTTGCGTTGCGGACGATTATCTGTTTGCTGGATATATAATTATAGTCAAAAGCGTGCATGGGCTGACCGTATTCTATCATAACATAATTCGTAATATCAACTATATTATTTATCGGACGGACACCGGCAGCACGTAACTTTGCACGAAGCCATAACGGTGAAGGTGCTATTTTTACGTTCTTTACCATCCTAGCTGTGTATCGCGGACATAAAACAGGGTTGTCAACACGCACGGAAAGGTGCTTGTTAATGTTATCGCCGTCGTTTGTTGCAATCACTTTTGGTTGTTTAATATTAAGCGGTACATTTAAAGAAGCAGCAGTTTCTCTGGCAATACCAAGATAAGAAAGGCAATCGGGACGATTGAAGGTAAGCTCAAAATCGACTATTGTGTCGTTAAGTTTTAAAACTTCCCTTATATCATCACCGAGCTTGCATTCCTCTTGTAATAAGAATATTCCTTCTTCATCTGCATAAGGGAAGTCGTTTATAGTCAGTCCAAGTTCCTCAAGAGAGCATAACATTCCCTCCGAGACTACACCTCTCAGCTTTCCTGTCTTGATTGTTTTTCCACCCGGCAGGACAGCTCCATCCGTGCAAACAGGGACAATATCACCTGCTTTAACATTCTGTGCACCAGTAACAATCTGTAAAACAGATTCTTTACCTATATCAATTTTACATACAATAAGATGATCGGAATCGGGATGCGGTTCGGTTGACATAATCTTTCCGACGACAACATTTTTGATATCCTTACCAAGAATCTCATAACCCTCAACCTTTGTGCCTGTGTGAGTCATAATCTCGCAATAATCACGAATCTCTTTATCTATGTTTACATAATCTTTTAACCAGTTCAATGATACTTTCAATGTAATAACCTCCCTTTTTTAGAATTGAGATAGAAATCTCAGGTCATTCTCGTATAAATGACGCATATCATCTATGTTATATTTACGCATAACAACACGCTCTATGCCTACGCCGAATGCAAAGCCCGAATAGACCTCGGGGTCAATTCCACAGCCCGAAAGTACATTAGGATGCACCATTCCTGCACCGAGAATCTCAATCCAACCTTCACCTTTGCACAGACGGCAGCCTTTACCTCCACAAACAAAGCAGGAGACATCAACCTCTGCAGAAGGCTCGGTAAACGGGAAGTTATGTGGACGGAATCGTGTTTTTGTGCTTTCGCCAAACAAACTTCTGGCAAATAATGCGAGTGTGCCTTTTAGGTCACCCATGGTGATATTTTTATCTATTACGAGTCCCTCTAGTTGATGAAACATAGGTGAATGAGTAGCATCAACCGCATCACAACGATATACTCTACCGGGAGAAATAATTCTGATAGGCGGTTTTCTATCCTGCATTGCTCTTATCTGAACAGGGGAGGTTTGTGTACGAAGCAGGGTTGTGGGAGAAATATAAAAGGTATCTTGAAAATCCCTTGACGGATGGTCAACAGGAGCGTTGAGTGCATCAAAATTATTATAAGCACTCTCAACTTCTGGTCCTTCAACGATTTCGAAGCCCATTCCGAGGAAAATTTCCTTCATTTTGTTTTCAACCTGAGTAATTGGATGCAGTTTGCCAATGCTCTTTTTATTAGCAGGCAGTGTAACATCCAGTTTTTCGCTTAACAGCTTTTCCTGTAGTTCCTTCTTTTTAAGAAGGTCGCTGCGTTCTTCTATGTAATTTTCAAGTTCTTCACGTACTGTATTTGCTAACGAACCTATAATAGGTCTTTCCTCAGCCGAAAGCTGTCCCATTCCGCGAAGGATTCCTGTCAGCAAACCTTTTTTACCAAGATACTTAACACGTATTGCATCAAGCTCAGCATCGGAACGGGTAGCTGAAATATCTTCTTTTGCATCTATTTTAATGTTTTCGAGTTGCTCTCTCATTGTTATATATAGAACCTTTCTGTAAAAATTAAATCGCTTAAAATTTGATATAAATATAATGGATAGCGGAGAATTTTGATTTTTAAATCTGAGTTCTCTATAAAAACTAAAAAATACAATTTTTTAGTTTATTTTTATTCAAGATAATCTCTTAACTTCTTTGAACGGCTGGGATGACGAAGCTTGCGTAATGCTTTTGCTTCTATCTGGCGAATACGCTCACGTGTTATGTCAAATACTTTTCCAACTTCTTCAAGAGTCCTCGGTCTGCCGTCTTCTAATCCAAAACGAAGTTTCAAAACACTCTCTTCTCTTGGGGTAAGTGTATGAAGTACTTCAAGAAGCTGTTCACGTAGCATCATATACGATGCTGCATCGGCAGGGGCAGGGGTGTTGTCATCGGCAATAAAATCGCCAAGATGGCTGTCTTCTTCCTCACCGATAGGCATCTCCAGCGAAACAGGCTCTTGTGCGATTTTTAAAATCTCACGTACCTTGTCAATCGGGAGTCCCATCTCTTCGCTTATCTCATCGTCAGTAGCATCTCTGCCAAGCTCCTGTAATAATTGTCTTGAAACACGCAGAACTTTATTAATAGTTTCGACCATGTGAACAGGAATACGGATTGTTCTTGCCTGATCCGCAATCGCTCTCGTAATAGCCTGTCTTATCCACCATGTAGCATAAGTTGAAAATTTGTAACCTTTGCCGTAATCAAACTTTTCCACAGCTTTCATAAGTCCGAGGTTTCCCTCCTGAATGAGATCAAGGAAGAACATACCTCTGTTTACATATCGTTTTGCAATACTTACAACAAGTCGAAGATTTGCTTCTACAAGCTGTTTCTTAGCCTCGCGGTCACCTGTACCCATTCTGCAAGCAAGGTCAAGCTCCTTATCTGCTGATAAAAGCTGTACTTTTCCAATTTCCTTAAGGTACATTCTTACAGGATCGTCTATAGAAACGCCTTCTTGATTAAGAAGTTCGTCCACGTCCGCAGGTGCATCCTCAAGCTCCTCTTCAATGTCCTCCTCCGGCAGTTCAAAGACACTGTTATCAAGCTCAACAGCGATTTCAATTCCGTTGGATTCAAGTGCTTCAAAAACTTTTTCCAATGTTTCTATGGAAACGTCGGTATCCTCTATCGATTCCATAATATCCGCAGCTGTTACACTACCCTTAGTACGGGAGCTCTCTATCAGCTCGGGTTTTAATATATTGTTTTCGTTAGCCATATATAATGACCATTCCCTTCTTTTTTAAGTCCTCTATAAGACATTTTTCTTCATAATTCATAACAATTAATAAATTTTTTTCTTTTTTAAATTTATATATTCGGCTAGCCCCTCAAGAGGATTTTCACCTATTATTTTATCGTAATCAAGTTTGTTTTTTTGCTCTTTAAGAGAATTTATAAGTCCCTCCAGCATTCCTTCGGTGTTCTCGTTGAATTTTCTTCTTGCTGCAATATAGCGTGTGACTGCACTCACCTCATCAAGAGTAAGAATTCCGTTTTTCGACAATACTGCTTCTTTTCCCTCTGAGAATTCCTCGTAAAACAAATTATAAATACGTTTGTTAAATTCTGTAATAAAACTATCAGCATTCAAAGATGCCAAGGCTTTTTGAGTAAGATTTGGGTGTAAGAACATTATACCCAAAATTGCCTCTTCAAGCATAGTTTCACTCGAATAACGTAATTTTTCGCGATTTACCTTGTCTCCGAAGCCATTTGTGCTCTGAATACTTTTCGCTTCGAGTGACTTTTTATTTTTATAATCGTTCGACTTTGCTTTACGTTCGCAATCCTCAAGGACTGCTGCTTTTGTCAATGAAAGTCTTTCGGCAACCCGTGAGCAATAAATCTCTCTTTCACTCTTGTTATACAGTGTAGAGATAAATTTCGTAAGCTCGCCTAACGCTCTTAATTTTTCATCGGGTAGTTCAATATTGTATTTTGCCAATATTTCATTGATTTTATAATCAATTTGTCCGTTTGCTAGCTTAAGTTTGTCACGGAAAGCCGCCGCACCGTATTTTTTTATGTATTCGTCGGGATCTTTTGTGTCGCTGGGTAGGGATATTATCTTTGTGTCTACTCCTACTTGGTTTAGAAGGTCGATACCTTTCATTGTTGCCGCTCGACCTGCACCATCAATGTCATAGGCTAAAAAAACAGTTTTTGCGTGCTTTGCAATCAACCTTGCGTGTTCGCTTGTTATTGCTGTTCCGAGTGTAGCAACCGCATTGGAGAAGTCTGCCTGATGCATTGCAATAGCATCAGGTGCACCCTCGCAAAGGATAAGTGTGCCGTCCTTTGTACTCTTTGCGATGTGCATTCCGAAGAGCAGTTTGCTTTTCTTGAAAGCAGGAGTGTCCGAGGTGTTAACATATTTACGCTCTTCACTTTCGTTTAACCGTCTGCCGCTGAATGCAACGACTTCACCCTGTATGTCAAAAATCGGGAACATAAGACGATTGCGGAACATATCATATAATTTACCGTTTTTGTTTGTTCCTGCAAGAAAAGAGGTTGTAATTTCAAGTGGTAAAAAGCCTTTGGAGGTCAGATGATTGGTCAATAAATCCCAGCTATCTGGGGCAAATCCTATTCCAAAACGCTTAATAGTTGCGTTAGAAAATTTCCGTTTTTCCAGATATTCGGTAGCAAATCTTCCTTGCGGTGATAATAACGCATTATAAAAAAATCGTGCAGCCTCTGTCGTTGCGGCAATTATTCTGTCTTTACGTACAGTGGGCAGTTCGTTTTTTTTATAGTCGCTTTCCTCCATCGGAATATTAGCACGCTTGGCTAAATATTCAATAGCCTCTGGATAATCAAGGCTTTGGGATTTCATAATAAAGGAAACAACATCGCCACCGGTTCCGCAGCCAAAGCAATAAAAACTCTTTGAACCGGGGAATAATGTAAAGGAAGGCGATTTTTCGTTATGAAAGGGGCAGAGACCGACTACATTTGAACCAGCTCGTTTAAGTGATATAAAGCTGCCTATAACTTCTTCAATATCATTTCTGTCTTTTACTTCCTCTAAAAATGCTTGTGAAAACGCCAAAATCCGCCCCTCCTTTCGTTGATTAATGTAATGTTATCGGGCGAACACAGTTCGCCCCTACAGCGAAATTAATCAATATCTTTTTTAATAATCGAATACATATCACAATCTTCAAATCCTAAGTTACTTTTATATTTTTGTCTTGCCCGTCCCTCATAAGTCATTCCTGATTTTTTCATAACTTTACCAGATGGCATATTGTTTATTGAATGATAGGCTTCTAATCTATTGAATCCGATTACTTGAAGTCCATAACTCAATACGGCAATAAGTGCTTCGGTTGTATATCCTTTATTCCAAAAAGGTTTTCCGATACTGTATCCAAAATCAGCAGTCATATCATATTCACTAATTGTAGTTAATCCAATAAATCCAATTGGTTCATCTATCACTTTTAATATGATAATCCATCTATAGGTGTCTAATTTGTCATATTTATTTATTATTGACTCAACAAATTCTTTTGTATCATCAACATTTATATGAGGATTCATTCTCATAAACTTAACGACATCTGAATCATTTGCCCAGTTTTTATAAAGCTTATCAACATCATCTAATGTAAATCGCCTTAGAATTAACCTATCTGTATTAATTATCTCAGTACCAACATGGATCATTGAAAAGTCACTTCTTTCTATACACTATTAAAAGTCGCATACCATAATATTTATTTATATTGCCAGACCTTTGGAACAAACAAATCCTCAAAGGTTGAAAGTGCAAAGCGGTCTGTCATACTTGCGATGTGGTCGCAAATAATGCGTTCTTTTCCGTCTGTCTCGATATATGTAAGATATTCCTTAGGCAAAGCATCTATATTACTGTAATAATAATCAAAGAGAAAGGCAATCATGTTCATTACCTTATCATCCTCGCTCTTTGCTTTAGGGTTGCTGTATACAAACTTAAACATAAATTCACGTAGTTTCATCATTGAACTGCCATGTGGTTCGGTCATCCCGATTTTACCTTTATCAGTGCCGAATTCAATAACAGCAGAAATCAATGAAGTTATTCTGTCGCTGTGAGTATAGCCAAGGACATTCATAATATCATCAGGAATGTCCTCGTTTGTAAGAATTCCTGCACGGACAGCATCGTCAATATCGTGATTTATATAAGCGATTCTGTCCGCAAACTTAATTATCTGACCTTCCAGCGTGCAGGCTATATTGTCGCCCGAATGATTTAATATACCGTCACGCACCTCAAATGTAAGGTTAAGCCCCTTACAATTATTCTCCAGCTTGTCCACAACACGTAGACTTTGCTCGTAATGGCGAAAACCGCCCGGGCAGAGCTTGTCCAATGCACGTTCACCCGAATGCCCGAAAGGGGTATGCCCCAAATCGTGACCGAGAGCGGCTGCTTCGGTCAAATCCTCATTTAGGCATAAAGCCCTTGCAAGTGTACGTGCTATTTGAGTAACCTCAAGCGTGTGTGTCAGTCGTGTTCTGTAATGATCGCCCTCGGGCGAGAGAAATACCTGCATTTTGTGCATAAGGCGGCGGAAGGACTTGGAATGTGTAATTCTGTCCCTGTCCCGTTGAAAATCGGTGCGAACGGGGCAATCCTCAATCGAGAATTGCCGCCCTTTTGTATTATTTGTCAAGAAAGCTTGTTTACAGAGGAAAAGTTCCTCACGGTCGAGAGTTACTTCTTTCATAAAAACCAATCCTAATTATTTGACATCCTTCTTGTTAAAATCAATAAATGCCGCTGTTATAGATATAACAGTCAGTGCAGTCAGTAATAACGTGCCATAGGTTAAGTTGGCTGTTACAACTTGCCCAAATGGATTAACTTCAAGATGAGAAAGTGAAACCATATCATCAAATACATATGACCACATAGAAAAATATGGGAAAGGCATATATGTTAACGCACTCGTATCTCTGAACAATCCTGCAAACATAAGAATTAAAATAGAGGAGAACAATGTCAGTACACCGAGTATAAGCGAAACAGCATTTCCTTTTGTGACTGATGAGAACATAAACGTAATACTGATCAGGCACAAAATCGGAAGAGACGCTATGAATACTTTACCTATCAGCCAGAGAACGAAGTTTGCCGAATGTACTGTTCCGTTAAAAATATACAGATACGGCTGTGAAAAATCAGCAAAGCCCAGCCGGATTCCGCTTCCCAACATATAAATTCCGCAGGTTACCACTAACATTCCCGCAACAAGAGACAACAGGCACAGATATTTTGAAAGTAGAATCTTCCATCTCTTAACAGGACGGATAAGTAAAAGATTAATTGTTTTGGTTGAAAATTCCTTTGAAACCATTCCACTTGCGAAGAATATTGCCATTGGTGCTATTAGCCAGAAAAGGTTGACAAATGAAAGGCTCTTGCTTCTCGAAGCATTTGTTACCGAGAGTTCGATAACATCGTTTTGAAGAGAATATAAACCAATATTACCCTTATCTAAATTATCGTTAATACTAGCCATAGCCTGGTCATAATATTCTTCATAGGTCCATTGAGAATTGTAATAAACGCCTTCATATTTGCTACTGTATCCGATTGGATAATCGAATGAATTTTCATCCTCCGGGTTATTGTATTCAATCTCTGACATAAAACCTTGATACGAATTAATCACTTGATTAAATGCCTGTGCTGTCAGAGTAACGGTTTTATCCTCGTCTGATCTATATTCGTATTTTTTCGAAAGGAAATTATTATATGTTTCTTTAAGTGATTCGTAACAATTGAGGATACCTTTTAGTTTGAATATCTCGTGGTCAATGTCCTCACCGCCTGTGCCGTTTGATTTTTTAGATTCCGCTTCTTTAAGCTTTACATCATATTCTTCGAATTTGCTTTTTGCATCTTCAAAAAAACCGCGCTTTGATTCTGAATAATCATTAGTCTCAATTGCTTGTAAATAGCCTGCTTGAGCAGTAGCTTGATTTTTATAATAAATATTGTTATATCCCAAATAATTTTTAATTATATCAGCATATTCACCACCACTTGCTATATATTCGTAAAAATATACTTCATAACTGCTGTTTAAAAGATTACCTATTAATAAATATCTCCAGTCATTAGTATCATTTATTCCCAAATCTTCGGCTTTATCACATAGTTCAATCTGTCTTTTATAAAAATCGTTGAGAACGATTGTATAAGCTTTTTGGTTTTCGGGATAATTTTGTAATTGTGATTCCGACACAATACTTTTTGTAAAATTGTTTCTGTACTCAGAAAAATTTATTTCACCGTAATGATTACTTTCACCGTAATAATCGCCTGTATAATAATAATAATTATAAGGCTTTATCAACGATATCCCAAAAACCAGAAGTACCAATAAAAGCAAAAGTATAGGTACGCTTTTTTTGCGAAAGAGCTTTATGTATTCGTTTTTTGTAAGAGTAAGTATCATTTTCATTTTTTTACCCCCTAAGCAATCTGTCCCTTGGAGCCGTTGGTGGCTTCAAGGAAGGCTTTTTCAAGAGACTTCTGCTCTGCGGTCATCGAATAAAGTGATACTTCATTAAGAACAAGCAGTTTAACAATCTCGGCAATTTTTTCTTTTGTTGCTTTTATATGCAGTAAATCATCCGCAGCAGTGGTATCATAACCGTTTTCAATAAGCAGCGAAAGTGCCTTATCTGCTGGAGAAACTGACAAAGTATAATTAAAACGGTTTTCCAAATCCTGTTCTGTAATTAACTCCGAGAGCGATTTTTGCGTGACAACAACACCCTGCTCAATAATACATAGCGTGTCGCACATCAATTCCATCTCGGCAAGCAAATGCGAGGAAACAAAAACTGCTGTACCTGATTTTGCTAGCTCACGCAGCATATCACGTAGTTCCTTTATACCAACAGGATCAAGCCCGTTGGTTGGTTCATCCAGAACCAGAAAGTTTGGTTTATTTATAAGAGCCTGAGCAACACCCAACCTCTGACGCATACCGAGCGAGTATTTTTTTACTTTATCATTAAGTCTGCCTAATAACTTAACCTGTTCGGCAACCTCAAGTACACGTTTTTTTCCAAGTCCGTGCATTCTGGCACAAAGCATAAGATTATCGTATCCTGACAGGTAGTTGTACATATCGGGACTTTCGATAATTCCGCCTACCTTTTCAAGTGCCTTTTCAAAATTCTTATTTACACTGAATCCGTTGATAAAAACTTCCCCGCTGCTTGCATTAAGTAACCCCAGCATTATCTTTATAGCTGTTGTTTTACCGGCGCCGTTCGGACCCAAAAAGCCTAAAATCTCGCCTTCTTTTACGGTGACCGAAACATTATCAAGAACCTTTCGTTTGCCGAAATACTTGGTTACGTTTTTCATTTCCAAAATCATCTTTGTTTTTACCTTTCTATCGAAATAAGTTAATTGTATCGTTTATAAGTATATATACGCAAATGAAATTAAAACATCTTTTTTTGTAGAAATTTTTTGATAAATAGAGCGTAAAATTATTATTTCTTTCTTAAATCACAAAAATGAAAATAAGAGCCGAATGTTCTTCGACTCTTTTGAATTATTTAAAAACTCTTATAGCTTTGTCTTATAAAGTATCCAGAGCTTTTGTTTTTTACCATAATTCAAGACAGAAGCAGAATAAATTCTAATAGATATAAGAGTAAAGAAGATTATAAAAATTACCATTAAAATAATTGATATAATTACATCAAGTACACCTACATTACCGTTAAGCAACTGGAACGGCATGATAAATGGTGATGAAAAGGGAAGGTACATTGCAATCTTGGCAAGAGTACCCCCTGCACCAGTTGCAGCAGAAACATAACCAAAATAGAAAGAAATTAATGCAATCAGCATTACCGGCATCATAGCGGAATTCAAGTCCTCGATCTTGCTTACGGAAGCACCGCAAACTGAATTTAATACAGCATAAAGCGAGTAACCCAGTATAAAATACAGGATAATCAATATAGCGGATTGAGGTGTAAATGCCGAAAAGGAGATGGGCATTCCCATTATTGTAAAATCATCGGGAATAAATGCTTTTATACAGATTGCAGCAAAAGCGATTATAGACGAGAACTGCAACAAACCGACCGCACCCATTGCAAGGCACTTTCCAATTAAAATTCTTGACGGTTTTGCAGAAACTACAAGTGTTTCCATAACCCTGGAGGTTTTTTCGGTAGCAACCGACATTGATACACCGTATCCGTAGTAATAAATGGCAAAGAAGATAAGCATTGTCAGCAATATTCCCACGGAATAACCACTGATGTTCATATTCCCTACAAAGTCATAATTATAATTTAGTTGTATCTGCGAAATAGCAACGGCGGTTTCATCTAGTCCCATAGCTTTCAGGCTATTTACGGTATAGGTTTTGCTCAGAGCTTCTGTTATTATTTCCGGTGAAATTTGTGACATAAAATTTGCTGCGGTAACTGTTATAAAAGGTAGTTTGTCTTTCTCGGTAACAGTTACAATTATTGTGTTCTTATCTTCTTCAAATTCAACTTTGTACTCATCAAATTTAACCTGCTCGCCTGAATTAACGGTTATTCCTGGTAAAATAGCAACAAGAGCATTAAGGCCGCCATCTATTAAATTTTGATCGTCAATATAATAAATAGTATAACCCTCATAAAAAGCAGCTTCTGTATCCTCCTCGGATAAAGCAGAAATCACCTTTGGAAGAAGTGTGAGAACAAGAACAAGCAAAAGCATTATAACGGTAGAAATTTTAAACGCCTTTTTTCTTACCGCATCACGAAAGGTATAAGCAAAAATTGTTTTTATCTGATTCATAATTATTATCATTCCTTTCCGTGGCGTTTTCGCCAACAGCATTGTATGAAAGTTACACTTTCATACATTAGTATTGTGCCGTTCCGGCGACAGCCGGATTGACTTTCCATTAAAGTCAAAGGTACAAAACCGTAGTTTGAAAGATTTATCTTTCGAATTTTCCAACCTTTTCTACAAAGATTTCATTTAGAGAAGGTTCTTTTACTACATATTTAGTAGGCATTATATCTGAAAAAACAACTTTTTTAAGAAAAGCGTTTGCCATTTCATCGCCAGTAATTTTAAATTCAAGTTCATCCGCTCGTTCTGAAATAAGTTCAAGACCGTTTTCAGATGCGATGGACATAATACCATTATTACGGGAAACAACAAGATTTGTATGTCCGTAGCCTTTTTTTATCTGCTTTAAGTTACCATGTAATACTGTTTTCCCTTTGTGCAGAATAAGAATATCCTCGCAGTATTCCTCAACTGTACTCATTTGATGACTGCTCATTACGATAAAGCGTTTTTCCGCAACAAGCTCCTTAATGAGATTGCTTAGGACAATAGAGTTAAGTGGATCAAGTCCCGAGAAAGGCTCGTCAAGGAAAATCAAAAGAGGATTATGTATTAATGTAGTAATAAGCTGTACCTTTTGTTGATTTCCTTTAGAAAGTTTTTCTGCAGGCATATCCTTGTATTCTGTAACGCCCAGTCTTTTCATATAAGATAATGCAGAATTTTTTGCGTCTTTTTTAGACATACCTCTGAGCATACCGAAATATATAAGCTGCTCAAGTACCTTGGTTTTCATATAAATACCACGTTCCTCGGGCATATAGCCAAAGCTGAGGCTCTCTCTGCAGATCTTTTTTCCTTCCCATTCGGAATTTCCGCTGTCGGCGGACATTATTCCGAGAACTGTACGGATTGTGGTTGTTTTTCCAGCACCGTTTGTTCCGATTAGACCAAAAACACCCGGCTTTTCCACCCGAAAACTGATATTGTTAACAGCAACATTTTCACCGAATGTTTTAGTAATATTCTTTACGTATAAACTCAATTTGACCAATCCTTTCTAAAAGATAGTTTGAAAAATCTATTAATCAAACTACAAACTATATTACATTATCATTTTTGTTTAATCTTGTCAAGTAATAACTAAACATAAAAAATAATATTGCCTTTTTTGTAAATACATGTTATAATATTTTGATAAAATAGAGTCAAAAACGCGTGAGGTTAAACATTTATGTTCGGATATATACGGCCTGTACAAAGTGAACTGTTAGTAAGAGAATACGATTTGTATCGCGCCGTTTACTGCGGACTTTGCAGGTACGGGGGGAAACACTTATCGCATTTCACACGTTTTTTTCTTAATTACGATTTTGTAACTCTTGCTCTTTTACGGCTTTCACTCTCGGATGAAAGGGCTCACATAGGATTGGAACGCTGCCCTTATCACATAAAAAAACGCAGAACCCTTTGTGCAAATGGCTCTTATGAATTTACCTGCTCCGCCTTTGCGATTTTACTTTATTACAAGGTACTTGATGACATTAACGATTCAAAAGGATTTAAAAAGTTAATAAAAAGAATGACCAAACCTTTCTTTAAACATCTTAAAAAGAATGCGGTGGGTTATGCCGAGCTTGAAAAATATATAAAAGGACAACTGGATAAACTCTCTTTGCTTGAAAAAGACAACAAAACGAATAAGGATTTGTCTATTGACAAGGTAGCCAATTGCTTTGCTGCTATTACCGAGTATATAGCATCATACGGACTGGAAGGCGAAAAAAAGTTGATTGCCGCACAATGTGGTTATCATATAGGGCGGTATATATACATAATCGATGCACTTGATGACCTTTTTGAGGACAACGAAAAAGGGAATTATAACCCACTTTTAAATAAATACGGAAGTATTTCGGAAGTAATGAGACAAATCGAGGAGATAAAGACCACTATTACAGACAGTATGAATGCGTTTTCCTCAGTATACGGATTAATCACAATCGGCGAGAACCCTGATAGGGTAAATGATTACGATAACATAATTTTTAATATATGCGAACTCGGCGGCAAAGCTGCTTTAAATAAAGTTTTGCTTAAACAGCAAAAAAATCAGGAGGCATAAGGTGACAGATCCTTACAAGGTACTAGGTATATCCCAAAACGCAACAGAGGATGAAGTAAAGCAAGCATACAGAAAGCTTGCAAAACAATATCATCCTGATAACTATCTTAATAATCCGTTGGCAGACCTTGCTGCGGAAAAAATGAAAGAAATAAATACAGCATACGATACAATAACTCGTCAACGTGCAAACGGAGATAACTCAGCCGGTAACGACGGTTTTCACGGTAACACAACAGGTGGTAATGAATCCTACACGCGTATTCGTCAGTTAATTTTTAATAATAGAATAGGCGAAGCTGAGGTACTTTTGCAGCGTGTTCCAACAGGTGAACAAAATGCGGAATGGCATTTTCTGATGGGTCATGTTCTATATAAAAA
>Ga0209417_1004102_pt1 | contig 17976 bp, 17 predicted proteins | sample RifGroF2_FD_184002 | JGI IMG/M metagenome (GOLD analysis project Ga0209417, IMG submission 184002) | Groundwater microbial communities from Rifle, Colorado, USA - Groundwater F2 (SPAdes) (version 2) | ecosystem: Environmental > Aquatic > Deep subsurface > Groundwater | place: Rifle, Colorado... | reverse complement strand
CGGGGTTGTCCAATGATTTATCATTAGCGCTGGCCGCGCATCCTATCCGTATTGAAGCGCCAATTCCCGGCAGATCATTGGTGGGTATTGAGGTGCCAAACAGGGTTGTTTCGCAGGTCCGGTTGAAAAATTTAATTGAACAGAAAGATTTTGCCCATAATTCAACATTGCTTACATTAGCGCTTGGCAGGAATGTTAGCGGCGGGCCGGTATTTTGCGGTTTGGAAAAAATGCCTCATATGCTTATTGCCGGGGCGACTGGCGCGGGAAAAACTATTTGTCTAAATACAGTAATTGTAAGTTTGTTATATCGATTGCCGCCGGAGCAGCTTAAGATGATTTTAATTGATCCTAAGCGGGTTGAATTTCCTGTTTATAAAGATATTCCTCATTTGTTAACGCCGGTTATTGTTGATGCTGATAAAACTGTTAACGCGCTGCAGTGGGCAGTGGGGGAAATGGAACGGCGGTTTGACATTCTTTCCGCGGTTGGTTCGCGCGACATAATTTCGTATAATAAAAAAAATGAATTAAAGCCCTTGCCGTATATTGTTTTGGTTATTGATGAGCTGGCTGATTTAATGGCAACATTTGGCCGGGAGGTTGAGGCGGCAATTGTCCGTTTGGCGCAAATGTCGCGGGCAGTTGGCATTCATTTGGTTGTTTGCACCCAACGGCCTTCAGTTGATGTTATTACCGGATTAATTAAGGCGAATATAACTTGCCGGATCGCTCTTCAGGTTGCCTCTCAAATTGATTCTCGCACAATTTTAGATATGGGCGGGGCGGAAAAATTATTAGGCAATGGCGATATGCTTTATTTAGCAGGAGACGCTAGTAAGCCGATTCGCGTCCAGGGAGCGTTTATTTCAGAAAAAGAGACCAAGCGGGTGGCGGATTATATCCGGACTATTGGCCAGCCGATTTATCAGCAAGAAGTAACAGACCATAAGCGGGACGGAGGAAGTTCATGGGGCGGCTCTTCTTCAGGCGATGATGATATTGATGATGATATGTATGAAGAAGCAAAAGATGTTGTTATGGCCGCGGGCAAGGCGTCTGCCTCTTTATTGCAAAGGCGCTTAAGAATTGGCTATGCCCGGGCCGCGCGTTTGCTTGATGTTTTGGAAGAAAAAGGAGTTATTGGCCCGCCAGACGGCGCTAAGCCAAGACAGGTTTTAATTAAAGATGATTCTAAGGATTGGTATTCCCAATTTGATCATCAGCAGGAAGTAAAATAATTTTGCGAAAAAAGCAAATCTCGCTCTACTTTACTATTCTATACGATCGTATAAGATAGTAAGTTTTGCAAAGATGGGAAATAAAAAATCCCCGTGGGGCGGGGAAAGAGCAATTAAAATTTTCACTTAGCGCTTGGCAGGAGACAAAGTTTTAAGTAAATATTTTGCTATTTGCGGCCGGTAAGCAATCTTGTCCGCAAGATAGCATTCAATAGCGATAAAGGCAGTAATTATGCGCCATGACTGAAATTCGGGTAAAATAATTGAAGGGTCCCATTCTTTTCCGCCTGGCGCATTAAATTTTGGGGCGCCGTTTGCTTGTGGCTCGTAGATAACATTTGTGGGCGTCGACGTGAATAATTGAAACTTGGGGTTTGGCTCAAATGAGACGTGAACTAAGGCGCCGAGAGATGGAATAGAACCGTCTTCAGCAACTTCAACCACCGGATTTTTTAAATCTTCAATTTTCAAGCGCATATTCTTTCTCCTGTTTGTTGTAAATAATATATAAGATTATCTTAAAATTGTCAATTGATTTTATGGCAGAATAGATTATAATTGATTTAGGTTTTAAGAATATAAGGTTTATATATTTTCCTTTTTTGTCATTCTGAGGGCGTAGCCCGAAGAATCTCGACGAGATCCTTCGCTTCGCTCAGGATGACAAGATTGTTGTGTCCGAAAAAACATCTGCGAAAGATAATAAAAACAAAATATTAGAGGACGCGGTCTCTGAAATTAAGGAGCGTTTTGGCGATGGTTCAATAATGAAATTGGGGGAAATTAAACGGGTGGAAATTGATTCAATCCCAACTGGTTCAATTTCTCTTGATATCGCCTTGGGAGTCGGCGGTTTGCCAAAAGGCAGGATTATTGAAATATACGGGCCGGAATCCGCGGGCAAGAGCACGATTTGTTTGCAGACCGCGGCTCAGGCGCAAAAAAAGGGCGGCACGGTGGCGTTTATTGACGCCGAGCACGCGCTTGACCCGGAATACGCCAAACGGCTTGGAGTTAAAATTAATGATTTATTAATTTCCCAGCCGGATTCAGGCGAACAAGCGCTTGATATTGTTGAATCATTAGTGCGCTCAGGCGCGGTTGATTTGATTATTGTTGATTCAGTCGCCGCCTTAACCCCGCGCGCGGAAATTGAAGGCGAAATGGGGGATACTCATGTTGGCAGGCAAGCGCGGCTGATGTCGCAAGCGCTTCGTAAATTAACCGCTATAACCGCTAAAAGCAATGTGACGATAATTTTTACCAACCAGATTAGAATGAAAATTGGAATTATGTTTGGCAATCCTGAAGAAACTCCGGGCGGCAAAGCGCTGAAATTTTACGCGTCAGTTAGAATTGATTTGCGGCGCACAGCGCAAATTAAACAGGGCGAAAATATAATCGGTAACCGCGTTAAAGCGAAAGTTGTTAAAAATAAAGTCGCGCCGCCGTTTAAAATCGCCGAGTTTGACATAATTTACGGCTTTGGAGTTTCTTATGAGTCAGATTTATTAAATACTGGCGTGAAATATAATATTTTAAAGCGCGCGGGCAGCTGGTATGTTTATAATGAGCAGAAATTAGGGCAGGGGACAGAACAAGCGAAGCAATTTCTCAAAGAGAATCCGAAATTAATCGCTGAATTGACTAAAAAAGTGCGCGAGGCGGCGAAAGGAGAAGCAGTAACTTGATAATTTGCCATAAAGGAGGGTAGCTGTGTGTGGCGCTCAATTTTATATTTTCTAATTGACGTTGCTCTTATGCGCCGCCATGTTCGTTGCAAAAAATGCGGCGAGACGAGCATCTATCAATTTTATGCAATGACGTCGCCTGGAATGATGGCAATTGATGAACTTAAAATTTGCTCATGCCTTAGTGAGCGAAGAAAAAATGGGGGATATTTTTTCCGGCCAGAACCCGGAGAGGTGCCAGAAAAGCCATATATAATTTATAGCGGATCTCCGGCTTTGCTTATCGCGCTTTTTGTGGTAGTCCTTGCGCTATACGCTAGCCATTGCTAAGGATAAGGAAATAAAATAAAAAGCACTCAGAATTAGGAGTGCCTTTTTTATTATATATGAAATTTTTTTGACAAGTTAGTTACAAAAATGTTTTTTTGTCATTCCGAACGAAGCGAAGCGGAGTTGAGGAATCTTACGCATTATATAAATCTAATAGCGCGAGATCTCTCCACTCACTTTGTTCGGTCGAGATGACACCCTCTGTTTCAAAAAACACCTTGCAATATTGCAAGGTGTTTTTTATTAAAATCGCGCGTTAATACCACGCGATTTCTTAAATAACTATTCAACTTAATTAACTAATTAACTATCTTGTTGTGTAGGGCAATAGCGCCATAAAGCGGGCGCGCTTAATTGCCTGGGTTAAATCGCGCTGATGCCGTTTGCAAGTTCCGGTTCGTTTGGAAGACGCTATTTTTGCTTGCATTGATAAAAACTTCCGTAATAATTCGGTGTCTTTAAAATCAACGTAATTAAGATTTTTTTGGCAAAAATAACAAGATTTTTCCATATTTTTTAAAAAGGTATATTATCAACGTTTATTTCTTCTGGTTCGTCGGCAACCGGGGTTTCGTGGTCAATAACCGGAATATCGTCTGCTGGGCTGGGCTTTTGGGCGGATGCGGCGGAAGGTTGGCTGAAAGATCCCGCGCCGGATTTTGGCCCCAATTGCATTGATTCCATAACAATCTCAGTGCGCGAACGGCGGTTATTGTCTTTGTCTTGCCAGGATCTGGTTTGAATTCTTCCTTCAACCAAAACTAATCCGCCTTTTTTAAGATATCTGGCGCAAATATCCGCTAATTTTCCAAAAGCGACAATATTATGGAAATCTGTTGATGTTTGCTTTGCTCCGGAATTATCTTTATAAAAACGGCTGGTGGCGATGCTAAAATTAACAACCGCCTGGCCCGAAGGAAGCGCGCGCTGCTCAGGGTCTCTAGTCAGCCGGCCTAAAACAATTGCTTTATTGAAATTCATAAACAGATGCCTACCGTCTACCGTCTACCGCATACCGCATAAATTTGCGGTAGTCTGTAGTCGGTCAGCAGTAGTCGTTTTTTCTAGGCTTCTAATATTTCTTCAAGTTTTTTATCTAGTTCTTCAATCTTAATTTTTTCTTTTGGTCTGGATTTTGTTTTTATTTTCAGCGGTTTAGCGGCTTTTGGCTTTATTTTCTGCGGAATTTTAGTAATAAGCAAATTACGGATAATGCTTTTAATATCATTAAGCCGGGCTTTTATTGAATCAATTTTATCGCGATTCATCTCAAATTCAACAGTAATTAAAAACGCCTGTCGCAATTTTTTAACAGGATAGGCAAGATTGATTCTCTTGCTGAAAAAGTCTTTGGTGATTTTTCCTTCGGCGCGGTTAACCGCGTCTCGAAGCTGTTTTATGACATCTGCCAAATCTTCTTCGTTGATATTTGGATTAACCAGAAAAGTTAGTTCGTACATATAATGATATTAATATTCTATCAGGCAAAAGCCGTCTGGTCAAGGATTTTGGTCCAAGGCGCTTTCAAGCGCAATAATCTTAAATTTATTGCCTTGGTAAACAAGTGGGAAACCGGCGTTAATAATCTGTTTTTCAATATCGGGAAAAATTTTTATGATAATCGGGTCAATAATAAAATAGTCAGCTGGAATTTTATTATCAGCAAAAATGCGCTTATTTTGCTCAGGATTGGCAAAAAATTGGCTGATTAATGCGGTTCTGGCGTTAAAATCAATGCCGTGGGTATAGAGCCACGCCATAAAGCCGGCGGTTGTTTTTCTTCCGGATAAAATTACAATTGGGTTTTGAATGGCCGCTGGAGTTAAAATAGCCGCTGATGATAAAATTGACGCGTTTTCCGGCGTATTTTTTTTAAGCCAATCCGCGGCTTGGCGCTCTTCTGGCGAAAACATTATTAAGCGGCGCTGGTTTTTATATTTAAAAATATTTAAATTTGCTATGAAAGAAGAGGGGAGAGACAAGATAATCAGAGCAATAAAAAAAGTCGAGGCAATTTTGCGGCCGCGCCCATTAAGCGATTGGATGATTAGGCCGGCTGAAGCAATTGATAATAAAATTGCGTAGGAAAAAAATTTATTAGTGTCAAAATCCCAGATTTGAAAGTAGAATAAATTCGGGATAATCCACATTGCCAGCGATCCCCATAAAATATGTTGAAAAAAGGAATTTGCTTTGAGTTTTCGAAAAAAAGCCAAAGCAGTAAAAGGCAAAAAAATTAAAAATCCGAAATTGGTCCAGATGAAGCGAAGCCAAGGGAAAAATTTATTCGCTTCTGGCGATTGGAGATTGAGGCCGCCAACCTCATTTGCTCTTGTCATCCAGCCCAGGCGCATTCCAAAGCTGTTGGGAATGGGGTATTTTGGCAGCAGCATAAGCGCGCCAATCTGGAAAATTGATAAAACAAATACCGGAAGCGCGAAATAGCGGATAAGGCCGGAAAATAAATTTCGGTTAGCAAAAAAAGAATAAATTAAAATCGCCCCAGCAAAAATTATTATGGCAAAAAAACTATGCGAATGGGAAAAGGGGAGGGTGCTGGCAATAATGGCGGACCAAAGCATAAAAGCTTGGCTGTCTTTTTTTAATCCTTTTAGAAATGAGGTAAGCGCGAGAAGAAATAAAGGAAATCCTAAAATAAATGCCCGTTGAACAATCAAGAATCCAGGGATCATTCCGGGGTAGCTGATGCTTTGCATTGGATATAAAACAGCCCGGCGGATTGGCAGGGGAATGGCGCCATTGGTTTTTAAATACGCAATATAACCCAAGCCAGCGCCGAATAAAACGCCCAATACTGAAAAAATCGTTAATGGGTTGTTAAAGCCTAAAAATCGAAAAAAATAAACCAGCAAAAACATGCCGGAAATAATAAGCAAAATTAACGGCAGATAGAAGGCAAAAGATAAGGTAGCGCCTAATTTTAACAAAAGGCCGGAAAGAAGATTAATAAAAAACGGGTAGCGGATAAATTCTCCGCTAAAATTCGGCTCTTCAAAATCAAAATATTTTATTGTTCCAATCCGGATAATCTGCGCCAAATGATAGGGGGCGTCAACAGCTGCTCCGGCGTCGATTGAAATAGACTTATCCGGTAAAACAGCGAAGCTGTTCATTACTAAAAAAATTAATACGAGAGCGAGCATGAAAATTATCAAATAATTAATAATTTCGTTTTGGTTATACTGCCGGGGCAGCCAGCGGGGCTGGGCCCATTTTTTTAAATTTAGAAAAGCAAAAATTCCAGCGAATAAGATGAGCAGATAGGCAATTATCGCGGTAAAAGAAATTGGCAAAAAAATGCCTAAAAGAGACGTTATTCCCGCCAGGGCCGCAAATGATAAAGGGATTGAAGCCGCGATTATTAAATCGCTGGAACCGAAAAGCCCGTTTTCATATTTTCGAATAATGAAATAAGCGGCGCTAAGCAGTAAAACAATAAAAATTAAAGCGATAATTTCCGTAATCATAGTTTCTTTTATTTTAGCATTAGACTATAATATATAGAAGGCCAAATCAAAAAATATTTAAATATGAGCCTCAACCCGAAAATTTTTAAAACATACGACGTGCGGGGCCAATATCCTGAAGAGATTAATGAAGAAGCAGCGGAAAAAATCGGCGCGGCATTTGCGCTATGGGCGAAAGAGTCAAAAGAAATAATTATTGGCCGCGACGCGCGCCTTTCATCTCCGGCTTTATTTATGGCGCTGGCGAAAGGAATTAATTCCCAAGGAAAAGATGTTATTGATATTGGAATATGCGCAAATCCCATGCTTATTTTTGCCGTTAAAACTTCGAAAAATAATAGTTGCGGCATTATGGTTTCTGCTTCGCATAGCCCGGGGCAACACAACGCTTTTAAGCTCAACAATTCAAATGGAATTCAGATGAATAATGAAAAATACGCCGAAATTAAAGAAATGGCAATAAAGGGCGCGTTTGAAAATAGCCAAAGCTCTGGCAGAATAATTCAGAAAAATATTTTAAAGGAATATGAAAGCCATGTTTTAAAATATGCCGATTTATCAATAAACAAGCTGAAAATAGTTGTTGATTGCGGCAATGGGGTGGGAGCTGTTTCCGCCCGGCCAATATTTGATAAGTTAGGCGTGAACGCGATTTTTCTCTACGAAAATCCTGACGGAAGATTTCCAAATCATCCGGCAGATCCGCATAATGTTAAGAACATGAGTGCGCTTCGCGAAAAAGTGGTTTTTGAAAAAGCCGATTTAGGGATATTTTTCGACGGCGACGCGGACCGGGGAATTATTATTGATGAAAGAGGAGAAATAGTTTTTCCGGATTTTATGGTGGCGCTATTGGCGCCGGAAGCGCTGAAAAAATATCCCGGCGGGAAAGTTTACTATGACCTGCGTTTCAGCAAAGTTGTTAAAGAAATTATTGAGGAAAGCGGGGGAATTCCAATAATGATGAGAGTTGGCAATCCTTTTTATAAAGAAAAAATGATGCTTGATAACGGCGCGCTGGCCGGTGAATTTTCTGGCCATATTTTTACAAAAGAAGGCCTGGGAATAGATGACGGGTTATTTGCCGCTATCCAAATTATGAATATTATGGTTCAAAAAAATAAAAAACTTTCTGAATTAATCGCGCCATTCCGCAAATATTTTGCCACCGAAGAAATAAATATGGAAGTTGGCGATGTGGAAAACGCGCTAAAAAATGTCGCGGAAAAATATCGCGATGGCCGTTCTTTGAATCTTGATGGAGTATATATTGAATATCCAGATTGGTGGTTTTCTCTAAGGCGTTCGAATACCGAACCAGTTGTCCGCCTAAGAATTGAGGCAAATTCAAAAGATTTGACGGAAGAAAAGAAAAAAGAAATAATAAAATTAATTAAAAATAATTAATCCGCCAGCAGGCGGATTTTTATTAAAAAAATAGCCGAGTTAGCTCGGCTTATTGCATTTTTTAGCTTAGGCAAACTGGAAAAATCCAGAACGGGGAACCCCAAGGCAAATAATATTAATTGACGTGGGGTGAATTGAGTAGCCATGGGCTGTGCGGATTTTACTTCCAGTGCTTAGGGCGGAAGAAATATCCCCGAGCGAAGTATCGTCTAGAAAAAGCACAGTTTCACCGCCTTCTGTTTTAGCGGCAAGAACAGGAACTTTAAATGATTCCTGTGTTATGGCGTTAAACATAAAATACCCCGTTAATTTAATTGTTGGCTATTTTTAGTTTAACCTAAAAAAACGATAGCTCAAAATAATGTTTTCCACAGATTTTTTAATGCATTTTTATTTTACAATAAGCCGATTTTTTCTTTAACGTTTTCTAATTTTTGTCGGCTGATTTCGCGCGCTTTTTGGGCACCGCTTTCAAGAATTTCGTTCAAATATTCCGGCTTTGCCATTAATTCATTATATTTTTCCTGGAAAGGGGAGAGAAAAACGACAATTGCTTCAGCTAAATCTTTTTTAAATTCAATGTAGCTGGCGTGGCTCGCGTATTTTTTTTCCAATTGCGGAATAGTTTTGCCCGTAACCAAAGAAAATATTGCAAGTAAATTAGAAATTGCCGGCTTTTCCTGAATATTATATTTAATTTCATTGCCAGAATCAGTTACTGCCTTTTTAATTTTATCGCGGATTATGCCAGGCGCGTCGGTTAAAGCGATATAATTAAAAGGGGAGCTAGCGCTTTTAGACATTTTTTTAGTTGGATCGTCTAATCCCATAATTCGGGCGCCTTCTTTTTCTACTTTTGATTCGGGAATTTTGAATGTTTCGCCAAATTGCTGGTTAAAACGGCGCGCTAATGTCCGCGCGAGCTCCACATGTTGCTTCTGGTCTTCGCCAACCGGCACAATATCCGTGTTATACAATAAAATATCAGCCGCCATTAAAACTGGATAATCAAAAAGACCCATATTTATGCTTAACTTATTTTCCCTTGATTTATCCTTAAATTGAGTCATTCTTTCCATTTCGGAAATTTTAGCAATTGTATTCAAAATCCACGCCAATTCTGTATGATTTGGGTTATATGATTGGATAAAAACAATTGACTTTTCTGGGTCAATTCCCGTGGCCAGGTAAATTGCCGCGACTTCCAAAATTTTCTGGCGGAGCTTGGTTGGATCTTGGGGAATGGTTATGGCGTGTAAATCAACCACACAAAAAACGCAGGAATGGGTTTTTTGCAGCTCAACCCAGTTTTTAATCGCGCCCAAATAATTTCCTAAATGAATTGTTCCAGACGGGGCAACGCCCGAAAAAACGATTTTCATTTTCAAGGCTGTCATTCCGAGCGAAGCGAGGAATCTCACAACTAAGCAGTATTTTCAACCAATAAGAGATCCTTCGCTATGCTCAGGATGACAATTGTTTGTTTACACTTCAATGACAACTGGCAGAACCATTGGCCTTCTTTGAGTTTTATTATATAGGAATTTCCCGATTTTGTCCCGGATATTATCTTTAACATATGTCCAGTTAATCGGGTGGCCGGCCATAGTTGTTTCTTCAACTATATGGCGGACTTTTTTGCGGACTTCAGCTAAAAGTTCTTTTGACTCCCGCATATATATAAAACCGCGGGAAATAATATCCGGGCTGTTTTTAACTTTGCCGGTCTGGCTGTCGATAATCGCGATAACAACAAACATGCCGTCTCCAGCCATCATTTTCCGGTCGCGCAAAACAACTTGGCCGATGTCGCCAACCCCAAGGCCATCAACGAAAACATAGCTCGTATCAATTTTTTTGCTGCTTATTTTGGGCAACTGGTTTTGAAATTCCAAAATCGAGCCATTATCCAAAACAAATATTTTTTCCCGCAAAACTCCAACTTCGGTTGCCAGTTTGGCGGCTTCTTTCAGGAAAAAATGGTTGGCGTAGGTTGGAATAAAGTAGTCGGGCTTAATTTGTTTAATAATTTCTTTAATGCTTTCGGCGTTGCTGTGTCCTGAAGTATGGACATCCATTATATCATTATGGATAACATTGTCGCATTGGCGGTATAAGCTGTCTTTTAGCCGTTGAATTGTCCTTTCATTTCCCGGAATAACGGACGAAGAAAAAACAATTGTGTCTTGTTTGCGGATTTTAATATACTTATGTTCGCCGGTCATAATGCGGGATAAAACCGCGTTTCCTTCGCCTTGGGCGCCGGTACAAAGAACAATAGTTTTATTTTCCGGATATTTATGGAGATCTTTAACCGGAATTAATGTTTTTTTCGGCGCTTTAATATATCCCAGCTCTTTGGCGATTTCAACGTTAATTTTCATGCTGTAGCCGTCGAGCGCGACTTGCTTGCCGATTTTTGCGGCATATTCAAGAATATGCCCAATCCGGCGGATTTGCGACGAAAAAGTCGCGATAATAACTTTGCCTGTTGCTGTGTCAATCAGCTTTTCAAGGTTTTTATACATTTCTTCTTCGGTTGTTGTTGATGTCCGCAAATCAGTCGCGCCCAAACTTTCCAGCATTAAAATTTTCGGCTGGGGAAGATTGGCTAAATGGCCATAGCTAACTGCCTCATGATTTTGGGAGTTTTTTTCCATTGTCCAGTCGCCAGGGTGGATAACGGTTTCGCGAGGGGTGTTTATAATAACTCCCATGGCGTCCATAATAGAATGCTCAACGTTAAAAAATCCGATTCTAAATTGGCCGAGATTAAGCCGGTCATCAACTGAATTAACGCGGATAATTTTTAAATTTTTCACGCTTTTTGCCTCATAATCTTCCAGCCGTTTTTTCACCAAAGCAATTGTCAGGTCGCGGCCGATAATCGGAGGGTAGCCGAGTTCCTTTAAAAGAATCGGAGCGGCGCCAATATGGTCTAAATGGCCGTGGGAAAAAATTACTCCGCGGATATTTTTTTTCTTTGCTTTTAAATAGGTAATATTTGGGACAATATAATCAATTCCCGGCATATCTTCTTCGGGGAATTGAAGACCCATATCTAAAATAACAATATCATTGCCATATTCAAAAACCGTCATATTACGGCCAACTTCTTCCATGCCGCCCAAAGGAATTATTTTTAGGAAATTTTCCGGGCGGCTATGTTTTGGCGCGTGTTGGCGGGCCTGGCGATGCGCCGGCTGTTTACGTTTGGATTTTTCTCGCATAGGGGTTTGTGTTTTTGGTTGGGTGTTCATATCTGTTTAATTTTTAATTTTAAATTAATTTTAAATTTCGAATTTTTAAAATTAATATTATGGTGCCGAGGGGGAGATTTGAACTCCCACGAGCTTGCGCTCACAGCGCCCTGAACGCTGCGTGTCTGCCAATTTCACCACCTCGGCAAAATTACGGGGCTATCTGCCAGTTCCCTGCCTGACAGCAGGCAGGCGCCACTCACCCGAACAGGTTATTGATTTTTAAAAATAGGCGTGATATAAATTTATAAAATATTTGAATATGAAAAAGGGTGGTTTTATGAAAGAAACTGACGCGAGGGAATGGATGCGGAAAAATGGCGTTAAAAGAATTGATTTTTCAATTCTAGAAAAATTTGTTGATCAAGCTGTTTCAGGTTTTATAGGGACAGATCTAAAGAAAGGCATTGCGATAGAGTTTCCAGATAGCTTGACCCGGGCGCATTTTGTCGATCATGTTTTGCCCTGGAAAATTTCCATGGATCCAAGGCTTTTTGGAAAAGACGGGGAATGGGATCCTCGCGGTAAAATTCAGTATGCCGGAAAAAAATACATAGTTTGCGGTATTAAATTCTTTAGAGAGCACGTGCGTTCTCTTATGCCGCAAAAGGCATAGCAAGAGCCGAAAAGGGCTCTTTTTTATTTATGAACGCTAAAATTTATCATAGAATGCATCCAAAACAAGTTTTGGCATCCAATTTTGCGTTGTTTTTTAGTTTCTTTTATTTCCACGCGTATTTTTGCGGGTTTTTAAGGAAGTCCAATTTTTCTATGCTATTAACAAGATTATACATTGGTTCATTTGGGCTAATGCTAAATTGTTCCAACAAATAATTAAAATCTTTCGCTTCGTAAATTTTTAACTCTGGAACAGCCGAATAATTTTCATTCTTAATCCAATTAATTGAATTATTTTCGCTTTTTATCGCGAAATAGCCAGCGCCGCGCTTTTCTTTTATTGGTGAATAATCTGATTTTGCGTTTTTTTCAAACCAGTTTGCCATAATAATTTCCGTATCTTGAACATTAAGCATAAAATGGGCGTAATTTGGGGGAATTATTATTTTTTCGCCTTGGCGTATTTTTATGGCGCGGATTTCAACGATTTTATTGCCTTCGCGCCGCTGGATTAAAAAATCTCCTTCGCCTTTTAGCATTTCATAAATTTCTGGATAGGAAAGATCTGTTCCATTGGCTTTGGCGTGTTCGTGGCCCAATGTTTTAGGAAATTCTTTTCCCAACATCTGGGGAGTGATAATTGTTATGTCGTAGCGCAGATTATTCTGAAATATTTTTTCTTTGTCATTTTCATCGCGAAATAATCCCCTATACATATAATAGGATTCAAAATTAGGCGCGGTTTTAAACCATTCCTGGTCATAAACAACATCTTGGAGGTCATGAAGAAACCTAATGTCAGGAATGGTGTCTTTTATTAATTCAATGGGAGCCACAATATAAAATTAAATATTAATTGTATGTTAATTCGTTATTTACAAGCTCTGCTTATTTCCAAACTCTTTTGGTTTTTATGTACCACTTATGGATTTGAGAAAACCTTTCAACGGGCAAATGGATATTTTTGATATTAATGCCTTTTATTTGATTATCTATTGGAAAAATATAGATTGGGCTATATAAGAAAAGCGCTGGCAAATCCTGAACAACTATTTTATTAAATTGCGCGTATTTTTGCTTAAGAATATCAGGGTTTGATTCTTTGCGCATTTCTTCTAATAATTTATCAGCGTCTTTATTTTCATAAAGCGATAAATTAAGCCCGGGATCTTTTTTTTGCGAGGAATGCCAAAAAGCGAATGGATCCGGATCTACCCCGAGGATTTGGCCGAATAATAAAGATTGGTATTGCCTGGCTTTGATAAGCTCTTGGATTTCAGCAACGCTTTTAACGTCTAAATTAACTTTTATTCCTATGCTCGACCAGCTTTCTTTCAATAAATTAGCCGCGTCAACAAGTTCGTGCCAGTTGACGGTTAAAAGATTTACTTCAAGGCTAACAGCTTGCTTGTCAATTATTTTTTCGCGCAAAGTTGTTGTGGCGCTAATTGTCCACCCTGAAGAATCTAAAATGCTTTTTGCCTGGTCTAAATTAAATTCGCTTGCAACCAATGGCGCGTTATTGCCCCAAATAAATTCCGGAATAGGAGAGTCAATCGCTGTTGCTTGGCCAGAAACTGTTTTAGAAATGATTTCCTGCTTATTTGCGGCTGCCAACATTGCTAGCCGGACATTTTTATCGGCCAAGGCCTTGTTTTCTGTTTGATTAAAAAATACCGCGAAATATCTTGGCAAAATTATTTTTTGAATGCTGGTATTGACGCGAATTTTAGGCAAATTTGTTGCTGAAATATAGCTGATGGCCTGAACCCCGCCATTGCTAAATTCCGCCAGCGCGCCTTCTTCATCTTTAAAAAATTTAAAAGAAACTGAATTTAAATACGGTTTGCCAAAATAATATTCGTTAAATGGCGACAGCTGAATTTCCTTTACAACTCCGCTATTGTCTTTTTGTATTTTTGTTAATTTATACGGGCCAGAGCCAATTGGATTCAAATTTCTTTCTGAAAGCGAAAAACTTACTGCGGGAATATTTTCCCAAATATGCTTGGGCAAAATTCCAAAAGTTAAATTATCCAAAAAAGGGCTATAGGGATTTTTGAGCGTAAATCGAATGGTAAAGTTATTAATTTTTTCCGCTTCAACGCCTTGCAAACTTGCCCTCAGAGAAGAGCGGTATTCAGGGTTTTGAATTATTTGCACCGTGAAAATAACATCGTCAGCGGTTAAGTCTTTCCCGTCATGCCATTTCACGCCAGTGCGCAGGAAAAAATCATAGGTTTTTTTGTCGTCGCTAATGGTGTACTTTTCCGCTAAATCCGGAGAAATTTTTCCTTCTTCGTCATATTTAAGCAATCCAGAGTATATTATTGAGGAAATATCGCGGTCAACGTCATTAGTGGACGAAAGAACTGGATTAAGATAGCGGGGAAAGCCAATATCCGCTTCAGCGTAGCTACCTCCGAATTTTGGCCCAATTTCCGTTTTGGAAAAATACCAACTGCGAAAAACAAAAACTGAGGAAACAACTACTAAAAAGATAAAAGACCAAAATAAATATTTTTCCGGTTTGCTTAAAATTTTAAAAAAATTTTTCCATTGGAATTTATTCGGCCAAGCTTGCCCAGGCAATATTTTTTTCAAAAAAACAATCAGCCCGGCCAATATATTTTGGGTTTTTTCTTTTAAGCGAATTAAATTATCCTTTATAAAAGGCATTAGAATAGGAGAGAGCAAAAGCTATATAAGCAAATTGAGAACGGCAGTTGCTAAAAATAAAAATGCCAAAATAATAGTTACGATAAATAAAACTTTTTCAAATCCGCGCTTCGTGTAATAAGACGCTTGGCCGCCGCCGGTTATAGCGGAACCGCCGGCTCCGCGCTGCTGGAATAAAATCGAAATAACTAAAAAAGCGGAAATAATTAGTTGAATGATTGTAAAAAGCTGTTTAATTTCCATAGTTATATAAATAGCTCATCGGATAAGATAATTAACAATTCCCAAAGCCAATCCAGCCAAGCCAATTGTTTTCCAGTCAGCCGACGGATTAAGGTTGGCGCTTAGCAATTGATTGGCAATTAAAAAAAAGGCGACGCCATTTATTGCTATTTTTAGGAGAATTCTAATCACTAAAGTAAATTGATATTAGCAAATATAATGCTAAAAGTCAATTGAAATTGACATTATTAGCAAAAATATAATAATATCATAAAATATTTGTAAAATAGGAGGGGATATGCAGGAGGCGCTACAATTAAGACTGGCAAGCGCGTTGCGCCAGGGAATTGCTTTCTATCGACTGGCAGGGAATTATGTTGCTGAAGCAACCCTTGAAGTTTATGGCAAGCGGGTTGTTGGCGGAATAATTTCCGCTCGCGACAATACTTTAGCAATTTCTCGGTGGGAAGACGAACTTCCTGGAACATCGAATTTTGATGTTTTTGCGGAATTTTTGCCGGAACCTGCAGGCGGATTTTTTCCGGATACCCAAAATGTAATTACAAGGGTTAGCTCGTTAAATAAAACTGAGACTAAAGCGCTGATATGCCAGCTTGAAGCTTGGGAAAAAATTTGCCGGCTTAATTATCCGTTCCGGATTGAATGCGCTAAAATTTTACCTTAGGGCAATAGATAATTAAATGCTCGCTTTCGCGGCCAAGCTATATGCTTGGCTTTTTTTATTCCAGCTTGGAAATATGAATTTTAATGCTAGTTGGATCAATTTTAATCAAAGTTAGGGATGAAGGAAAATTAATAGAATTATTTTTAATATCAACTTTATGCCAGCCTGGCTGAAGATTTGACAAGTCAACAAGCGTTTTGAAGTTTTGTTCGTCAATTGAGGAAAAATCGCGGTCTAAGCCGGAAAAAATAACTGAAATTTCATTTGGCGTATAATTGTCAACAATATATTCTTTTCCTAAGCTTTTAAATTCAATCGGAATTGCCATTTTTTTCTGAATAACAGAAATTTGAAATGTAAAAATAAGCCAAAGCGCGAACGAAATTAATAATGAAACGACAATTCTTATAAAATTCGCCCGGAGCCATTTTTTATACGAAGATATTTTTTCTTTAGGAAAGCTTTGCTCAAAAAATTTGCGCAACCTAATTTCTAATTCAGCGTTGTTTTCCAAGGTGATTAATTGTTTATTATAGGCAATAGAAACCGTGCCCTTCTCCTCGGAAACAATAATTGACAGCGCATCTGTGCGCTCGGCCAGGCCAAGAGCGGCCCGGTGGCGGGTGCCGAATTTTTTAACTGCTTCAATATTGTCGGCTAGCGGTAAATGGGCGGCAAACCGGCGGATATTATCATTTTCAATAATGGCCGCGCCGTCATGTCCGGGAGAAGACGGATCAAAAATGCTTAAAAGCAAAGGAAGGGAAAGGCGGCCATTTAGCAAAACTCCGCCTTCAATATGGCGGTAAATATTTTCCCGGCCGGGAAAAATAAGCAAAGTTCCAATTCGCCGCTCGGCCAAATAATTAATTGCCTGAACAATTGTTTTAACAGTTGATTCGGCCGGGGCAAAAAGTTTTCTTTTTAAGCCCATTAATCCGATAAATTCAAAAAACCGGCGCAGTTCTTTTTGAAAAACAACCGCTAAAATAATTAAAAGGGCGCTAAGCAATGAATTGAAAATAGATTGAGTTAGCTGGAGTTTTAAAAAAATGCTTAGCAAATACACAGCGCTTAAAAAAATAACGCCGATAAACATCGGCATGGCGCGGGTCTTGCGGATTAAGGTTAAAACAAGAAAAACCAAAATTGCCACAATTAAAATATCTAAAAGCCCGCGCAAGTCAAAGCTTGGATTTTGGATAAACTTAAAAAACGCTTCATTTAATATTGCGGCTTTATTAGGGGTAAAAAATGAAAATATATTATACATATCTATATATTAGTATAAAGCGTAAAACAAAAATTGACAATTGCGGATAACTTTAATATGCTTTCAAAAGTAAAATTTAAATTAAAAGGCGATGCGCTAATGAAGATTTCCGCTCGCATGCTCCGCCGTTATATTGATTGCGCAAAGAAATTTCAAAATCTTCACGATAAAGACGCCCGGCAAAAGGCAATTAATGCCTTAATTGCCGCTAATTTCACGCCTCAAGAAATAATTGCCATTGAAAGCCACGTTAATGATATTTCCCAAGGGTGCTAAATGATTGGCCGCAATTTGCGGCCTTTTTTTAAAAAACTATTGACAAATTTATTTTAAAGGATTAAATTAGCAGTCAAGGCATTAGAGTGCTAAATTTTAAATGACTATCGCTTACAGACCACCGACTACCGCGTGAATTTATCGCGGTGAGCGGTTGGCCGTAGACGGTTAGCGTCCAAGATGAACATCAAACCATTGTCCGACAGAGTTCTTTTAGAGCCAATTTCCGCGGAGGAAAAGACCAAATCAGGGATTATAATTCCCGAAACAGTTGCTAAAGAAAGGCCGGAGCAGGGGAAAGTTATCGCGGTTGGCCCGGGCAAAGTTATTCCCGAACTGGGCAAGCGGGTGCCAATTAATATTAAAGTTGGCGATATTGTTTTATTTACCAAATATGGCCCAAATGAAGTTAAGGTTGACGGAAAAGAATATTTAATAGCGCGAGAAGAGGATATTTTAGCGATTTTAGAATAATAAGCTGACTACCGCTTATAGACCACCGACTACCGCGTGAATTTATCGCGGTGAGCGGTTGGCCGTAGCCGGTTAGCAATTTTATGGCAAAGCAAATAAAATATTCAGAAGATGTCAGACAGCTTTTAAAAAGGGGAGTTGATAAGCTGGCTAACGCGGTTAAAGTTACAATTGGCCCCAAAGGCCGGAATGTTGTTTTAGACAAAGGTTTTGGCGCGCCAAATATAACTAATGATGGCGTTTCTATTGCCAAAGAAATTGAACTTGAAGATAAATTTGAAAATATCGGTTCAGAAATAATTAAAGAAGTCGCGGTTAAAACAAACGACGCG
>Ga0209417_1004100_pt1 | contig 17977 bp, 10 predicted proteins | sample RifGroF2_FD_184002 | JGI IMG/M metagenome (GOLD analysis project Ga0209417, IMG submission 184002) | Groundwater microbial communities from Rifle, Colorado, USA - Groundwater F2 (SPAdes) (version 2) | ecosystem: Environmental > Aquatic > Deep subsurface > Groundwater | place: Rifle, Colorado... | reverse complement strand
ACCGGCGGTATCCACAATCACCAGGTCATACCCATGGAGGCGGGCATGTTTTACCCCGTTTTTGGCAATGGATACAGGATCCAGCATGCCATCCTCCGTGTAGACGGGAATCCCGGCCTGTTCCCCGATGATCTTCAACTGCTCAATGGCAGCCGGACGATATACGTCACCGGCTATGAGCAGGGGCTGACGACCCCTTTTGGTTTTAAGAAAATTTCCGAGCTTGCCCGAGAATGTGGTTTTACCGGAACCCTGCAAGCCGGCAATCAGGATTACGGTTGGATTTCCTTTCAGGTTAAGATCCGATTTCTGCCCTCCCATCAGGTCGACCAGCTCATCATGAACGATTTTAACCATCATCTGAGAGGGCTTAACGGCAGACAAGACATCTTGCCCCATGGCCTTTTCCTTGACTGTTGCCGTAAAGTCCTTGGCTATCTTGAAATTAACGTCCGCATCGAGCAATGCGCGCCTTACTTCTTTCAATGTCTCAGCAACATTAATCTCCGTGATTCGTCCCTGCCCTTTCAGCAGTTTTAACGACTTTTCCAGTCTTTCGCTTAGATTCTCAAACATAATACGTTACAAATTACATTCTCTCAGGCATTTCGATGCCGAGCAGGATCATTCCATCCTGAATATGGTTAGCAATAAATCTTGACAATGCCAGCCGGAAATCTCTCCTCACCACGTCAGTTTCACGAACAATGGGACATTGCTGGTAGAAATGGTTATACTCCTTCACAAGCTCATAGAAGTAATTGGCTATCAATGCGGGCGAAAGGTTCTGAGCAGCCTCGGTCAGAATGCCCGGGTACCCGTATACTCGTTTCAGAAGGGCTGATTCCCTTGGATCCAATTCCAGGTCAAGCGGCCAGGAATTGGATGCTACAATGCCTGCATCCAGGGCTTTCCTTTCGACCGATCGAATCCTGACACAGGTATATTGTATGAAAGGTCCGGTATTTCCGTTGAAATCTATAGACTCTTCGGGGTTGAACATCATGGTTTTCTGCGGATCAACCTTCAGGATATAATACTTCAATGCCCCCAAAGCGATCTGGTAATAAACAGCGGCCTTCTCATCTTCGGGAAAACCATCGAGCTTACCCAGTTCGTTTGAAACGGACCTGGCAGTTGCCACCATCTCATCTATGAGATCGTCTGCATCCACCACGGTACCTTCCCTCGACTTCATGCGCCCCTGAGGCAGCTCGACCATCCCATACGAAAGGTGGTAGAGTTTCTCTGCCCATGCAAAACCAATCTTTTTCAGGATCAGTGAGAGAACCTTGAAATGATAATCCTGCTCATTTCCAACAACGTATATATGCCTCGTGAAACCGTATTCCTCGAACCTCTGGTGTGCCGTGCCCAGGTCCTGGGTCATATAAACACTCGTGCCGTCAGAGCGCAACAATAACTTATGATCCAATCCGTCTTCAGTCAGATCCGCCCAAACGGATCCGTCTTCCTTCTGGTAAAGCACCCCATTGGCCAGTCCCATGGAAACCAGGTCCTTACCAAGTTTGTAGGTATTGGATTCGTAATAGATTTTATCGAAAGTAACACCAAGTTTCCGGTAGGTCTCATCAAACCCTTTGTAAACCCATCCGTTCATCGTGTTCCATAAATCGATAACTTCTTTTTCTCCATTCTCCCATTTTCTCAGCAATTCCTGTGCTTCACGGATCAGCGGGGCGTTGTTTTTCGCCTCTTCCTCCTTCATTCCGGCACCCATGAGCTCTTTGATCTCAACTTTATATGCTTTGTCGAACCGGACATAAAAATCGCCGACAAGTTTATCGCCCTTCAATCCGGCAGCCTCAGGTGTAATGCCTTCACCCCACTTTTGCCAGGCAAGCATCGATTTGCAGATGTGTATTCCGCGATCGTTGACCAGGTTAACCATTCTTACCTCATTGCCAGCTGCACCCACTATTTTTGAGACCGCGTACCCTAAGAGGTTATTCCGGATATGGCCCAGATGCAAAGGCTTATTTGTATTGGGGGAAGAGTACTCAACAACCACAGGAGCGCTGCCGGGAACTGGCAATTTGTGCCCATAATTCCTGAGATGCATGTTCTCACGGAAATAACTCATCCAGAATGCACTTGAGAGAGACAGATTAAGAAATCCTTTAATAACCTCGTAAGAATCTATGGAATCGAGTCGCTCTTTCAGATATTGGCCGATTTCATGACCTGTCTGCTCCGGGTTTTTTCCGGATATTCTGCTGTAGGCAAATACAACGACTGTAAAATCACCGGCCTGCTCTTTGCGGGTAGCTTGTACCTGGATTTTATCTTCTGTAATATCGGCCTGATACAGAACCCGTATGGCTTCTGAAGTGGCTTCTGCAATACGTTTTTCGATGCGCTCCATCGGAATAAAATAAGAGCCGCAAAGATAATAAAGATCAACCAAATTGGCTGATTAGTCCAAGTTTGTATAAATCAAGGATATATAACCTCGGATGTTTTCCCAGGAGGGTCTTTTCCAACGGCTTGCGGAGGGCTCGGTAAATCAAATGTACCACCTTAAGTAACCCGTACTTCCTTAGGCTTGCAGCGGTCCGTAAGAGTTTTATTTCCGAAGCTTCACCGGGACCGATCAGTCCTGTTTGTTGAAGATAAAAAAGACCTGAAACAGATTCCCGCACTTTTGCCAGAAAAACTTCCGCAGAATCAAGTCCAAGATGCACCAGCCCGTTATCAAGATGAATCACCGGGATGCCCCTGTTTTTTAATTGCAGGCCGAATAAGGTATCCTCATGTCCGTAACCGGTCAGATTCTCACTAAACCGAATGGAGTGAAAAATTGCTGCCGGAATCAGGAAATTAAAAGTGGAGAAAGATTTCCACGGGTCCCGGTTTCTCATGGAAGCCGGTATTTGTTCCCGATGTGTTCCGAAGATCCATCTCAACGTCAGCGAGCGGTTCACCGGAGGGATTGAGTCATACAATGTCCCACCCACCAGTACAGAGTCCGGGTTCATTTTCTTAATATAATCACGAATAAAAACCGGGCTGTTTACTTTTCCGTCACAATCAAGAAACAGCAGATAGTTGTAAGCAGCTTCGCTCGCCAGGAAATTCCGGTTGGCACTCCGGCTGAGCGGGTGATCCCTCCAGAAACAGCGCACTCCGGATAATAATGCCAGATTTTGCTGGTACTCGGGTTCCTCAAAATGTGGAGTGTCATCACTGACAATAATCTCATAAGGGATTCCGGCCTGAAGGATCTGTTCCCTGATCTCAGCGACCAATTGCCGGGGATCCCACCGGTAAACCGGTATTAAAACGGAAAGCATCGGATATTCTGTTTCGTCAAATGTAGTCATTGTCTATCTTTGCCCGAAATCCACCGAATGGGCTATTTAAAAAAATATATACTGATAACGCTCCTGGCGGGCATTTCTTGTTTTTCATCGTTCTCACAGGGTCACCGGATTACAGTCTTCTTGCCGGATCTTCCAGGCAAGGATATCATCCTGTCGCACAGGATTGGTCTGAAATTCTTTACGGATGACACGGTCCGGCTGCAACAGGACGGCCATGCCATTTTCTCTGGCGACACCCTGCTTCCGGAAGGAATGTACCAAATCGTTTTTCCTGATAAAAAATACATTGAATTCTTTCTGGGTCCGGTTCAGTTCTTTGATTTACGAACCCGTATCGGTGCTTTAAATGACAGTCTGGTATTCTCCGGCTCTAAGGAGAACAGTCTTTTCATACGCTGGCAGAATGAATATGCGAAAATACGCAACCGGTCTGCTGCCATTCAGGAAAAGCTGAAAAAAGGGGGACTGTCTGCCGATTCAGCCCAACTCCTGAACCGGGATTTACGGTTACTTCAGGCAAAGGGGAACCAGGTATGGGACGAATATTCCAAAGCTCTGGATGGCACCCTGCCCGGCCATTTCATTAAAGGATTAAGACCGTTTAAAATTCCTGAAACCCTTTCCTCCCCTAAAACGCAGGACGAGCAGTACAAACAGTATCTTTATATTCGGAGCCACTTTTTTGACAATGTGGATTTCTCTGACGACCGGCTGATCCGAACCCCTCTGATTGAAACCAAGCTGGATCAATATTTTAATCAGCTGGTACCGCCATTCCCTGATTCCATCATTTCAGAGTCAAGGATCCTGATTGACAAGGCAAGATCTAAGCCGCAGCTGTTTCAGTTTGTGTCCCAGTATCTTTTAAACCTCTATTCCGATCCAAAATACATGGGTACGGATGCCGTGTATGTTTGGCTTGCGGAAACCGTGTACCTTTCGGGGCAGGCTTTCTGGATAGATGAAGCTAATCTTCAGGGTATCAGGGCCCGCGTAGCAGAGATGAAACCCTTGCTGCTCGGAACCCCGGCCCCTGAACTTGCCGGTTTATTAAGGCCTGATGATTCACCAGTATCCCTGAAATTAATCCCCGACCGTTTTCTGATTCTCTATTTTTGGGAGCCCGATTGCAGCCATTGCAAGGAGGTCACCCCCAAGCTCTTTAAAGAATATGCGGAGCTTAAATCAATGGGAGCCGAGGTAATAGCATTAAACACAAGGACTGACAAGGATTCCTGGATCAAGTTCATTGATGAAAATAAGCTGAACTGGATTAATGCTTATTCACCCACCCATTATCGGGATATTACTGAACGATATCAGGCCTGGAGTACGCCTCGGATTTTTATCCTGGATTACAATAGGAAAATAATCGGAAAAGACATAAGTCATGACCAGATCATCCCTTTCCTTAAGCAGGAAATAGAACGGGAAAGGAAATAAAACTTAATCTTTAACTATCAATACCTTCTGGGTAAAAGGAGGCAGGTCGTCGATCAGTAACCGGACCAGATAAATTCCTGAGACCGGGGCTTGTATATGTAAATCGATAATATTTCCGGTTTTTTCAGTTTCTGTGGTAAGCTGCTGGCCTGTGAGTGAGAACACGGCTACCCGAACCGATTTGAAAACTAATTTTCCAAGGTCAACCTGGAATTGCCCGTTATTTGAGCTTTTCAGAATACTAATCTCCTGGGCATAAGAGTTCTTTAGGTAGGCGGTTTCCAAACCTATATCCAGAGAAGTGTGAAAACCGACAACATCAGTCATAGGCTGCCACTGATTGCCTTTTATTGCAAAGGCGGTATTGACTCCATTGGATCCCCTGTCGATGGCCATTTTTGAATAAAAGGTTCCCTGGTCCCAGGGTTTGATCTCGAATCCGACATAATTGAGGGTATCAAAATTTACCGGGCTCTTTAACCAAATTGTTGCACGGCAATCCTGACGAAGGTCGGAAAGCAAAATGGAGTCCCTGATAACAGGCTGGCGCTGGGCATTCCAAACAACAACGGGCAAATAATATCCGCCCGCCCATTTCGACAGACGTTCCAGGTGAATAGTGATTCCGGTGATCATATAGGCGGTGTCACCAGAATTGCGGAAGGAGTCCGCAAAAGCGGTAATACCCAGGCTATTGGATCCAGGGATGTAAGCCTGTGCACCCATCGTGAAGAAGCCTGTGTGGTCATCTTTTGCAATATTGGTAACTGTTACCGACCGGAATGCAATATTATCAGACAGGACCTTGATACGGTTATAGTGGACCAGGGTATCCGAATACTCCGGGAATTCAACAATCTGTTCCGTGGTATACTCACCCGGATCGGTCAAGGTGAGTGAAATTGGGCCAGCTCCCGCATATATTGATGGGTTTGCATTAGGAATTTTCCAGTTAACCGATAGAGGGCTGCCAGTGCTGGCATCTGTAAGCTCTATGGTCCGGCCAGGAACAATGCGGTTTTCGGAAACGTTACCGTCAGGATAGTCAAAAACACGGAGCGATTGCCGTGTGGAGTCCCTTCCCATACTATTTGCAACCGTAAGTGACGCGAAATATTGACCTGACTCAGGGAATACTACCGGAGCAGGCCGGTCGCCAGACAAATGGTCCGGGACACCACCCGGTATGTTCCATGCCCAGGTTGCCGGTAAACCCGTTGACTTTTCTGTAAAATAGACCTTTTTACCCGTCTGAATCAGGTCAGGCCGGATGGAGAAATTTGCCAGGGGCTTGCCCCCGCCATAGGGATCATATCCATTCATCGTCATCACACCCGTTTTAAGTGGATCGAGCCAGCACTGTAGTTGATTGGAAGAATCCGGGTACCGGTCCCAGCTGATTGACAGCTTCTGGAAATAGTCATTGAAATTATAGTCACAACTCGCATCCCCTCCGGTCAGATCACCAACAAGCCTGTGGTCAGTATTGAAAAGTCCTGATCCCGATGAGCCCGGTTCTGTGGTTCCGAGGTCCCACTGGCTGATTTTCCAGTGTGTGTTCGCATCAAAGCCACCGCCAAAATCCCCGGTAACTACCCGGTGGTACGTTTTGGAAATCTTCTTGACATCCCCGCCGGGATGGTGAATGCAGACTACAGAATCCAGGTAAGAAACCACACGACGATCCCAGCCAGCATAATAGGGATCATAGCTTTTGGGAGGAGCTGAACTTAGCTCCACCAGGCAAAAGTCAATCTGGCTGGTGGTAGCCAGCAGTTTTGATCCCGATAATGAATATTGAAGACTTCCAGCCCCGGTCCCGCAGTCGGGCTTTTCATACCGGAAATAAAAAACCGACTGTTCAGCGTGCCAATCCAGAGCGATACAATGATTTGCCGTCAACAGAAGCGGTCGCCCGCTGTTTTGGGATGTATTGATTAAAGTGCCGGAGCAAAGCCAGACCCCTCCCCTGATAAACTTGACGACAGCCCTCTTTTCTATTTGCCAGTCTGCCCCTGGCGGACAATTAATATCCACATTGCAGTAGCCCGATTTTTCAATTTCGGTTTCACTAAAGAATCCCTTGAAATCATGGCTGACCTGGCCGATAATCACATGGGGATCAAAGGCTGTACCCGCGCTCACATTAAGCTCAACGGTCAACTGATCTCCCGGTAAAGGCACCGTAGCCAAAACTCCCGAGGGAAGCTCATTGATCCTGGTAAAGGCACCACGTACCACCTTGTAGCCTGGCGTGTATAAATACATGCTGGCACCATCAGGTAAGTGAAACCGGTGAAAAATGATATTCAGGGATCGTGCACCTGAGGAAGAGATTGTCAGACGCCATACCCGCCGTCCATCTGGCAATTCTTCCCAAACCCCGTCTTTCATGGGGGTCAGGCTTGTCATGATGGGATAGGCAAAGAGCATCGATTTCAGTCGGTCCTGAAACTGCCCGGAATAGGATTTTATCTGACGGTCCGATAAAGGATCAAGCTGAAAAACGGGGGATTGTGATTTCAGTTTTGTAGTAAGGCTCCATGGGCTGCCGGGTGATTCAACCTGGGCAAGGACAGATAATATCGGAAAAGAAAATATAATTGAAAGAAAAAGTTTTCTCATGGATTCCTCCTAAATCGGGTACCGGCAAAGGTAGCCATTATCAGGAGGAACCCAAGGGAAAACGATCTTTTGGATTAGTTAAAAACGATGTGGTTGGGACCGATTCCAACCTCTATGGAATCAATGAGCCCCCCCGTCGGTTCATAACGCATCAGCCAGCCTGCTGCCGTAAAAGAGGGTGCGGAGAGGCCATAAATTCGTCCTGTTTCCGGATCGACTCCAAATCCATAGAATGTTTTGGCAACCAAGGCCTCCGGATTTTGGGTTTGTTCCTGATAATTAATGACATATAATCCTCCGGCCTCCAGAAAATAGATATTCTTCCCCTTCGGGTCAATCCCGATTGATTGAGGCCAGTAAAAATCCCCGATGGAACCGATGGATATTTCACGGATCACCTCCCCATTGTCCGGATTGCCGACCCACAGGGAGGACCCGGATTCAAAGGCTATATTCCAGCCTTCCCAGACGACCTTGCCTTTACAGAGGACCCAGAGGTTATCGTTCCTGTCGATCACCATATCAGTCGGGTTTTTGCCTGTATTCCAAGTGGCAATCACCTTATCCGAGTGGGTGTCAATCACTGTCAGTGTGCTGTCGTTACCCCACCCTCCTGAGTTTGCCACAATTACCTGGTCATTGTACAGGATCATATGTTCCGGCCCCATACCGCAAGGTATCGTATCGGTAATCCGGTGTGTTGCCACATCAATGACAAGAATCTGACCCGTAAAGTTCCCAACTGACAAATAGGCCTTTTCTTCGTTGACTGCAAGTATATAGCGCGGATACTCAAGGCCATCAATGATTCCGATCGACTCAAATGATTTGAGATCAACAACTTCAACTTTTTGTGAATTATTTACTACGATAAACCCTTTGGTTCCGGCTATGCTGAATGACTGGACAACATCTCCCAGAGGCCGCCCGTTAACCATTTCAAAAAGGTGATTGACCGATTCCGATGAATCCTGTCTCAGGTAGCTGACAGAACCGTTTGAATTTCCAAAAGCACCTTCATTGGTAATAAACGCGCCATGCTGGAATCCTGACTCATCTGAATCGCCCGGATTGTCCGGGTTACAGGATGCCAACATAAATGCTGATACGATGAAAGGTGCAATACTCCTAATTATCTGCATAAATTTTTGATTTTTGATTAAACATGTAATTCATTGATAATAAAAATGATCTCCCGGGAGCGGGATACGCGCGTATCAGTTGATAAGAGTGATTCAGGAGGTTATTGACCCGAAAAGAGATCAGAACCTCATTTTCTTTCAAAAACAGCTTGTGGCTCATACTGAAATCAGCAATGTGAATGGGTTTCAGCATGAGCCAGGGGTCATGGTCGTCGGTGGTATAACGACTTCCGGTAAAACGGTACGACAGAAACCCTTCAAAGCCTCGAAATGCCAAGGAAAACCGGCTTTGCACCTGATGCCTCGGAACATAGGGTATTTGACCGGCAAGCCGGGTGTTGTCGGATAAAATGTTCATATCAAGGCTTTCAGTGAAGCTGTAGGTGCTATTAATTGTTGCGCGTACAGCACCGATTTTGCCTGAATAGTTGCCCGATGCTTCAAAGCCCTGGCAGCGCACGAATCTGATATTCTCAGGAGACCAGTAGGTTCCCGAGGGTACCCACTGGACCCAGTTATGGATGTCTTGAAAGAAGAAGGTGGTTGACAGTTGAATCTCTGATCCCGATTCACTCTTTTGACCCCACTCCAAACCGGATTCCACGCCTGTACCGGTTTCAGGAAGGAGCGAAGGATTTCCACCCGGTTGCCAGAACCTTTCATTGAGGGTGGGTAACCTGAATTTATTGGAGGCCTGGCCTCTGATCAGGAGGTTGATTCCTGGAACTTCATATCGGGCTGATAGTGAATATAAAGTCCTGGTCTGTGAACCTGAAAGGAGCACCTGCCTCAAACCTGTCATAAAGGTTAAGTGTTCCGTCTTATATCGGGCTGAACCAAATGCAGCACCCCTGTATTCAGTCATGATCCCTGTGAAGGAGCTTCCCCGTGCTTTTTGGGATTCAACCTCGGAGCCGGCCTCAAAGGTCAGGGTATTCGAAGGATACCATCTGCCGGAAAGACCGGCGGAGCTACTCCCTGAGTAGAGTCCGGACTGTCTGAATGCCTGATTTGTGGTCCTGGCATATTCCGTATACAGCAAGCTGTCGGCAAACCGGGATCCCACGATCTCCAGTACTGATTTTTTCCAGATTTTTGAAATCCTGGTAAATAGTCGGAATGACTGATCCTGCTGGTTTGCGGGGTTGCCATATCCGGAACTCATGGCAGCTGGCAGATCCTTATCACGGTCCTGCAACCACATACCTGCCTGCACCGACCAGCTGCGCGGCAGGCGCAGGAACAGGTGTTGCTGAAAACCCGAAGTTTTCAGTGTATCATTTGTTCGTCGCTCAACCGGACTGCCCGGCATAAAGGTATTCCGGTAGGTGTAATTATTCCGGCTTGATTGCAAATAGCCTCCCGCATGATACTGCCATGAATCGTTTCCGGTCCTTACGCCAACACCGGTTTTGTAATGATTCCAGGATCCTGCCTCCCCAAAAATCATGAAGCTGAGCCGGTTATTCCAGTCGGGTTTATTGATCAGGTTCAGGGATCCTCCAAAAGTTCCGCTGCCGAAAAGGGAACCCGAGGCACCATAAATCAGCTCAACCTCATCAGCCATCAGGGAAGAAACCAGCGATAAATCAATGGAACCAGTTGTCGGGCTGTTAATCGGAATTCCGTTCCAGTTGACCTGAGTATGTGAAGGACCAGAACCTCTGAGGCGAATCGAACTGAGAGAGCCTTCTCCTCCATACTGGGTCACATTTATGTTCGTCTCAGATTTCAGGAGTGTTGCCAGATCTGAAATTGCATACCGGCCTTTTTGCAGGGAGTCTATCCGGATACTCTGGAAACTGCCTGATTGGGAAGATTTTGCATAACCGCTGATGGTTATTTGCTCAATCGGAATAATGATATCCTGGGCATACAGATCAACAGCCCACCTGAAAAAGAAGGTTGTGAGAAGAAAAACAATAAATGCCGGTTTTCTGTTTTTGCCCATCATTCCTCTCGGTTTATTCCGAACCTACGGATTTATTAACAGCACAGGCAGGTCTTCTGACTTTCTCCCTGCATCTGGCGCCTTCCCATTCCCAAATTGGAACAGTGGCGGGTTGCCAGTGCAGTTCCCGGAGATTACAGCAGCGGAAACTGTTCAGGTTTTTCACCTGATTCCCTTTTTTTGCAGTTACCGGATGATAACTGCAAACCGGTGCGATGCAAAGTTAGTGATAAATAATCCCCTCATGCAGCTCGTCTGAATCAAAAGTGTTATATTTTTAAACAAAAGTCAACAATGGACCAAGACTCAATATATCAGCGTATTAAATGGTTAAGAGATGAACTTAACGTGCATAACTACAGGTATTATGTCTTAAATGAACCGACCATCGGGGATTTTGATTTCGACCGGATGATGACTGAATTGATCCGATTGGAGGAGGAGTACCCGCAGTTTTCCGACCCCCTTTCTCCCTCCCTCCGGATCGGGGACGACCGCACAGAAGAGTTTATCCAGAAAGAGCATAAATACCCATTGTATTCTTTGAGCAATACCTATGATTTCGAAGAGCTGAGAGAATTTGATGAGAGGGTGACCAAATCCGTGGGTTCAGTTGAATACGTCTGTGAGTTGAAATATGACGGGGCTGCGATTAATCTCTCATATGAAAAGGGGAAACTCGTTCAGGCCGTAACCCGCGGTGACGGGGTCAGGGGTGACGATGTTACCTCCAATATCCGAACCATCCGCAGTATACCCTTAACGCTTCAAACGCCTGTTTTTCCTGATTTTTTCGAAATCCGCGGAGAAATCCTTCTTCACAGGAAAATCTTTGATGAGCTGAACAGAGATAGGGTTGAGCTGGGTGAAGCTCCGTTTGCAAACCCGAGAAATGCTGCTTCCGGAACACTTAAAATGCAGAAAAGCAGCATTGTGGCAAAGCGAAAACTCGACTGTCTTCTGTATAGCCTCGCAGGCTCAAAACTGCCGGCTTCTACCCATTCGGGCAATCTTGAATGGGCACGAACGGCCGGTTTCAAAGTCCCAAACTATATCGGGATATTTCCTGACCTCGAGGGGGTAATACAGTTTATCGGAAAATGGGAGAAGGAACGGAGAAATTTGCCATTTGACACGGATGGTGTTGTTATCAAGGTAAATTCCCTTGACCAGCAGCAGGAATTAGGTTTCACCGCAAAAAATCCGAGATGGGCTGTCGCTTATAAATATGCCCCTGAACAAGCTGAAACGCGGCTTCTGTCTGTCGATTTCCAGGTTGGACGGACCGGGGCCATTACCCCTGTGGCTAACCTGGAACCGGTTCTTCTGGGGGGCACAACCGTACGAAGGGCTTCGCTCCACAATGCGGATCAGATCAGCCTTCTTGACCTTCATTTCGGCGATCGTGTCCGCATAGAAAAGGGTGGAGAGATTATTCCCAAGATAACAAGTGTGAACAAAAAAGAACGCGACCGGTCTGCCTTACCTGTTTCATTTATCGAAGTGTGTCCGGAGTGCGGAAGTTCACTGACCCGTGATCCGGCTGAAGCCAGACATTTTTGTCCGAACGAAGCGAGTTGTCCACCGCAGGTTAAAGGCAGGCTTGAACACTTCATCAGCCGACGGGCTATGAATATTGAAGGCATCGGACAGGAAACGGTTGACCAGCTGTACCGGGAAAAACTGATTAGTACCCTGCCCGACCTTTATGCTCTTTCGGCAGAACAGCTCATGACCCTGGATCGTTTTGCCGATAAATCCGCTGAAAACCTGATAGCGGCAATCAGGCGTTCCGTTGAAGTGCCTTTTGAGAGGGTTCTGTATGGAATAGGGATCCGGTTCGTGGGAGAAACGGTAGCAAAAAAGCTGGCCAGATCCCTCGGTTCGATTGACCGCATTATGGAGGCCTCGCGTGAGGAATTACTGAACATTGATGAAGTTGGGGACAGAATTGCCGACAGCGTAATGAATTGGTTTTCAAAACCCGGAAACCGTGAACTCATTGATCAGCTAAGGCAGGCCGGCCTGCAGTTTAATTCAGAAGTCAAGGATTCTGCGGGTATTAATTTGCCCCTGTCCGGAAAGTCGATTGTGGTTTCCGGTACTTTTTCATTGCACAGCCGCGATGAGTTGAAAGAACTGATCGAAAAAAACGGAGGAAAGAATTCCGGAGCCGTAACATCCAAAACGAGCCTGCTCATTGCCGGAAGCAATATGGGGCCTGAAAAACGGAAGAAAGCAGAAAAGCTTGGAATTCCGATTCTGACTGAAGAAGAGTTGATCCGGTTAATCACTGTAGCCCCGAAGGATACACTTTTCTGACTTGAGGATTCCAAGAGCATCCATAGTTTTTTCTTATGTTTGCGCAAGTATGACAACTTTCATCCAGAAGAGAATCCTTAAGCCCGGTATGGTAAGTCACTTTACCAGATCCCGGAGCGCAAAAGCATTTATTTGCCTTCCTGAGGCGCACTCAGTAGGAATCATGGCCGATGTCAGGAAGCCTGGATCAGTTCAGCCAGTTGTTTCTTTTGCCCGTTCTATACATAAGACCGACAGGCGGTGTCATATTATTCTATTGGTTCCGGAAAAAAGGAAAGAGATCATTCCTTACGATTATGAAAAAAACTTTCCCGGCATGCCGGTTCAACTCATTGGCATAGACGATATGTCAATCTTCAAGGTTCCAAAAAGGGTTTTGTCGCAGCCTTTCACTTCAGCGAAATTTGACATTGTTTTTTTTCTGGAAACGGCTGAAAACTTTAGCCTGGAGACAATCCTTTACCATTCCCAGGCCAAAATGTTCGCCGGTGCTGCAGGACTATGCAGCGGACTTCTGGATTTCGAGATTGAAATAAATGAGCGATCAGACATACCCTACCTTGCCGAGAACCTGATCAAATATCTGCAAAAACAATCTGCTAAGCAGGTGGCACAATCACCTGATTCTGATAAATTTATCCTATTCTAATCATGAGTGATACAAGATTTCGAGGAGCCGGGGTTGCCCTGGTTACTCCGTTTACAACAGATGGTGAAGTTGATTATAATGCTTTAGAAAGAGTCACTTCCAATACCCTCGACAAGGGAATCGATTTTCTGGTCGTCCTCGGCACCACAGCGGAAACTCCGACTCTGAGCCAGGATGAGAAAAACAAGGTTGTTGATACGATTCTTAAGGTCAATGCAGGTCGCAAACCGATCGTTTTGGGAGTTGGCGGCAATGACACAGCCTCGGTGATTAACCAGATTAAAAATCAGCCGTTCAACGGAATCGACGCCATCCTGTCTGTGGCCCCCTATTATAATAAGCCCAATCAAACCGGATTGCTTCGGCATTTTGAAGCGATAGCGGCCATGAGTCCCTTGCCCGTGATCATCTATAATGTGCCCGGCCGGACCGGATCCAATATTTCGGCAGAAACGACTCTTCGCCTGGCCAATGAGGTTCCCAATATTATTGCCACCAAAGAGGCCAGCGGGAATCTTGAACAAATCATGGCCATTTTAAGAGAGAAGCCTGAAGGATTCATGGTTTTATCAGGGGATGACAGCCTTACACTTCCCATGATCAGTCTGGGTGCTGAAGGTGTAATATCCGTTGTATCCAACATTTGCCCCGGTCAGATGTCCAGAGTTTGCAAACTAGCCCTTGAAGGCAATTTTGAGGCGGCCAGACGAATACACTATGAGATTCTTGAGCTTACAGGATTGATTTTTGCTGAAGGCAGTCCTGCCGGGGTCAAAGCCGCATTAACGATAGCCGGCCTCTGCGGAGAATCGGTAAGATTGCCCTTGGCACCCGTTTCCGAATCGCTAAAAGAGAAAATCCGGCTCAGCCTGAACAAACTTTAGGCATGCGGGGTAAGCTCTGCCCTGCCGTGGCACTGCTTGTATTTTTTTCCGCTTCCGCACGGGCAGGGATCATTTCTTCCTACCTTTTTTTCCACACGAATGGGTTGAATATGCTTGGGTTGCTGTGGCATGGGCGGTTCACTGCCGGGACCGGCAACAGAGCCCGGAGAATACGAGGGCATGTCAGTCTTGCTGGTTTGGTAACGGCTCATATCAAGCTTTTGACGGGCCTGTGCTTCCCTGACTTGTTCTGGCTGTGAAATAGGAATCTGTCCCTTCATCAGCATGGATATGACTTCCCGGTTAACCTTATCGACCATGTTTTTAAAAAGGTCGAAGGATTCAAGCTTATATATCAGCAGTGGATCCTTCTGCTCGTAGGTTGCATTCTGAACCGACTGCTTCAGATCATCCATCTCCCTAAGGTGTTCCTTCCAGGCCTCATCAATCGTTGCCAGGATAACCGATTTTGAGAAGGCCTTTACCAGTTCCCGGTTCTGGGTTTCATAGGCTTTCTTGAGATTTGTGCTGATATGAATGGTTTTCTGACCGTCTGTGATGGGCACCATGATATTCTCGTACTGATGAGCCGCCCGTTCATAAACATCTTTGATCACAGGCCAGGCTTGCTGGGCCATATACTGATTCTTGGCATTGAATGATTTAACCAGCCGGTCTGATAAATCATGGGACAGCTCATCCGATTTACCGTTATGAAATTCATCCTCGGTAAAAGGAGAGTCGATGGCCAGGTATCTGATCAGGTCAAGCCTGAATTCTTCAAAGTCTCCGGAAGCTTTCTGTTCCTCAACAATAGTAGCAGAAAGATCGCCCATCATGTTCATGATATCCATCTCGATCCGCTCGCCGTATAATGCATGCCTTCTTCGGCCGTAGACCACTTCTCTCTGGCTGTTCATCACATCGTCATATTCCAGGAGTCGCTTACGTATCCCAAAGTTGTTCTCTTCTACTTTTCTTTGGGCTCGTTCGATGGATTTCGTAATCATCGAATGTTGGATTACCTCCCCTTCTTTAAGGCCGAGCCGGTCCATCATCTTGGCGATGCGGTCGGAACCGAACAAACGCATGAGATCATCCTCAAGGGAAACAAAGAATTGCGAACTACCAGGGTCACCCTGACGACCTGCACGGCCTCTTAACTGGCGGTCTACCCTTCGTGATTCGTGGCGTTCTGTTCCGATGATTGCGAGGCCACCGGCAGTTTTTACAGAAGGATGCAGCTTGATATCCGTTCCCCTGCCCGCCATGTTGGTCGCAATGGTCACAGCACCAGGCTGACCCGCATGGAGGACAATCTCAGCCTCCCGCTGGTGCAACTTGGCATTCAGAACGTTATGGGCTATGCCCCTGATCTTCAGCATCCTGCTGAGCAGTTCTGAAATCTCCACCGAAGTGGTCCCTACAAGACACGCACGTCCCTCCTTAACCAGTTTGACAATCTCATCAATAACCGCGTTGTATTTCTCGCGCTTGGTCTTGTATACCAAGTCCTCCCGGTCATCCCGGACAATATTCCGGTTTGTCGGGGTTACAACCACTTCCAATTTATAAATGCTCCAGAATTCACCGGCTTCGGTTTCAGCTGTACCGGTCATCCCGGATAGCTTATTGTACATTCTGAAATAATTCTGAAGGGTAATGGTTGCGAAAGTTTGAGTAGCAGCCTCAACCTTTACGTTTTCCTTTGCCTCGATAGCCTGGTGCAGGCCGTCGGAATAGCGCCTGCCCTCCATGATACGTCCGGTCTGCTCATCAACAATCTTAACCTTGCCTTCCATCAGAACATATTCAACATCATTCTCAAAAAGTGTGTAGGCTTTCAGGAGCTGGTTGATCGTATGAACACGTTCCGATTTGATTGAAAACTCACGGATCAGGGTATCTTTTCTTTGAAGCTTCTCGTTTTCGTCCTTGGCGGTCCGCTCAATCTCTGCAATCTCTACGCCGATATCCGGCAGAACAAAGAATTCGGGGTCTTCGCCGGCCCCGGTAATCAGGTCAATGCCTTTTTCCGTGAGTTCCACCGAATTATTCTTTTCGTCAATCACAAAGAACAGGTCATCCGTTACCACATGCATGTTCTTGCTGTTCTCCTGCATGTAAAAGTTCTCGGTCTTGTGCATCAGTGCCTTCATCCCCTCCTCACTGAGAAACTTGATCAGCGATTTGGTCTTAGGCAAACCCTTATGGGCTCTGAGCAGAAGCTTTCCGCCTTCTTGATCGCTTTCTTCCGCAATAAGTTTTTTTGCCTGGCTGAAAGTGTCATTAAACACGGCCTTCTGGGCATTTACGAGCTTAACCACTCTCGGCTTCATTTCACCAAACAACTGGTCATCGCCTTTGGGAACCGGGCCGGAAATAATAAGAGGAGTTCTTGCATCATCAATCAGTACCGAGTCAACCTCATCCACAATGGCATAGTTGTGTCCCCGCTGAACCAGGTCGTCCGGGGAAATAGCCATATTATCGCGCAGGTAGTCGAATCCGAATTCATTGTTTGTACCATAGGTTATATCAGCCATATAGGCGTTCCGGCGGGCCTCGGAATTTGGCTGGTGCCTGTCGATGCAATCCACCCTCAATCCGTGAAATTCAAACATCGGCCCCATCCATTCTGAGTCACGCTTGGCAAGGTAATCGTTAACCGTTACCACATGAACACCGCGGCCTGAAAGGGCATTCAGAAAAACAGGAAGAGTCGCCACAAGAGTTTTCCCTTCACCGGTTGCCATCTCAGCGATCTTACCCTGATGCAGGGACAACCCCCCGATCAGCTGAACATCGTAATGGATCATGTCCCAGACAACCTCATTTCCACCGGCCAGCCAATGATTCTTCCAGATGGCTTTATCACCCCTTATCTCAACCCCATCACGCCGGGCAGCTATATCCCGGTCGAGGGTTTCGGCCGTCACCTCGATCTCCTCGTTATTCATGAAGCGGGTTGCCGTCTCCTTAACGATTGCAAAGGCCAGCGGTAGGTATTCGTTCAGTTTTTCCTCAACCGTCTCCTTGATTTTCTGCTCCAGTTTATCAACCTGATGGAAAGCCTGTTCGCGCTCCTCCATGGGAATCTCATCTGCATCGATTTTGGCTTTGATCTCCCGGATCGCTGCATCCTCACTTTCAATGCCGGAGCTTATTGCGAGGCGTATCTCCCTGGTTCTCGCCCGAAGCTCATCATGAGTGAGTCCTGCCAGTTCGGCGCCAAAGGCTTTGATTTTTTCAACAGCAGGAAGTGCAGATTTGTAATCCTCTTTGGATTTATTGCCAAAAAATCCTGATATAATGCTATTTAGTAGTGACATTTTCTTTTTCTTGAGTAGTGGTAAGTCAATTCATGCGCCAAAATGCATTTCCTGAATTAATGTCAGGTTCTATTCAAGGTCAAGGTCCAATGATTGCTTAAATAATTCGAGATTCGGGTTTTTCGCCTGCATATGATTGTATTTTTCCTGTTGGGTATATAGCTTCCTGCCGGCGGGCTGGTCGGGAACCTCCGTTTGCAGATCGAGGTCCATATTGCCTGTACGTTTTCTTATATAGCTGTTCAGTTCGAAAAGAATACTCCTGATGGCTTTCTCCTGCAATGG
>Ga0209417_1004096_pt1 | contig 17994 bp, 16 predicted proteins | sample RifGroF2_FD_184002 | JGI IMG/M metagenome (GOLD analysis project Ga0209417, IMG submission 184002) | Groundwater microbial communities from Rifle, Colorado, USA - Groundwater F2 (SPAdes) (version 2) | ecosystem: Environmental > Aquatic > Deep subsurface > Groundwater | place: Rifle, Colorado... | reverse complement strand
CAACTATAGCTTGGCCTCAGAGCAGGAAAACCGTATCAGCAATCTTCATCGCATAACAGAAAACTATACAGTAGCTCAGCATTATACGAAACTGCATCACTGTGTTAAAGCAGCTATAAAATTGCAGCATTACAATCGCAGACTCCTGAAAAATATCCATCGAACAGAAAGGTATTTATCGCGCATTTTCAGGAAAATAAAACCCAGGCAAACTTAACATTGCTACTATTCGGTGACAACAAAAACAAAAAATTTATATATCTGTAAACTATCACTCTTTTTACGAGGTTGATTTGAAATGACAGCCCCTGAAAAGAACTTTACCGGATATGTACCATATTTTTATAAGGCAGGACACTATTTATGGCAGCCACTGGCAAAAGAAACAACCTTAGAAAAATTATACAGCCAGCCATCGGAAGGTTACGACTTTACAAGCCGGGTGCCTGCCTTCTATAGGCCGCAGACCGTCGAGCAGATAATCCTGAGAGGATATCTGGCTATACCACAGGCGGAGCCGGAAACAGCTATAATTACAGATAAGCACAGAACCTTCTGGCAGGGTCTGGATGATATTATCCGCCAGGTCAGGCAGCGTTATGATATTTATGGCAAGCATATTTACCAGATAGAAGCGGGTAAATGTTATGCAGTAAGCGGCCAATGGGAGCAGGAGGCACATAGCGGCGGAGTTCCGGCAACCAGCAAGGAACATTACAGCCTGACAAAACGGCTGCAGGAATTGTATGAGCAGGAGCGTGAAGAGAGGGTAAGCCTCTGGCAGGATATTTCCAAACTGAGACTGCTGTTGCCTGAAACTGCCCAGCAGTACCTTTCAGCCCACCGCAAGGTATCAATTTTGAACGACCAGAGAAGTGATTTAAACTGAAAAACGAAGTCAAGGAATTATGCAGACAGTTGAAGCCTGTCTTGGGCAGGAAAATAGACAGGCTGTGGTCTGCCTATTTAGCAGAATCCGATGCAGATGGCAAAGCGGATATTGAACAGACACTGGAGCTATTGGCAGCAAAGCATCTTGGTAAGAGCTATGAGCCGGATACCTCGCCGTTTCCACCACCTGATAAAAAATTCGCAAAATCCGGCGATATCTGTTTAGGCCGGATAAGCTATGGCAGAAAAGAACTATACCCTTTTAGTCTGAAAGCCGACCGTCTCAAAGAGCACATCTTAATAGCAGGCAGAAGCGGCTCAGGTAAAACAAATCTTGCCTTTATAGTTATGCAGGAACTTATGGATTATGGAATTAAGGTGCTGGCCTTAGACTGGAAAAGGGGTTATCGCAATTTAGCCAAATTGCAAAAAGATTTAAGGGTCTATACTGTTGGCAGAAATGTCGCTCCTTTCCGTTTTAACCCCTTAATTCCACCCGAAGGCTGTGAACCAAATCTGTGGATAAAGCTTATAGTGGATATTATCGCCGATGCCTATCTTGGCGGAGAAGGAGTTATTAGCCTCTTAATGTCAGGGCTTGAGCATCTCTACAATAAAGCAGGTGTCTATGATGGTCAGGTTAAGCAATGGCCTGTGATACAAGACCTTCTTGCATGGCTGAGAGATGTCAGGCTTAAAGGCAGGGCTGCTATGTGGCAGGCATCCGCCGAGAGAATACTTCAGGCAATGCTTTATGGAGAATTCGGCAAAGTCCTCAATACTCAGGACAACAGTCATATCGCTGAAATTTTAAACCATAATGTGGTTCTGGAAATGGATGGCCTTGCCGGCAGTTCTGACAGGACTATGTTCTCAGGAGCGTTGACTTTATATCTATACCGTTACAGATTAGCCAGGGGATACCATGATAAACTGACCAATATGATTCTGCTGGAAGAAGCACATAATCTGCTGCACAAAAAGTCTTCAGAAACAAAAGAAAGTATTTTAGAGACGAGTATCAGGATGATACGGGAATACGGTATAGGTTATGTGTTTATCGACCAGATGCCTTCTTTATTAAGTACAGTCGCCTTTGCAAATTCTTATGCAACTATCGCTCTGAACCAAAAACTGCGTGCCGATGTTCAGACGATTTCAGGGGCAATGAACCTCACTGAAGAGCAGAAAGACTCCCTAAATACCTTACCTATCGGCACGGCAGTTGTCCGTCTTGCAGATCAGTTTCCATTTCCATTCCTTGTTAAAATCCCGCTTTGCCCTGTCAAGGATGGGACTGTTACGGATTTGGAAGTCAGGGCAAAATACAATAGTTTTCCCGGAAATTCCACATCGGTTAAATCTGCACAAACAATTCAGACAGTAATTTCAGTTGTTCCTGCCCCGGATAAAAACAAAAATGAAAATATAATAAAAACTGAAAACTCCCACCCACCATCCCCCATAGAGACAGATAAAGAAAAGAATTTATCTATCGATACCAATCCACCCTGTAAAAACTTATCGTCGGAGACTATAAACTTTTTACAGGATATAATAGCCCAGCCGTTATCAACAACAGTATCAAGATATCACCGTATGCACTTCTCCCGCCGCCGCGGCGATGCTGTTCGGCGTTATCTGCTGGATAGTAACTATATCGAGCCTGTCCGCATTGCCACCCGTACCGGTCAGGTTGTCCTGTATCAATTGACTGTTGCCGGCAGAGACTTATGCACTTTATTAGGAATGGATCCTGCTCCTTTCTCCTGTGAAAGTCTTGAGCATAGATACTGGGTTAGAAAAACTGCTGATTATTATAAAAAGCAGGGTTATGAGACAACCCTTGAATATGCCGTCAAAGGCAACGGCAAGATTGACATTTTAGCTGAGAAACCCGGCCAAAAAATAGCCATAGAAGTGGAGACCGGCAAATCAGCTCCTTTAGCCAACCTTATAAACGCAGATAAGGCTGCGGTTGATAAGTTTGTCTTCGTCGCTGTTTTGCCCATGGCTGTTTCTGTCTGCCAGAAAGCTATTGATGAGACCAAAAACAAGATTACCTGCCCGGTCGAATTGCTGAGTTGGCTGGATATCTCATGAGCAAATCAGAAGCGTAATTTTGTAAAATATCAATGAAAGTTAGCTGTATTTTGGGTTGTGCATAAAGATTAAAAATGTAGCAAGTTAAAAATGAGCTTTATTGATAAATATGCTGGAATAGCATAGAGTGCTAATTATAGCATCATGGTGGTACCAAGCCATTTGGCACGGAGAAAATTTATGAAAGAACGAGTACATCGGGACCCTTTGTCAGCATGGAATTATCTAATCCAGCATGGTGGAATTGAAATTGAGGGACGGGATGAGGGACTTGATAAGCGGATACTCCAGCGACTAAATCCGGCAGCCCCATCGCTCGAATACGCACTCGCCGAGGCCACAATGGCCGCTTTCACTCGTGCATTCTTTGAGGCTATTCATCCATTTTTGTCGATGTTTCGTGATATACTCTCTTTCTTTGAACATGCGGACGCCACCATTGGGCCTGACCAATGGATGCTACAGGTCGATGACCTCGCTCTAGACTTATCACATTTCCAGAAATGGCTCACTAAATGGCACAACATCGGTAAGGCGAAAATCCAGATTCCTGTAGTCGATTGGGAAGGCGTTTGGCGACTGTGGAAGGTATTAAGAGAAAGTGAACAGATTAACGCCGGGGACCAGCATTCCTTTAACGAAAAAAGATTTGATCTGCCCCAAGATGTTCAGGCATGGCTTGAAGCTCACGACTGCGGCGAGTATATGCCATTGCCCAATTCCCTCCTACCTCCGCACTGTCCACCCGAACTGAATTCTATTGCCTCAATTGCACAGGCAGTACTTTCACGTTTAAGAGAGATGGGACTCACACGCAACCAACTTATGGACTTATATCAAAAGCACCATGGTAGTATGGACCGTTCGGATGCTCTGGACTTCTGGAGTATTGCACAAAATGAAACAGACTACTGGCTGCGATCATATGTGGTAGCACTTTCGGCTGCAGCCACTCATCTGACTAAACCGGAGATGGTCGAATTGGGAAGCAAACTCGAAGCCATTACATCAGCATTTCCTCTTCGTCCCTTCAATGTCGAAGTCTCGGTTGCCGAACTCGAGTCGGTTCTCTCGCTCCCTATCTGGAAGAAGCGATATGAGCTCTACTCCGTCTGGGTTGCCACTGAAATGGTTCGAGCATTGGAAGGCCATCAAATCGAATTGCACCATGACAATGGCCGAATAGCCTTTGCTTTTCATGAAACATTGGTAGCAACGATACACTCTTCACGAGGTCCATTCAAAATCATCAGCGAGCGTCGAAGTCCTATCCAGAATCCTCAAGGTCGCGGCCGCACAGCGAGTGTCCAGCCAGACCATGCGCTGTGGACTATTGAACACGGACAAGAAGTCTGTCGAATGGTTGTTGAGGTTAAGCACTATAAGAGATCTGCAAGACGCACTTTCCTCGATGTCTTTGAAGACTATGCTAGCGCCTTTCCGGAAGGAGATGTATATTTAGTGAACTACGGGCCAACCGGCAATGCGGTGCATGAAGTCTCCAGATACATCCGTGAACGATGCCATGCAATACAGCAGCTAACACCAACGGGGATGGAAGCCCGCAAAGAATTCGCAAAAGCCATACGGGAATGCGTGGGAGAACCGATAATCTCGTGGCCTGTTGCTTTCGGGGATTCTGACAATACGGTAATGGCAATCGATGTTTCGGCCTCAATGCAGCCGACACTGCATTCGGATGTCATGGATGCGCTTGTGCGAAAGGTCATGGCCATAGAGCATCCACGAAAACTAATAGCGATCAATACATCAGTGGTCGGTGTGTGGCCAGCCAACAGGGAGGGCTTTGCTCAGTTGATCAATATGGGTGGAGGTTCAACCGCTTTGGGCATTCCGGTTTGCGAGTTGCTCCGAAACACAGAACGTGTTGTGATTATTACAGACCAAGATGGTCTTTCAACACTCTCGGGGATTCACGTCATAACGCATGACTGCGAGGAGCAGACATCCAAAGGTATCCTCGTCCGTGTCTGTAGCCGGAATCTGATTGCTTAACAAAGCCGCGGATGCGACGCTTGACAATTTGCTCGTTGGGCATATTCAAAACGCAGATTTTATAAAGGTCTCCAACCTGTAGGTCTTTGTGATGTGATTATGACAGAATCCAAAGACCAAATCATCCGGCAGCTAAGACAAAAATCCCGCAAAAAACTGGGGGAGCTTTCAACAAAATTCGCCCGTGCCAAATCTGAAGACAAAGAGGAAATTCTCGCTGAGATGGAATATCAAAGGGACATGCTTGATGTATGTGAGATTTGTCTTGATTAAAAATGTTAAAATAGGCTGTTTTTGGGGATCGGATATCGAAGGCTTTACTTATTACTTATATCCATATCCCAACTACTTTTAATCTCTTAACTTCTTAATTTACAATAACTTCTCTAACTTACTTTTACTTATATCCCAAAATATCCTCTATTATCATCATCTGCACTATTAACAAACCTGTTATACATCAAATATCTGTCTTTTTATCTGTCTGTCTCCCCGCGAGGCGAAGCCGAGCGGGGACTTCGTCCCGCCGATGCGAAAGCATCGGCGGAATGGTGACTGGAGCGAAGCGGAAGTCGCCTAAGTGCGAAGCACTTCCAACCTACCTACACTCAATACTAACCTAACCCATTACCAACCCCTAATCCTCAACCCCATATCCTCAAAACCACCACTCGTCCAAAATATCCCGCCTAAAATCCTATCAAACTATCAACAAACTTAACCCATAAACATCACCTCAAAAAACTCAAAATAAACAAAAAAAGAAAAAATTAACCCAAAGAATCCAGCCATTTTTCATACTGCTGGTGTTTCCTTTGCCTGCTCTTATCCTGAAGTTCTGAAATATCCTTCCGCAATTTAATTATTCTCAAAAATAACTTTGCAAGCTGCCTCATATCGCTGTTCCGAATACTGTCCGTTTCTACAATACCCATTTTCACATACTTAATTACTTTGTACTTTGCCGTACCCTGAATCCTGTCATTGATTATGCCTGCCATAATAACCATATCCTTAAGCTGCTCCCTTAGCTTGTCAGCCCTGTATCTGGCCTTGTCGAATCCTTTGTACCTGTCAAAATCAATAGTTCCGAATGCTCCCCAGTCAGGCTTGCCACTCTCATCTATATTAGGCCTTATTCCACATTTACTTTCTGGTATCGGTAGTGCAAGAATAGGTGCAAATTCCTGTTGATAAACCATTCTCTCCAATTCATCAGGCAAAGCCAGTTCTTCATCTGGCAAGCCTTCCACCTTTCCGTATCTATCAGGTCGTTTTATCTTTAAAATCGCCGATGGTGCTACCTCTACACCATCATATACTTCAAAGTTTTCTTCATTCATCTTAATTACCTCCGCCTTTTCGGCACTCTGTCCGAAAAGACGGGGTGCAAATAACCCGAAAAGAATTTTTGCCTTCAGCGATACCGCATTTATAGCTTTTGGTTTTCGCAAAACCAAAAGATTTAAATTAGCGGTATTGCGTGGTGAAAATTCCTGCTGGGTACGCTTACCAAGCTACATCGCAGCTTTGCTGCGACAACAAAACCTTATGTTTCCCCAAAGCTGTCCTATACATAGAACATAATCAAAAATATATTGATTGCCATACATCCAAAATCCTATCAAGATTTATCCATTATGGATATTCCTTCTATGACCGATGACACATACAGAAATAATCTTATCCTGCAAATCGACATCTACCAGCACAATCTATAGCAGCCAACCCTCAGCTTATAAAAATCATCTCCCTCATAATGCTCCAGGAAATGAAAGGGATTGACTTTTATCAAATCAACCTTACGAACAATCCTTCCGGCTACCCGAAAAATTTATAAATAAATTTGCACTCTTTTAATTTATGACACTATTAATGAATGAGAATACAAAACAACTTTATGTACCGAGTAAAAAGGCTATAAAGGCGATTTCAGATTTTAAGCTCGAAGAAAAGAAAATATTGCTTTTGGAAGAAGTATTGGCAGGCGTGACACCCTTAAACCCCGAAACAGAACAGCCCTTTATATGCTTTTCAGGCATGGCAATAGATCGAGTAGTCCAAGCTGCCTATTTTGATGCCATCTCTACGTTTCAAGGCATAAAAGAAATATATGGGGATTTCCAAACCCTTATCTTTTTTGGATATATGCAAAAAAAAGGCATAGAGACCAGCATATTAGACCTGATCAACTATAGCCAGAAACAATCTCAGATATTGTCAAGAACAAGAATCGGAAAGGTTATAGAAGGAGATAATTTTGCTTATGCCATAGGAAATTCAAAAAAAAATGGTTGGCATTTTCCTGTCCCGAATCCCGACTTCAGAGGATACCAGTTACTCGAAGCTGTTGAAAAAGGATTAAGAGAAATGATGCCATCTTATTTCGAGTTACGAAAACAGCAAAGTTCTCAATAACAACCATTCATAAAATTTTTTATAGTATACCCACTATTTCTATCCGCAAGCAGTTAGCATATCCTTTGTCCGCCTTGCCCTAAAGTTTGTCGATACATCCCAAAGTGTCTTTATTACTGCTATTCTACTACGCATATATTGGGCACGGGCTTGTGGATCAACTACAAATAGGTCATTATAATTTCTATCTATTAAATATTTACCAAATTTTTCTTTACCAAATAATCTATTTAGAATTGGCTTGCCGTTCAGTTCTCTCTCCAAAAGAACAACTTCTTTACTGACATCCGCATTACCATATATTTCAGCGATATGCATTCCAAGAACATGCCCGATAAGAAAGAAAGCATCTACATGTCGATCTTCCGGATCTTTATTTGTCCTTCCATCCGTATACAAAATACGAATGAGCGGCTTACCTTTTTCAAGGCCTTCCTTTATCATGCCAAGCAAACTATCCTTATCTGTATCGGCCATCTTACCAATATCCTTTTCTTCAGGATGTTTTCCGACACAACCATTGTATATCTTTTTCACATCATTCCACATACAACAAATAGGCCAAAAAGATTCCTTGTAATTCTTTTTAAAGTAAGCTTCTATGGATTGAGAATAAATTCCATTCCATAAGCGTTCATAATCATAAAAAAAACATCCTGCGTCAGACATGGCTTTACTAAAACGAGAATATGCCAGATTTATATTATCTTCTGAAGGTTCCACGGCCTTATTATAAATATCAGGACATCTGTAAGGTTCTGTAACAAAAAACCCTCTTAACATCACCTCCAACATGCGGCAAAAAGCTTCTCTGTCATCATTTGTTAAAAATGAAGCTGAATCTAACGAATAGTTCGCCATATAATTACGCAAGAAAGTTGTATGATCTTGCCCGAAAATGAAATTGTGCATTAACATGTCAGAAAAAACATCTTCATACCTAGCCCGTACATATTCTTTTTCAAAATCGCTGTGTACTTCATTAGGATGTCTATGGCAATACCCATTTTTCTTTTTGCATTCATACTCTGGTTGAGGACATTTATTTATATTTCTTAAGAAATCACAAATCAAATGGGCGGTTTCATGAAAATGAATATAAAACCCCCTAGGCCGAACTAAATGAGAAAAATTTAGATCTACAGAAGCAATAAATACTTCCGGCTTATTCCCAATATCAATATGATGAGATAACGATTTTACATTTATGGACACCTTGGATGCCCCACCAATATTCCTGCGATTTTTTGCATCTATTTGTTTCTTGCTTCTTGACTTATCAGACAATTCGTAAACATCTGTTTCGCCATTCATTACTCTTCTTAATAACCCCAAACCACACTTCAATGGAGCGTCTGCTGCACTCAATAATCGTCCAAAACCTGTCCCGCGAACATCGACAGTAAATCCTCCTCTTTGCGCTTCTTTGTAAGTGGCTTGTGATCTATAAAAGAGGGCATCATGCAATAATTGGGCTAGCTCTACCAAGCTTTCATAATCTTCATCACAAAGGCGAGGTCTTAATGTCTGAACGTTATCCTGCTTTTTAAGCTCTTCAGGAAGCGTTTTTGTAATTAACTCATATGAGGCCGTCATGATATCATATAAATCTATTACGCTCTCAAAAAGATACGGATCACTAAGATATCTGGCATAATCTACATACAGATAATAAATTGCAGTTGATAAAGGCACTGGTATTTGAAGCGTTCTCAAGCATCCCCTTAATCTTATGAGGCTAAAATAGCTATCTTTACCTTCAAAAAGTTTCTTTCTTACGTCATGCAGCACTATCCTCATACTAACATGACCATCCTCTGTTTTTGCAAAATTATCTTTAAGTAGTGGGATTCCAATAGTGCTACAGCATTCATGGATATGAGGCTTAAGTAGTACTTTAGTATCAGAACAATCCCTTGCCTCTTTAACTTCCTGGATGAAATCAAAAAGAGACACTAATGGAAACCGGTCTTTATAATCTTTAGCCAATTGCTGATAGACATAATCATATTGCCCTACCATGTAACATACCTGGCTCTGCTGCCTATTAGCTGGCGTGCGTCCACATTTTTTATGAACAATCCCGACAACATCTGACAAATGCCCTGGGCACTCTACAATATTTGTATTTGCAATAACATCTCCACGATAATACTTTTGAGCACCATTCCTATCGTTTTCCTTAAAAGCTTCTCGAGACAATCCAGCCGTGGTAAATGTTGAACAAAATAGATGATTTTTTTCAAGAAGAGTGGCAGCCTTGAAATTTGGATCTCTTATTTGGCTAATCCATTTTGTTGAATAATTACAAAACTGCTCGTGCATTCCAAATTCTTTTATATATTTACGAAGAGATGTATTTTCACCATAAATTTTTTCTAAAGTTAATGTTCTGATCTCACCCAAAACGGTAGCAATTACAGAATAATTTCTACAGAACATTACAGTGGCAACATCTGACCAACCTTGAGGGTCTAGAAACATACACTTAAATGTTTTTAAGTCCTCCAACAATTCCACATCTGCATTTGCCTCCAAATCTTTAATTGTATTTTGTATTTTTTTTGCCATTGCCTTTAACGCTGCTTCTTGCATTAGAAGGCCTGGCCCCAAGACAGCCATTGCATTGAATTTATAATAAGTCGCCACCATAAGATGAGACGGGCTTAGATATGTATGATGTGGGGATTGAACTTGCTCAACAGGTATATTTCTCGGCCTTGGTGAATTACAGATGTCACTCATTTCACAAAAAATACTCTTATCATTGATACCAATAGATGCAAGCTTGGGGCTAAAGGCCAAACAAGTAGACCTTATAGATATATCTAGTTTTGATGTCAGCCTAGTAGCAAGATCAAAATCATCCATAGCAACAATTGCTAAATTATCCGTATCGCCAAATGTTATATAACATAAAGGATTAAAGAGAAAATTGTCATATTCAGAAGAAATTTTATCAACCCTGTTCTGAACATTGCATCCATTTAATATATTTAGGTTGTTTTCAAGTTCATTAAAATACGCATAGCATCCCCTGCTAACTTCATCACATGAAGCTGTAAATGAATCTATGCCGCTTTTTAGTTGAAAAGACTCTTCACCGTTGATGTGTGCTATTAAAACTGCATAGTTATTATAAGTTAGACCTGATAAAATATTGCCTGCCATAGCTCCTCCCAATATTGTAGCTTATTGATTTACACAGTATATTTCGAAAAACTCTTTACATCTCTTTACATTTTGAAAAAGTGCTACAGCCTTGCGCTTGTTTGAAGCAGAAGTCGATATGAGATAATTAGAACTCTGGTAATTATGCCTGCTTTCTTCGTCTTTACCACTTTTAAGTTTTGCAACTAGTATTAAATCGCTAAAACGCCGGATCAAATCCTGTTTAACTTGTTCCTCATCTTGGTGTTCTCCGTAGTATTCGAGAATATCAAGGGTAACCTTTTTTTGATTTTTTATCACCTCTCTAATCATATGTATAAAACAATGATAAAAATCGATAACTTTTCGGATACCATCCGAATCCTTATTATATGATAGAAACCCAATCATACACCGAGATAAATCAATACAATTTTTAGAATTTTGAACACAATTAATATTCTTAGATACGTTTTCAATGAATTGATTGAAATGTGTATAGAATCCCTCCATGCTTATTTCGAAACCATTTGGAATTTCAATAGGGCTGTCAATAATCTTCATCGCAATTGTCTTTCGCTTGATGACTTTTTTTTCTGATTTTCAATAGTGGTTATTTTAATCGGGTTTTTCTGCCTCAAAACACCTTTTAACGCACCAGATATACCTTCTTGCTCTGCTTTTAATAAAGTCCGAAGGTAACTAATCAGGCCTTGTTTTAACAGGCCGACACGGTGTCTAAGTGCATCTAAATGATCTCTAAAGCTATCATCACAATCTGTAGCAACACCTCTTGCGGTGTTAAAATTTTTGAAAAACCATAAACTCTCGAAAAACTCTTTTAAGTGGTCTTTGTCGCCATCCTCCAGCCTGGACGCAAAATCACAAACATTTTCATATGGTTCTTTTTGATCCGTAGCTAAATCACCAATATTTTGAATATTTATCTTGCCCAGGAAATTTTCTGTCTGCGTAATTAGCCCTTTGAATATCGAACGCTCTTCTGCATCCATTTCACCATAATTTTTCTTTGGCATAATAAGAAGATTTTTTTCAATGCCATTCAAAGATTCATGAATATCAAGGATAGTAACTGCAATACCCTCCCAAAACGAAACCTTGAGAGCAAGCTTGTATGAGTCATTAATATAGGCCTCTCGCAGAGATTCTATATTCTCGTTTGGCTTTGCTTTCTGTAGCTGTATCAGCGACTTAGCCATCTTTTCAGCAAGACTTACCTTTTTCTCATATGACCTATCAGGAACTATCATCTCGGGCAATCTAAGTTTAGGGATTTTTGTTCTTGTTGCCACAGAATCTACACATCCACCCCTACCACACTTTTCAATACCATCATAAATATGCTTAATCTTAATATTTTCAGGGTTGTCCTCCACTAAAGCACTAAATACTGCAAGAACAACCGGATATTTAGTATGATTCGCACACTCCTCAACAAAACTATTAAGTCGACTCGAAAAAGTATTTCCTGCAATCTGAGACCCATCAAATTTCTTACCATCAATTTCAACATCGCCAATTTTAATCCAAAATCTTTCCTGAGCATCTGTATTACTATAAACACCTTTTAGTAAACCGACAATATTACTTTTTTCCCCTTCAAGATATTTCTTCAGATTTTCATCAGACACTATCATTCCTCCTAAATACTATCAAGACAAACATAAGTCTCTCTAAATATTGTTATTTCGGGACAATCTTCCACTATGCTCTTAAAGACAACTTTAACCATACTCAGGCCAGTGTGATACATACAGATATTTAAAAATGAATTAACTTCCTGACAAAAATTCTGACCACTAATTTGAGATAAATCAAAGCCTGCATTTTGAACCACTATCTTAAAACGACCGTGGTCAAAGGCATAGATATCACAAAGTGTTTTACTTAGTTCTTTACGCCTACTTTCAAGTATAGCCTGGAGAGAAGCTTTATATCTAATATTTGGCAAATCTTTCATTGAATCCGCCGATAACGGGTCTGCTAACAAATTAATTTCTTCAGAATTAACAACAACTGTTTCAACTCCGAGGCTTTTAAAATAAGCCGACTCCTTAATGAAACATCTCTTTATTTCACTGACAAAATCACCAAGCAATTCCAGACTAAAGGAATTACTTATAGAATCCATGCCAGTTCTTTTAATTCCTTCAAACTCAAGATTTAATTCTATACGAATCTTCATAGCCACTTCAGCTATTAATTTCGCCTTAGGAAGTTTCCCGGAGGAAATTATATCCACTCTTGTTAAAGGATGAATCCCCTCAGAATCAAGTGGCAGGCTTCCTCCCAATCCATTTCCTTCATCACTAAGAACTAATTCGGAAGGAAAGCCTCTTGACCTTAAATATTCTTTAATCGGCTCCCATTCATTTTTCTTCATCCAGTCATAGCACGCATAAAGCGAATCTCGTTCTTGTTGCGAAACAGGAATTGCTTGTATTATCACTCTTGTACCATCAATTATCCAGCCAGCAACACAACCTCTCATGGAAATAACTTGCTTTTTAATTTCTCCGAGAGAATGGCTTTGTTCAATCAATCGTAAAACTCGGCTTTCATCCAGATGAAGCAAATCAGCTACTTTCAGTAGCAACGCTATTTTTTGTGAGTCTATCACTCCCAGAGAAGTTGCATCATGGATACTTATCGCCTTTAGCTTATCTACAAACTGCTGTCCATGATAATTGTGAATCTCAATGATTCTTCCTATTGCTTGGGCATGGGTTCTATCCAAGCCAAAACTCAGATGGTTTTTAATCAAGAAGTCGGCAGAGCCTTGGCCATGTTCAAAATTACTAGGAAGGTCTTGAGCTTTATCAAAATCGTGAGTACAAGCTGCCGCTGATAAAAAAAAGATTTCGTTCGGGTTGATTTTTTCGATATTATGAGATTCACTAATGAATCGCCACATATTGTATTCGACCATTCTTACATGAAGGCGACCATTTTGATTTGGGTTACCACTTTCATTTTGATGCTCGTGGACAGATTTGGACAAGAACCACAACGTCTCAAGTAATTGGGCATACCCTAAATTGTCTCTTTTAAGAATCTCTATAAACTTCCTTGGTACCCAATCGCACATTATCCTAACCTCTTTGCGTTATCTCTTATTTTTATGTATAAAACCCACATACATCCTAACACTCTGCCAAAAAAATCTCCCATAATCCTTTTTGTATTATTACCTCAAAAACAACTTGTCCCCTTGAGAATAAAAAGAAAAAACTTCACAAACACGCATTAGGGACATTATATATATTTTTATATACAAATATGGGCAGTATTGTATCAAACACCGAGTAAGACTTCAAGACAAAGGCAAAAAAATTATTCATCCATCCCCCGATGTGAAACCGCATCCTCATCCACCCAATCCTCTTCCTCCCAAACCATTCCTTTCCTGCCCGGCACTTTGCGGGTAGGGCCGGCTTTGTAAAATGGGCAGGACTTCGGCCCATAGCAGAAGGTTTCTGTGCGGAATTTTTTATTGTCGGGATTCCACTGGTCGATAATCATTTCAACCGCCATATTGCAACCCCAGAAGCAACTTTGGCATTTGGCTGCATAAGTTTTGGCATCTAATCTTCGATGGCCTCTCTGCCTGTAGATTTCAAGTTCAGGACAAATGCCAAGCCACGGTGGAGCGGTAGATGCAGTTTCTTTGTTTTTTTCAATTATCTTGAGATTGCTGGCTTTATAGAACTCGGCAACTTCCATCCTGTCATCAATAACCGGCTCACAAATGCCACTCACAATATCACCGGCAATAAACTGAAACTTTGTCTGAGCTGATTTGCCTATGGCAATTATAAATTCGCGTTCATTTCCGCCTATACAACCATCAACCGTTAAGTTATAGCCAAGATAACTGTGGCTTCTCTGGTCAAATGACCTCATCAGCCGAATCCTCGGCTGGACAGCAGTTATTTTCCCCTGCCAAGGTAATTTGTTGTTAATATTTTCCATATTGAAACCAAAATCAAAAACCTGTTAAGAAAATTATATACAGAAAACAGATTTAATCCCAGATTTTTTTATCTTTTACTCAGGCAGTTTTTCTTGGAATTCTTAACATCATCAGCCATTTTGCCAACGGTAATTTTCCCCATTAACCATTGCTCCAGCTTAATAGCCTGTTTATGATGTTCTCTGATATTAGCAGCATCATTCAAATCCATCTCATTAGCATCCCTGATTAACACTAAATCATCCCGTGTCAACGGCTTTTTCTTCTCGACTTTTTTAAGAATGGCTTTATGCAGCTTAATAAGTTCCCGGTTCATCTGCTTATTTTCTTCGTCCAAATAACTATCAGGGTCTAATGCTGCCGTCATTACCTCATTGTCGTCCTCAAGAGCAAAGATTATCTGTTCTTTTATTATTTTGTCCATTTCAATCCCTCAATTTAAAATCAAGGCCATAACCAAGAATCTTCTGGCAGATAAGCATACCATCTTGCCAGTTATCCAGACTACCATCGCTCGAAACGATTATCTCTTCTTTCAAATGATGTTTAGCAATTATCAGGCAGATTATTACAGCTAAATCATAAACTTTGTACGCTGTCTTGCAACAGTCAAAGTAAAGCCCGACCTCTTCCTTGTCGTTATATACTGGTTTGCCATATTGGTCATAATGGCTTATTTCTTCTACCGGTTTTTGCCAATCATCTTTCTCAATCTCAAGCGGCAAATCAAATGTTTCGTGAGAGCAATCTCCGCCACAAGTTCTTTGCCTGAGTTTAAGACCTGCAAACCATGTCCCTGAAACATCGCTGTCATTTACTGCCAAATCCTCCTGTTGCCCGCATAATACAGTGATTAGTGTTTGAGTTGGTATTTCTCTATATCTTTCTATAACAAAAGCAATCCCAGAAGCCTGTTCATCTGGCCAGGTAATTCTTAAATTTCTATCGGTGTGCCCGCATTTTTCAACTCCGTTAAAACAAATCTTTTGGTTGTTTATCTCTGCTTTCCCTTTCCCTAATCCGCCGGCCAATGGCACAAATGGCGACAAATGCTTCATAACTTCCTTAAAATCATTTACGACTTTTTCATACTGTCCTTTGTCGAATTTCCCGACTCTTTTCCAATAGTGCGTATATCCCATTTTCATCGACCTCGCATTTATTGAGCCATAAGCGGCTCTTCGCTTGACAAGAGCCGCTTATTCGAGAAATCCATGTTGAAATTTATTCTAACAACGGGTATGATGAGTGTGCTTGCTGGTTCAATTATTGCACATGGAGAATAAATGGGCAAAACAAGAAATCAACGGAAGGCGATTCCAAAAAGTGTTCGTTTTGAGGTTTTTAAACGGGATTCTTTTAAATGTCAATATTGCGGGGCGTGTGCACCTGAAGTTCTTCTCCAAGTAGACCATATTGAGCCTGTCAGCAAAGGCGGAGATGATGACATAACAAATCTCGTCACTTCATGTGCTGCCTGCAACGCAGGTAAAAGCAATAAAAAATTGGATGATAAGAGCACTTTAGCCAAACAGCGTGCACAACTTGAGGAATTACAAGAAAGACGCGAGCAGCTTGAAATGCTAATGGCATGGAAAAAAGGGCTTAAGGAAATCAGAGAAGATACATTAGCCAAGGTATGCTCATATTGGAATGACCTTGCCCCCGGGTTTGAGGTCAACGATAATGGGAAACGAAATTTTAGCAAATGGCTTAGAAATTTTCCCTTAGACGAAATTATTCATGCTATGGATATAGCTGCCGAGCAGTATCTAATATTTGAAAAAAATGGCACAGTAACTAAAGATTCATGGGAAAAAGCATTTTCTAAAATTCCAGGTATTTGCCGGGTTGAACGGGAAAGCCAAGAAGACCCTGATATTAAAGAACTCTACTATATCAGAGGCATCGTAAGAAATACCTGCAAATACTATTTCGATAATTCTAAGGCTCTTGAACTCTTAAAGATAGCCCGTTCTTGGGATGTTTCAATGCCAGAACTGCGTGACATAGCTTCCCATGCAACATCATGGTCGAAATTTCAGAATAATATCTGCGAAGCCATTGATTACGAAAAGCGGAAAACTTCATCCGATTAAGTACCGCAGAATTGGTGTCTTATTGAAAAACTCGCAGAACCAATGCATTTCATTGTAAAATAATTGCGATGTTCTTTACGCATCATCAAAAAATAATCTTCATTCCCGCAAATTATGCAATAATAATGTTAATTGGTTTTGCTTGACATAAGCTTAAAAAGGCGGTAGATTTATATTGTATGAAAATTTACGATATTGCTGAAAGGCGGAAAAATGGCAAAGAATGATACAAAACAGTATTTAAGCCCCAGGGAAACCGAAGTAATAGCCAGGCTAAGCTATGAAAAGGTATCACTGATAACACAGGAACAGTTTGACCGGTACTTCAGATTTCCAAAGAGCATAAGGGGAAAGGTTATCTTCAGGTTGAAGAAAAGAGGCCTCCTGAATACTGTAAAAAAAGGAGTGTATTTTTATTCGCCTCTTGAGTCAGGGCCGGCAGGCAGCAATATAAACGAGTTTCTGGTTCCTCCTGTTTTCTTTCCGAAAGGTAATTACTATATTGGCTGCTCTACGATGTATAATTACTATGGCTTTACTGACCAGATTTTTCAGGCAATGTACGTATTGAATACCTCGCTGCAGCGGGAAAAAGCAATAGGCGGCATGCAGTTTAAATTTATAAAGGTTCCCACAAAGAGGATGTACGGCATTCAAAATATAAAAATCAGGGACACTAAAGTGTCTGTAAGTGACAGGGAAAGGACTATTGTTGACCTGATTTATTTTCCTGGGCCGGTTGGCGGGCTGAAAAAAGCTTTTGAGATACTAAAAGAACAGGCCAGAGCCAAGGAAACAGATATCACTAAACTCATAAAGTACGCTGCAAGATTTCCAAATCCCTCGCTGCGAAAAAGGATAGGCTTTATTCTTGAGCAGGCAGGCGTAAAGGATAGAGAATTGGAACCTTTGCTAAAAAACATCCAAAAGACCTCTCTTGTCACGCTTTATCCTTCGAAATCGAGAGCTGGCAGAATCAATAATAAGTGGAAGGTAATTGAAAATGCTTCATAGCGACAAGGCAGAATTTCTAAAGGTACTGGAGAGAACATCTGCACAGACTGGCTTCCCACTGAGGCTTCTTGAAAAGGACTACTATCTTACGATTGTTCTGTCTGCGATAAATAATTTGAGCAGCAACCTGATATTTAAAGGCGGCACATGCCTCAGTAAGATTCATTATTCCTATTACCGCTTGAGCGAAGACCTGGATTTTACACTAAGAGCCTATCCGAATAACTCTGAACAACGAAACGTAATTATGGCACAGACAAAATGAAGCAGAGCCAAATAATTTTCAGGCTTCTTTTCCCATCGCGTCAA
>Ga0209417_1004094_pt1 | contig 18003 bp, 12 predicted proteins | sample RifGroF2_FD_184002 | JGI IMG/M metagenome (GOLD analysis project Ga0209417, IMG submission 184002) | Groundwater microbial communities from Rifle, Colorado, USA - Groundwater F2 (SPAdes) (version 2) | ecosystem: Environmental > Aquatic > Deep subsurface > Groundwater | place: Rifle, Colorado... | reverse complement strand
TCTCCCCCTTTAATTGATGTTCGCTTAATGTTGACAGCAATTCTTCCACACTCCCATTCCAATACTCTTCAAACATCTTGGTTATTTCACGGGCGATAAATACCTCTGCCCCTGTTCCGAAATAGGCCTTAATATCCTCCAGAGTCCTTTCCAAGCGATTTGCTGATTCATAGATGATAATCGGTACCCCCAAGGAAGAAATTCTCTTAAATTCAGTTTGACGGCCCTTTTTCTTGGGCAAAAATCCGGCAAAATAAAACTCCTTCTCGATCATTCCAGATACGCTAGCTGCTGCTGCTAAAGCACTCGCCCCCGGGATTGGAATGACTTTAATAGTGCTGAGTGTGGAACGCTCACCTCCATTTTGAATTTTGAATTTTGAATTTTGAATTTGAGCGACCAGCGATTGTCCTGGATCACTTATCCCAGGAGTTCCGGCATCTGTTACCAAAGCAATATTCTTTCCAGTCAATAATTGTTCAATTATATATTCGACTTTCGATAATTTAGAGTGCTGAAAATACGACACCATCGGTTTTTTTATCTCAAAATGCTTCAAAAGCACCCCCGTATGTCTGGTATCCTCACAGGCAATCAGGTCAACGCTTTTTAAAATTTCAAGAGCTCTTAGAGTAATATCTCCAAGATTACCGATAGGTGTGGCAACAATGTACAATGAACCATATTTTGTTTTTTCCGTATTCATAAGCACTACTTTAACATATTCTACCAAATTTATCCATAAAAAAATGACCGACTAGAGTGTCGGCCATCAGTTCACTGGGAAGTTGTAGTATACTCCTTGAACGATATCCGCTATACGAGAAGTAATATGATTTCTGGCTATTTCTTTCACTACTGACCAGAATTCTTTCCGTCCGTCTTCTTCGATGGGCAGAAGACTATGTCCATATCGCCTCAGGGCATGACAAGATCGTATTGTGTCAACAAGTTCTTCTTTGCAGGAACTGCACTGAGCAATGTGTTCAGAAAAGCTAGTTAAAGAGTTGAAGGAAAGATCTCCGTCTATATAGTCTGAGATCAAACTCCTGGCTTTTTTACAGTCCATAAATCACCTCCACTGAGCAAATTCAGTTTGATATTACCACTTTCCATACAAATGTCAACAAGATGCTTCCCTGAGCGCCTTGTTATTAGGTTAGATTAGATCGGATTAGATATTTGATCTTACTACGATTGTCCAGTTAATAATGCATAGAATAACACAAGTACTGCCACGGCCATTATCACAAAGGCTGTGCGTACGCCAAAGTTTGAGAACAGGCCATTTTTGTACTCACCCATAATGTTTTTGTTATTTCCAACCTTGGCTATTATAAGCAAGAGAGGAACAGCCGCAATACCATTGAAAACAGCCGTGAAGACCAAGGCTTTGATGGGATCGATGCCAAGGAAATTTATCATCAATCCAACCAAGATAGCGATGATGATTACAGCATAGAAACCGATCGCTCGTTTGAATTTCTTATGAAGCCCCTCTTTCCAACCAAAAGTTTCACTAATAGCATACGAGGCTGACCCTGCAAGTGTCGGGATGGCCAGAAGCCCTAAGCCTATAATTCCGACCGAAAAAATAAGCTTAGCAATCAAACCAGCATTCGGGAAATTGCCCACCATTGGCTCGATCGCCCTGGCGGCATCTGCAGCACTATTGATTTCAGTAATTCCGCTAGAAAACAGGGTTGAGCCACACACAATAACAATAAACCAGGCTGTTACAGACGCTAGGGTCATGCCGACGAAATTATCAATTCTCAATCCTCGTAAAAAATGCTTGGTAATATGAGGAGAAGCATCCCCTGACTCTGTCATTCGATGAGTGGCAATTTCTTCTTCTACAACCTCCGAAGTATCCCAGAAGAAAAGGTATGGGGATATAGTTGTACCGAGCATGCCCACAAGTATATAAAGAGTCTCAAGATTTAGTGCCGGGTGAATAGTAAATGTATTGTCAATAATCTTACCCCAGTCTGGACCTACTATAAAAGCAGTAATCGGATACGCCAACAATGCAAGGGCAAGCCATTTAAGCATTTTTGCATATTTTTTATAGCTGACAAAAACTTGCAAAAGAATTATGATGCCTGCAAATATTATTGCTAGCAGCCAAAATGGCAATGGCACTATTAGCTGGGTTGTTGCCGCCATTGCTCCCAAATCTGAACCAATATTGATCGTATTAGCTACAACTACCAACGACACCGCTAAATATAATAATTTTTTACTATAGTTTTCCTTAATTACTTCAGCGAGTCCTTTACCAGTGATTGCTCCTATCCTAGAGCACGACTCTTGTACTGCTAAAAGCAACGGGTACATCAGAGGAAATGCCCAAAGAAGCCCGAGTCCATAGCCAGCGCCAGCTTGTGAATAGGTTGCTATGCCGGAAGGATCGTCATCTGCTGCCCCAGTGACAAGTCCTGGTCCCAATATTCGCAAAAAACGGTTGAATCGTTTCCGGCTCAACATACTTTTGCCAATATTGACTATCTTCCGCTCAGCGCTCAAACCCTCGATTTCAGTTTTTTTGATTATTTTTTCAGTTTTTTCAAAACTCTCCTGAAATCCTTTTTGAAAATCTGAAGAATTATTTTCTGTCATATCCCCTCGCATAATAATGAATTACAAATTTTGAACTAGTGGCCAATTTACTTATTATTCATATGTTAGCCACTTGTATAGATCCGCTATTCATTTATGCACTGTAAAAGTTTTTTCCAGTCTTCAACACTCAGCTCCTGAGCCCTGACATTTTCATTGAATCCAACTGATCTAATTATATCAGCGGCTTTCTTTTTATCAATTCTGTAGCCTGCGGATATATTATTAGACAAAGTTTTTCTTTTTGAGGCAAATCCTATGTTTACTAAACGAAAAAATTCCTTCTCGTTCTTACTACTGGCTATTGATTGTTCTATTCTAGTAATTCGTATAATTGCACTATCTACCTTCGGCGCAGGGAAAAATGAGTTCGCCGGGACAATATCGATGATTTCAGGCCTTGCGTAATATTGCACAGATATTGCCAACACAGACATATCTCCAGGCTCTGCACAAATACGCTCTGCTACTTCTTTCTGGACAAGTAATACCATCAGTTCTGGCTTCTCTTCCTGCTCCAAAAACAAGCGAATGATTTTGGAAGTGATGTAGTATGGAATATTTGCAACTACTTTATATTTTTGGTCGCCAACTAATTCAGGAATATTGGTTGTTAGCACATCTTGATTGAGAATAGTAAGTTTTTCAAATTTTTTATCTTTGATATATTCGGCCAATTCCTGATCTTTTTCTATCGCAATTATTTTTTTTGCTTTTCCGTTTAGCTCATCTGTGAGTACCCCAAGGCCAGGACCAATCTCTATCACAAAATCATCCGGTTTTATCTCTGCTGCTTCGACAATCTTATTGAGGGCTTCGTTATCAACTAAAAAATTTTGCCCCAGGCTTTTTTTTGCCCAGAACTTGTTAGTTTTCAACAAATTTATTAATTCGGATCGATTCATCTTTTAATATTTGTCATTCCTGGCTGTTACTTGAGACCAGGAATCTTACTCCAATAGGTTATTGAACAAATCATTCCATTCAATATTCGCTTTTTCTATCAACTGTACTTTCCACTCTCTTTTCCATCGTTTAATTTGTTTTTCTCTTGCTATCGCTGATTTAATATCGGGCGTTTCTTCCCAATAAACTAATTTCTTTATAAAATACCTTTTGGAAAATCCTTCTACTATGCCCTCTCGGTGCTGATAAATTCGTCTAACCAAGCTATCCGTAACACCCACATATAATACTCCAAACTTCTTGCTAGCTAATATGTAAACATAGTAGGTTTTCATTTTAAGATCCCTGATCAAGTCAGGGATGACAATAATTTAAATGTTTGTCCAACAAACCTGTCATTCTTCGAAAGTAAGAATCTTCATCACCATCTTGACCGATTTCTTGGTTGAGACCATGCCCAACAAGTTGTATAAATCTGTGCTGTGGGATCAAAATAGCTAGCCCCAGAATAACCTGCCGACGCAGAAGCAGTGTTCCAAAATCCCTCTTTGTATTGAAACAGGCCATAACATTTTTGGCCGGTCCCATTGGCATCGCAATCATTATTTACAGAAGTTGCATTTCCATTACTTTCCTTCATCATTAGATTACAAATTTCATTTGGTTTTACGCCATACTTGTTTGAAGCCGCTAGGACAATGTCATTATATTTACATCTAACTGTTATAACTGGCTTTGTTCCAATTATCAATATTTCATCGACCGGTTCTTCTGTAATCTCTGTTTTTACCAATTTTCGTGAGATTTCCTCTCCGTCTTCTCTGCGCACCTCATAAAACAGTGTTCTGACTCCAGATTCCCCTTTCCTCTCAATCCTTGTTTTTCCTTCGTCTAGTGTCTTATCTTCTTTCTTGATCGTCTTATATTCAATTGCCTCGGTTTTAGTCACGGTTGTAATGGCAACTCTCACAATTCTAATTTCCATCTGGTTCTCTAGGTTGGTATCTACCGAAAAATTAATTTTGTCATCTGAGCCAAGCTCAATTTTTTGCTCGCTCAACAGATCACCAACCTTCTTCTGCCAACTCCTTGCGACACGACTTCTTTTGCCGTCGATAATATCATAGGTCGGCGCCTGAAATATCGAAATCTTTCCACCAATTCCTAGATCAATATTGGGGAAAACAGAAAATTTGTCCTCAACTTCAGGATTTAGATCGAGCTCTTTTGCAATCAAAAATGGGTCAAGAGATCGGCTTCTGCCGCTTGTTTCTTCTACCTTTTCTCCCTTCCAATCATATACCTGCACAATGTATGGCCGATTGTTATCCGGAAGATCGACTTTTTTACTAACTGATACAGTTGCATCATAAAAAGTTGAAGCAAATGCAATCGGAATAAATACACCAGCGAACAACCCCTTAAGGATTTTTTTCATATAGTTAATATATCAAAAAATTATCTTAAGATCATATATTAAATTATCAAACATCTACAAAGCTACAGTCGGAGTAGCAAATGGTCATGGTTATATTTTATCCAAAAGATGGTCTGGAATATTTTCGATAAACCGTGACTGAGGATTAGATTGAAATCGACCATAAAGATTACGCTCCTGGGTATGAATCAAATACAGCCTTTCCATTGCCCTAGTGAGACCAACATAGCAAAGTCGGCGCTCTTCTTCCATTTCACTGTCATCCAAAAGTGCTCGTGAATGAGGGAAAATACCTTCCTCCATTCCGATAATAAATACTGTTTTAAATTCAAGCCCCTTTGCGGAATGAAGCGTCATTAAGGTAACTGCCTCTGCATTAGGATCATAAGTATCGGTATCTTGAACGAGTGCAACGCGTTCCAAAAATTCCTCCAAAGCGGTTTGACTGTTTTCCATCTGACTGTTCAAATCTCGTCTCATACTATCTGCCGCAACAGTCATCAATTCCTGAACATTCTCCCATCTACCTTCTCCTTCTGGAGTTCCATCAAGAAGAAAATCCTTGAAACCTGTTTTTATAGCAATGAGATCGATAAGATCGTCTAGCCTAATGTCTTCCGATTGTTTCCTAAGTTCCCTTAATGTCCGATAGAGATCCTGGACTTTCTTGGGCAAAACATCAAATTCTTCATCTGTACACATGTAGTTGATATGCTCAATATTTTGTAAGGTTTTTGGGCCGATCCCTCTTGGCGGTACGGAAGAGATCCTATTGAGCGCCTCTCTATCATTTGGATTTATCATCAAACGCAGATACGCAATGATATCCTTTATTTCTTTTCTTTCATAAAATCTTACGCCACCAACTACCTTGTAAGGGATATCAAATCTCAACATCGCTTCTTCTACTGCTCTAGATTGAGCATTAGTACGGTACAAGACGGCGAAGTCGTTGAAGCCGAGCACAGAGCGCTCTCCGTTACTCTGAGCTTTTAACTTTGAACTTTTAACTAGTGAATTTATTTCTATAGAAATAAATTCACTTTCATCTTTCTCATTAAGTGCATTGAAAATCGTTATCGGGATCCCCTCACAATTATCTGTCCAAAGTGCTTTATCTGTTTTATTCCTGTTGTATTTTATTACCTCATTTGCCGCTTCCAGTATCGTCTTGGTTGACCTGTAATTCTGTTCCAGCTTTATTACTTTTGCTCCCTTGTAATCTCGTTCAAAATTCAATATGTTTTTGAAATTCGCTCCCCGCCAACCATAAATTGCCTGATAGTCATCGCCAACAACCATTATGTTTTTGTGCTTCTGAGATAATAGCTTTGTCCAAATGTACTGCGCTTGATTGGTATCCTGATACTCATCTATCAAGATATATTTAAATCTTTGTTGATAGTTGGCCAGGACCTCGGGATTTTGTTCGAACAGGATCACACACTGCATGAGCAAATCATCAAAGTCCATTCCATTAGAATCTCTAAGGTATTTCTCATAACGATCATAGACCTTCGATGCCATAGTTTCAAATGGTGAATTAATAAATTTCTTATAATTTTTTGCGTCGATAAGCTCGTTCTTCGCCCCAGAAATGAAATACTGGATTGCTTTTGGCGCGAAGTGTTTTGGATCAATATTAAGATCTTTCATTATTCTTTTTATGATTGAGAGTGAATCCTGTGCATCATAAATCGTAAAGTTTCTTTCATAGCCGATGTTATGCGCTTCACGACGCAATATCTTTACACTGATTGAATGAAAGGTTCCCAGCCAGGGCAGACGAACTTCGTTCGTAGTATTTAGGACCTGGGTATTAGGCACTAGGTTTTTCTGAGTCCTAATTCCTGAGTCCTGAGAACTAACGAGAAGTCGGCTTACCCGAGTCGACATCTCATTTGCAGCTTTATTGGTAAATGTGACTGCCAAAATATCATAAGGCGATATACCTTTTTCTTGTATTAAATAAGCAATTCTATGAGTGAGTGTCTTTGTTTTTCCGCTTCCGGCACCAGCCAATACTAAGAGCGGACCTTCGGTCGTCAAAACCGCTTCTTTTTGCTCCGGATTCAAATTGTTCAAAAATATATCATTCATAGCTCTAATATATTAACAAGTTTTTGTATATTAATGAAACTTCTAATAAAAAGGCCCTGGCACAATGGCCAGGAGCCTGAGCGAGTCACTATAATGATGGATGACTATTCAGTTATCTCAATCTGTAATCCCAGCATACATTGACATAATCAACGATACTGAACCATCGCCCGCAATCGATGGGTTTCACCTTGTCTTCCAACCATTTGAGACTTGTATCCCTATCACCTGTTGTCATTTCTGATCCGAGAATGAGAGTAAACAACTCTTCGTCTTTGCTGTCGTAGTTGTAGCGAACCACCAGGTCGTCGTCTGATCCGCTGATTTTCCATCTCCTATCGAAAGATTTGACATCTTGATTCTCCTGGGTAGATACCATAAAGGCATCAAATATGACCAGGATATCATCTCTCCCTCTTTGACCAAGGGAAAGTATTTTCTCCAACAAGGAGACAACCTCTTGTCTACCAAGTCCCTGCTGACCAGCGATGCACAGGCTGAAGCGACCATCTCCCAAGTGGTTCAGCTCTAGGCTGTTACCAGCTAGGGACAATCCTATACTTTGTTTATCTTCCACAGAACTAGCCTCCCTCTCCTCGTATAAACAATTTATATAATAAATCGCTATTTTATTCAAACAAAAAATCCGGCGATTGATCCTTCGTCGGATTTTTGTTGGGCATAAGTGATTTGTGAACTAATCGGAAACATAATTTTTAAATATTGTCCGGTCACATCAACTTGTGCCCATAAGCGGTGTCGCAAAAGCGACTTTAGCATCGTTTTTGTGGCATCCCTTACTAGATTCTTGATCTAGCAAAGAATAACACTACTAATGACACGTTTTGTTTTTGTTTTGCCATAAAATATAAATTCATGGCTTTTCAGCGTATTCTTTGAATTATTTCTTGTCAAGATTTCTCTTAACAAGAACGAGCTGGGGAGAAGATGAGTAACCATTTATTTTAAAGATTACATTATTATCTTCCCAGGGAAAGGTAGGGTGGGCCTTTCCTTCATTCCCATCTCACTCTTGTTAAAAAAGCACCTCGTCCGGAGGTGCTTTTTTAGCTTTGGGAGCTGAGATTTGAGATATCAGAATCTGAAAATACATTATTCTCAGTTTCCAAGCTCTCAGGTCTCAACTCTTGTTTTCCCTCCGAAAACATTTCTATTCAGTTGTTAAAGTGATTATATCATTGTATCTTTTATACAACATATTGTCAATACCCAAGCCCTAGTTAATTGTTGTATCGTTATTTTTTTGGCTCTAGTTAACAATTTTTTGCAAATTAAGTCACATGCAAATTTCCTATCTACTATAATATGTTAAAATTATAAATAAAGGTTTTTAATTTTGAAAGCGAAATATGGCATACATACCTCTAGTTGTTGCCCTTGCAAGTGTAACAGCACTGATTTTTCACAAAGTAGCGTTGAGTCGCCAGCACATGAAATTAGGAGATTTTGTTTCGTTATTATTCCTTTTCTTGTTCCTGTTCACTGTCATTTTTCTCCCCTTTAATTACAAATTTGTTATTCAAGAAGCCCTGTCTTCATGGTATTTATTCCTATTTATTCTGATGGTATTTTTGGCGATATCATCAAACTATCTAAGCTATCAATGCATTCAGAAAGAGAAACTCAGTGAATACGAATTGATTGGCACACTCGGGCCAACCATAACGATTTTGCTAACATTTGCTGTTTATCCGAAAGAATTTAACATTACAGTTTTGATCGTATCTATAATTGCTTTCTTAGCTCTGTTCTTCTCTCATTTAGAAAAAAAGCATTTCGTTTTTGACCAATATTCACTTAGATTACTGTTTTCAATAGCACTTGCTTCCCTAGAGGTCATGATAATAAGGCAGCTACTCAATGTATATTCCCCTGTTTTACTTTACACACTTCGTTCGGGATTAATCTTTATTTTTTTTGCATCATATTTTGATCCTGATCTATTGGGATCACTTAAAAAGAACTGGAGAGTAGTTGCAGCTGCTGGCTTTATGGGCTCAATTGGTATGATTTTACTTTTCTATGGGTATGAAAACATTGGCATCGTTTACTCTACCCTTCCGCTGGTTGCTTCACCTTTATTGGTTTTGCTATTGTCCTCTATCTTTTTTAAAGAAAAGATCAAATTCAAGACAATTTTTGGAATAACAGTCATTCTTGCATGTGCTGTTTATATCAATGTTTTCGGATAATCATAAAAACCACTACACTAACTCGAAGGAATCTTCCTTGGTCAATCATAAGTACGGTTGACATAAACCAAAAATAATGTTATAAATCAAACAGATCATAAATATACCCTAGGAGGGATCCGTTGGCGACAATTGCACTTCCCCAGATAAGGGGCAACAGAACAATCTATCTAACCAAGCGGGAGATCGAAGTCCTGACCCTGATAATTGAAGGGAAATCAAGTAAAGAAACGGCTGACGAGTTGTATATCAGCAAAAGAACTGTGGATTTTCACCTGGCAAATATATATGAAAAACTCCAGGTGAGCAACCGGGTTCAGGCCTTCCGCAGGGCCAACAGCCTCGGACTCATTCCGCTTGAACAGGCATAAGCCATAAGCCGACAGGTTTAGCACAGACGACAGGACAGCATCGCTAGTCCTGTCTTTTTTATTCACCATTATTACTTTGATGACTCTTGTCCAGTGTTGCAAATCTCATTTGCGCTGGATTAAAGAATAGGTCTATTGCTCCAATCGGTCCATTTCTATGTTTCTTGATCAAAATTTCCGTTATTCCTTTTTTGTCAGTATCTGGCTTATAATATTCTTCCCTGTACAAAAACATCACGACATCAGCATCTTGCTCGATCGATCCTGATTCTCTAAGATCTGACAGCTGTGGGCGCTTGTCTTCTCTGTGCTCAACTGCACGAGACAGCTGGGATAGGGCAATAATCGGAATATTTAGCTCTCTGGATAGTCCTTTAAGCGAACGAGAAATTTCCGAGATCTCCTGTACTCGATTTGAATCCCCGCTTTTAGATCTTCCTTCCATAAGTTGTAGATAGTCTATAACGATCAATCCAAGTCCGTGTTCCATCTGAAGTCTTCTTGCTTTGGCTCTGATCTCCATTATGTTTCCTCCCGCTGAGTCGTCGATAAAAATAGGCGCTTCGGATAATACGCCCATCGCATAACCAATTTTTGGGAAATCCTCATCAGTCAAGTTACCGGTTCTAAGTTTCCAGGAATCAACACCTGCCTGCGATGACAAAAGACGATCGATTAGCTGCTCTTTACTCATTTCCAATGAAAAGATACCTACCGGGATCTTCTCATCGATAGCGGCATGCTCTGCCAAATTCAATGCAAAGGAAGTTTTACCCATCGAAGGTCTGGCAGCTAGAATAATAAGATCAGATTTTTGAAAACCAGCAGTAATGTTATCGAGATCTCTGAATCCGCTTGGTACGCCTCTCAGCGCTCCGCTATTCTTATCCTTATGAATCTTATCTATCCTATCGAAAGCATCATTCAAAACTTCACTAATAGAGGTAAATTTATTTTTAAGTGATTTTTGAGATATAGAAAACAACAGCTGTTCCGCTTGATCAAGGGTATCAGAAATATCATTATCTTCTTCATAGCCCAATCTGCCGATTTCGCCAGAGGCAGAAATCAACCTTCTTAAGATCGCTTTATCCCGGCAAATTTGGGCATAATGAACTATATTAGCTGCAGACGGAGTTTCATTTACCACCTCCGCCAGATACGCAGACCCACCGGCTTCTTTGGTAAAACCTTTTGCTTCCAATATTTCAGATAAAGTTACTATGTCGATCGGTTTTCGTTGTTCAAATAAATCAAGCATGGCCTGATAGATAATGCCATGACGATCAGCATAAAAATCTTCCGGTTTAACGATATCGATTATCTTTATAATTGCTTCTTTATCAAGCAAAAGGGCCCCGATGATACTCTTCTCGGCATCCAGGTTCTGTGGCGGCATTCTGACTCCCGCCGGTACAATAATTTGATTTTTCTTCTGGCTTTTGGCCATACCCGCTCCGTTTTAGCTTTTATCATATAGCTAGCTATTAGTTAGCATATATATATTTGCAAATCTGTAATTCGTTTAGATTTGTAATTCATATAATTTGGTTACGCGAAGATCTCTTCTGCCGCTTTTTCCAAATCTTCACCGCTGCCCTCGACTTTTATTTGTTTTTTCCGCTCAACCAATTTACAAGATATTTTTAATTTTTTTCCCGTAATTCCAGTAATAATCGATTCTAGTGCAGAGCAATTTTTATGATCCGAAATTCTATCTTTATGAAAGGCAAACTTTACTCCTAGCACTATTTTATCCTCTCCGATTTCTATAGGCTTGGTATCTCTAAGCAAAGCAGCCAAGGAAGTGTTGGCATTTTTAGTTTCTTCTATTACTTTCTGCCATAAATCCAATGTCATTTCCAAAACCGGAGCAGAAACAGTATCACTTTTTTCCAGCAGTTTCGTTCCCTCTACCACCTCAACTTTATCGGCTGGCTTACTTTTTTCTTTGATACTTGAATCTTCATTCTTTATTGGCTTTTTATCCCCTAATCCCTGATTTTTAACTTGACTGCCGGCCAGAAGGCTTTCTGATTTCTGCCCTTCAGTATTCGAAGTTTTTAACTCAATATTCGAACATTTTATAACTACCATTTCCAAGGGCAAAAGAGGAAGACTTGCGTCTTTTATCAACGGGAATGATTTAATCATTTCATTGATAAAATCAACGATAAAATCAATGGTCACCTTCTCTCCAAGCTTCTTCATTTCTTGAGCAGATTCTTCTGTGATGTCATCAAGCACAATATTGTCAGATATCTTCAAAAGTAAGACTTTGCGCAAGATCTCCGCTATGTCTTTAGAAAACTGCAGGATGTCACTTCCGTCAGCGTATAAGCGATGGGCGATTTTTAATCCCTCCTCCGGGTTATTATTAAAAATCGCCCCAATAAACAGAATTCTGTCTTTCAGTCTTGAAATACCCAATATATTTCTAACATCATCCTCTTTTATATCTTTTGAAAAAGACGCCACCTGTTCCAAAAGACCTACTGCGTCTCTATGTCCTCCCTCTGCAGAGATAGCAATTAGTTCTAAAGCACCATCAGTAATTTTGATCTTTTCACTGTCAATTATTCTCTTTAAATTCTTTATAATGTCCTGCTTAGACACTCGCTTAAAGTCATAGCGTTGAGTTCTGGAAAGAATAGTTGCCGGCAGTTTATTTACCTCAGTAGTAGCCAAGATAAAAACCACATGCGAAGGAGGCTCTTCTAATGTTTTTAGAAGAGCATTAAAAGCACTTTTAGACAGCATGTGCACTTCATCGATTATATATATTTTCTTTGGGCTTTTAACAGGCGAGAATCTAGCCTTGTCTATTAGCTCTCTTATATCGTCGACTCCAGTATGAGAAGCAGCATCGATTTCAATCACATCTACTGAACGACTTTCTGCGATTTCTTTGCAAGAATCACACTTATCACATATTTCTCCACTTAGCTCTTCACCCTTCTTGCGTTGATCACAGATCTCCTGACAATTTATTGCCTTAGCAAGTAACCTAGCAGTTGATGTCTTTCCGGTTCCCCTTGGGCCAGTCAAGAGATAGGCGTGAGCCAAGCGGTCGCTTTTGATTGCCTCAACCAAAGTAAGACTTATATGGTCCTGCCCAATAAGTTCCGAAAACTGCTTTGATCGATATTTTTGATAAAAAGCCATTTTGCCAATGTCCATTTACTTACTACTGTTCTGTAGCCCCATTGTAACTCTAAGTTTTACAACAAGGATACCAGTTGTGACGGGCAGTATAATTTATTAGTCCTGGTTTATAAATTAGAAAGCAGAAGGCAAAAATCAGTTTTTTGTCCTCAGTTAATCCACAAAGTTATCGACAAGCGTTTAAAAGTTAAAAAGTTTGGAAAATTAGAAAGTTAGAAAATTAGAAATTTAAAATTAAAGTATCACTAGTCGCTAACGAGCTAACTCGACTAAATGCTAATTATAATGGCTTTTTTCCAACAAAATTCTTGTAGTTATATATTTATTTGACTATAATGAAGTTAGGAGGAGGCGCCTCAATCATTTTTGATTGAGTCAAAACAAAATGACACGAGAAGAGCTTGCAAAACAAATATCACTGTCGACCGGATTATCCAAAAGAGATTCGGAAAATGTTATTATTGCCTTTAGTCAGGTCATTACAGAATCTCTAGCTAAAGGAGATCGTGTCGTTTACTCCAATTTCGGTAGCTTTTATACTGTCCACTATCCATCCAAAGTTATTCAACACCCTAAGCTCGGGATAGCTAAGAAGATGGTTATGCTCCCTACGAATGCCGTGAAATGGATGCCTTCTGGAAACATTAAATTGATGACAAATAACGGAGAGATTGTCGATTCTCCAACTCTTCATGGCCGCCGACAAACTTCTCCATCCTTAGCTAAAAATACCGATGACACTCACGCCAATCAAACAAATGATGACTCAGAGGAAGAGATTTTAAATATCAATGTTGTTAGAACGGTCCCCCCGACAAAATCAAAATTTGTACATTCAGACGAATTGTCCAAGAGCGCCAGTTCCACAGAAACAGAAGAGGAAATTATCCCCATCAAGGTAAAGAACAATAATACTGAGGCCATCACAACAAATGATGAAATTCCACCAGTTACGACAGATAATGTAAATCCTGGCGGTATATTTGAAGAAAGCACAAAGGATGGAGGAAGAGAACTTTCAACATTTGACGGTACGATCAAACTTCATAGGCCCAAGAAATCATTCCTGACAAAAATATTCGGCTCCAAGGACTCGAAAGAGACAGTTGAACCAAATCCGGACGAAAATAGCGGCACTGTCTCGTTAGCAGGAGCTGGTATCTTTGGTCATTATGATCATGGCATCCCGGCACCGGCAAGCACAACTCAACATAATGCTAATCATACAAAGACATCAGATTCCGAGACTTTTGATCATATTAATACGATTAAAAAAGATCTAGATTCAAGCCCTAAGGCAGAAATTAACCGAAACACTTCATTTTCGGCAACTACCTCGGATATTTCTTTTATTGATTTATCCCAAACCTCTGTTACAAAAGAAATATTACAAAAGCTTCCAGAAAAAATTGCCCGCAAATATAAAGCTGTACCAGTTGAAGAACAAAATGGACAGCTTGTCATTGCTATGATTGACCCCGAAGACATTGAGGCAAAAGAAATTATCAAAAAACAAGCTCAATCGCCAATCAAAGTCATGCTTGCAACAGAATCTGACATAACCCGTATTTTAGACCAATACCAAAGTCTGGAAAGTGAAGTAAAAGAAGCAATTGACATAGATCCCGGTTCTTCAAACGATAAAGAAAAACATTTACAAAAGGATATCTCCGTAAACGAGAGTATTTCTAACAATGCTCCCGCAGCACGAATTGTTGCATCGATGCTCAAGAGGGCCATTAGAGAAAAAGCGTCAGATATCCATATTGAACCAGAAGAAACAGAGGTAGCGGTTCGATTTCGAATTGACGGCATTTTACAAAAAAGAGTTATCTTGCCAAAAGATATTCAGCTTGCAGTTATATCGAGAATCAAAATACTCTGCAACATGAAAATTGACGAGCAACGCCTTCCCCAGGACGGACGATTCAGCATTAATATTGATGATCGCCAGGTAGACTTTAGAGTCTCTTCCATGCCGGTTGCTTACGGAGAAAAGATAGTCATGCGTATTTTAGACAAGCTAAGTGGCATACTTACTATAGAACAGCTAGGCATAGAGGGAAATGGCTTGGAAAATCTCAATAAGAACTTGGAAAAAACACACGGGATGATTCTTGTCACCGGTCCTACCGGAAGCGGAAAAACCACTACTTTATATGCATTGATCGACCAATTATTTACAGAAGGAGTGAATATTGTAACGCTTGAAGATCCGATTGAATATCGTATGCCCGGCATCAATCAAAGTCAGGTAAACAGTGAGATCGATTATACTTTCGCTTCTGGATTGAGATCAATTGTCCGACAAGATCCCGATATTATTATGATCGGAGAGATTAGAGACGCGGAAACCGCTGACATGGCAGTGCATGCTTCACTGACAGGACACATTGTTCTATCTACATTGCACACCAATAACGCAGCCGGGGCTGTACCAAGACTGATTGACATGAATATTGAGCCTTTTCTTTTGACATCTACTATCAATGCCATTATTGGTCAGAGATTGGCTCGAAAGATCTGTGATAAATGCAAGCAGGAAGAAGAAGTACCTGAGCAAGAAGTGCAAAAAATCAAAATTGAAATCGCCAAGATGCCAGAGATAGAAAGAAAAAAATACGAATCAATGCAGCTGAAATTGTTTAAGGGAAAAGGATGCAAAGCTTGTGGAAATTCCGGATATAAAGGCCGAATAGGATTGTATGAAGTTCTTCCGATAAGTGAGCCAGTTAAACAGCTTATTCTTGATAAAAAATCAACAACCGATATCGAAAGCGAGGCGATCAAAGAAGGAATGGTCACTATGCTTCAGGATGGTCTTATCAAAGCACTCACGGGAAAGACTACTCTAGAAGAGGTCTGGAGAGTAACAAAAGACTAGCCATGGATTTTAAATATAAAGCAAAAAATAAAGAAGGACGCGAAATAAAAGGCATTGTCACCAGTCTTGATCAAAAAGCTGCATCAATGGCCTTGCGCGAACAAGGATTTTTTGTAATTGACATCGCCGCAAAATCGAAAAAACTTGATTTTGATAAATTTTTTATTAAAAAAGTTACTTTAAAAGAGAAAATTATTTTCACTCAACAACTTGCAATGATGATCCGATCTGGGCTATCCATAACTGAAGCTCTTGAGGCGTTGAAGGAAGAAAGTGAAAATAAGAATTTCAGCCAACAAATCGATAAAATTATTTCTGATGTAAAAGGAGGCACCAATCTATCAGCTGCGCTAGCAATGCATCCTCAAATTTTCAATGATATTTACATCAACATGACCAAAGCTGGAGAAAACTCTGGAAAACTAGATCTTGTTTTAGAAAGACTTGCAGAGCAGCTAGAAAAAGATTACGAGCTAACACGAAAAATAAAAGGAGCACTCTACTACCCCATGTTTGTCCTAGTTGCTTTGGTAGTCGTACTAGCTCTCGTGATTACCATTATTATTCCTCAGCTTAAAAATGTCTTTGATGACGCAGGCATCGAACTTCCACTCCTGACCAGAATCATCATCGGCATAAGTAATGTCCTGCGAAGCCACGGTGTCTACATCCTGGTAATCATTGTTGGCCTGGGCATACTGTTAACCAAGGCTACCAAAAAGGGTAATGGAAGACTAATGAAAGATCGGATGATGCTAAAGATACCTGTCATAGGTAACCTACTGGAAAAATCATACATTTCTCGTTTCACGCGAACTTTTTCTTCCCTTGTTTCCTCTGGAATGCCAGTTATTGACGCGATGGAAGTTGCAAGCGATGTAATTGGAAACGAAGTTTACCAAAAAGAAATAACCATTCTCAAAGAAGAGATAAAGAACGGCAAATCGATATCCGTGACTTTAAAAAGCTCTCATCTCTTCCCCAAAATGGTAGGGCAGCTTTCAACAGTTGGAGAAAAATCGGGTAACCTAGACGAAGTATTTGACAAAACAGCCGATTTTTACGATCGAGACATTGACAGCATCACAGCCAATTTATCTTCTCTTTTGGAACCAGTTCTTATGGTAATAATGGGCATTGGAATTGGTTTAGTGATCATCTCAATACTTCAGCCTATTTATGGATTAGTTAACGCTATATAATATGAGCATACTAAAACAAGAAAAAATTTTGGGATTGGACATTGGCTATGAAACAATAAAGCTAATACAGCTGGCGCCTCTTAGTAATGGCTACAAGTTGATAGGATACAATGAAATACCATTAAAAGAGAGAATTCTAGAGAGAGACCGATTCAAGAACAAGGCAGCAACTGCCAATCTAATCAAAGATGCTTGCAGGATGGCTAAGCCCTCTGCCATAAAGGCTACGAAGATCGTTTCAGCACTCCCAGAATCCTTCGTTTTCTCTAAGACCATACAAATACCCAAGATGTCCGAGAAAGAATACGGAAGTGCTATCCTAACCGAAGCGGCTCAATATTTGCCAATTCCCGTCGAACAGACTTATATAGACTACCAAGTCCTCATTGTACATCCCGACGACGCACTGGTTGACATACTCTTTGTCGCTGCACCAAAAAATTTGGTGGATGACTATATAGAAATGAGCAGGTTGGCAGGACTGGAGTTGATCGCGTTAGAGACAAAACCATTGGCTGTCGGCCGTTCTGTATTAACTTTCCACCCTACCAATGAGGCAATTGCAATTCTGGAGATAGGATCAGAGGCAACAAGGATTTCGATCTGGGAGAACAAACAAATTCGTTTGACAACCTCTATTACCACAGGGAAAAACCAAATCGAGCACCTACTGGGAAATACTCATGAAATAAACGATATAAATCTAGAATTAGTTAAAACAGCCTTGACCAACATTTCACAAGAGACTATCAACGCTATAAAGTATCACCAAAACAGGGATTATAAACCAAAACCTATTAGCGAAATACTGCTGTGTGGCTCTGGTGCCAAAATTACCAATATTGATAAATACTTAGGTTCACTGATCAACATTAAAACCAGTATTGTATCCCCCTCCTTTAAGGAGATCGGTACCGAATTCATAACTTCCACTGGTCTATCTATGTGGCCGGGAAAATAACATGACCATAAATTTAATTCCCCCAAAAATTAAGAAACAACGCAAAGCAGAAAACATCCTGGATCGCATTCTGTCTTATTTTGGCATTTACTTGGCTTTTTTTTGCTTCCTTTTCGTGACTCTCTATATCTCTGAAACATA
>Ga0209417_1004087_pt1 | contig 18030 bp, 16 predicted proteins | sample RifGroF2_FD_184002 | JGI IMG/M metagenome (GOLD analysis project Ga0209417, IMG submission 184002) | Groundwater microbial communities from Rifle, Colorado, USA - Groundwater F2 (SPAdes) (version 2) | ecosystem: Environmental > Aquatic > Deep subsurface > Groundwater | place: Rifle, Colorado... | reverse complement strand
GCAAGGTTTTCGGCTAATTTAACTAAAACCTTGCAATTTAGTAGGAATATAAATCGAAACTTTCAAACAATTAGATGTTAATAATCAAATACTTATACGCTGCAAAACTCTTCGTCACGTTCGACTAAATACTTTCTTATTGAGCGAGAAACGAGACTCCCCGCCTGACAAGCCGGATGGCGGGCAGGGAACTCGCGACCCCGACCTTGGCATCCCGAGTACTCGGGACTCCAACTGAGCTATTCTCGCAATAATTGTTACTGTGCTGATTCTTCAAGTTTCTTCATCCAGCGAACACGCCCAGCTCCAGTCTTGTAATACTTCTCAAGTTTTCTTGCATTTTCTCTGTTCCCGACAAATTCAGAATACACCAATTTCCACGGACGGAAACCTTTTGTGAATTGACTGTGCCCGGCATTGTGTTGCTTCAACCGAATCTGGGGATCTGCTGACATGCCAACATAGAATTTATTGGCCACTTCACTTGATATCACATAAACGAAATAGTTTTCAGATTGCATAATCACAAAATTAGAGAATCCAAATGAAAACAAAAAAGCACCCCGGTTTTCCGAAGTGCTTTTTTAAAAGAGCGAGAAACGAGACTCGAACTCGCGACCCCGACCTTGGCAAGGTCGTGCTCTACCAACTGAGCTATTCTCGCAAGAAATGTTTTGATCGTATTCTTTAAAGTACCTGAAACGAGACTCCCTGCCCACCTTTCGGCTTGTCAGGCGGGGAACTCGCGACCCCGACCTTGGCATCCCGAGTACTCGGGACTCCAACTGAGCTATTCTCGCAAATTTTTAATTGAACCTGATTTTTTAAAAGTACCCGGAGCGGGACTTGAACCCGCACAGCCAATGGCCACAGGATTTTAAGTCCTGCGTGTCTACCGATTCCACCATCCGGGCCTCCTTAAAAAGAGCGAGAAACGAGACTCGAACTCGCGACCCCGACCTTGGCAAGGTCGTGCTCTACCAACTGAGCTATTCTCGCAAAATTTGTGATTCAGATTTGATTTCGAATCATTGATGCCTTTTTCATTACAATAGTGCAACTAGTGGTAATTGTACTATTTCTTTGGTTTGAACGTACTGTTTAGTGCCTTTGAAAACAGCGATGCAAATATAGTCCTATTTTTACTTTCTCCAAAAAAAGAGAAAAACTTTAGCCTGTTTCGAACGCTTATTTTTTAAACGGCCGATCCAGTCCGGTAATTTTCTTGATGTCGTTCAGCTTATTCAAGGCTTCAAGTGGAGTCAGCTGATTGATGTCCAGATTCTTGATCTCGTCACGGATTTGTTTCAGCACAGGATCGTCCAACTGGAAAATACTCATCTGGAAACCTTCCCGTTTTTCAGCCATGCCTTCTAATGGCTTCGCAAGTCCTTCTTTTCGGTGGGTATCTTCCAATTGAAGCAGAATTTCATCGGCACGGCGAACCACCGAGGGCGGCATTCCGGCCATCCGGGCCACATGAATCCCAAAACTATGATTGCTTCCGCCAGAAACCAGCTTCCGGAGGAAAATAACTTTATTGCCTAATTCTTTAACCGACACATTGAAATTCTTCACCCGGCCAAATGATTTTTCCATCTCGTTCAGCTCGTGATAATGGGTTGCAAACATGGTTTTTGCCCTCGCTTTCGGATGCTCATGAATGTACTCCACAATCGACCAGGCAATTGAAATACCGTCGTAGGTAGATGTTCCGCGCCCCAACTCGTCAAGCAAAATCAGACTTCTGTCCGAAATGTTATTCAGGATACTCGCAGCTTCGTTCATCTCGACCATAAAAGTGGATTCGCCCAGCGAAATGTTATCGGACGCCCCTACCCTTGTGAATATTTTATCGACAAAACCAATCTGTGCAGCTTCTGCCGGAACAAAACTGCCGATCTGGGCCATCAGTACAATGAGCGCAGTTTGCCGGAGCAAAGCAGACTTCCCTGCCATGTTTGGCCCGGTAATAATAATGACCTGCTGATCTTCCTGATTTAAAACCACATCGTTTGAAATGTATGATTCTCCCAGCGGCAACTGATGTTCGATCACCGGATGGCGGCCACCTTTTATGATGATCTCTTTCGAATCATTGATTTCGGGCCTGAAATATTTGTATTCGATGGCCGCTGTAGCAAAAGAAAGTAAACAATCCAATTGACCTACAATGGCCGCATTCAATTGTATCGCCTGAATGTATTCGGCCAGCGCAACGACTAGTTCATTGAACAAGCGAATTTCAATTGCCAGAATTTTTTCTTCTGCACCGAGTATTTTCGATTCGTATTCTTTGAGTTCTTCCGTAATATATCGCTCTGCTCCAACCAGTGTTTGCTTGCGAATCCATTCCGGTGGAACTTTGTCTTTATGCGTGTTCCTGACTTCGATATAATAGCCAAACACATTATTAAAAGCGATTTTCAGACTAGAGATACCTGTTCGCTCAGATTCGCGTTCCTGCATTTTGGCCAGGTAATCTTTTCCGGAGAAAGCTAATTCGCGCAACTCATCAAGTTCAGGAGAAACTCCCGCAGCAATCACATGACCTTTATTGACTAGTGTCGGCGGATCGTGATGAATTTCATTTTCGATGCGGTGCCTGATCGATTCGCAAGGATTGAGTTGTTCTGCAAAACGTTTCAGATTCGGGCTATCAGTTTGACTGCAAATTTCTTTGATGGGTGCAATGGCCTGAAGCGCATGCTTTAATTGCATCACTTCACGGGGATTGATTCGAACGACGGCAACTTTAGAAATAATGCGTTCCAGATCGCCCACCTGACGGATATGTTCTTCCAGATTTTCCTTCAGGCTTTCGTCATTTACCAGATACTCAACCACATTTTGCCGGTTATTGATGGCTGCAATTTCTTTCAATGGAAGGGCGATCCAACGTTTCAGTAAACGGGCGCCCATTGGCGAAATGGTTTTATCGATCACCTGAACCAAAGTTTTAGCTCCTTCGTTAATCGAATTAAAAAGTTCGAGATTGCGAATGGTAAACCGGTCGAGCCAGACATATTTATCTTCTTCAATGCGCGACAGATTGACAATATGCTTTGTCTGGTGATGCTGTGTTAAATCGAGATAATGCAATATCGCTCCGGAAGCAATGATCCCGTAATTCAGTTCGTTAACGCCAAAACCTTTGAGCGATTTGGTTTCGAAATGCCGCATCAGCCGGTCGTTAGCTGCATCTTCGGTATACACCCAGTCGTCCTGCGAAAAAGTGTAATATTTACCTCCGAACAAGGCTGCAAAATCAGCCGCTTTTCCTTTCTGAAACAAGACTTCCTTCGGTTGAAAAGAACTGAGCAATTTATCGATGTACTCGAACGAACCTTCAGCGGTTAAAAATTCACCCGTCGAAATATCCAGAAAAGCAATTCCGGCCATCTTTTTATCGAAATGTACCGAAGCCAGAAAGTTATTTTCACGATGTTCTAAAATGTTGTCGTTGTATGAAACTCCCGGAGTTACAAGTTCAGTAATGCCACGTTTGACAATGTTTTTGGTCAGCTTCGGATCTTCCAGTTGTTCGCAGATGGCCACACGTGCACCAGAACGAACCAACTTGGGGAGATAAGTATCCAGTGCATGATAAGGAAATCCCGCTAATTCAACATAGCTGGCCGACCCGTTTGCCCGGCGGGTTAAAGTAATGCCTAAAATGCCCGCAGTTCGGATGGCATCTTCGCCAAAAGTTTCATAAAAATCGCCCACTCTGAACAGTAAAACAGCATCAGGATGTTTTGCCTTAACGGCATAATACTGCTTCATCAAAGGGGTTTCAACGTATTTCGGAGTCGTAGTCAATGATCTGAATTTTTAAGGATGAACAAAGATAAGGTTTAATGCAAAGAGACAAGCATTGAAGATTTTTTTTGAAATCAGGAAATGAAAAAATGATTTGAATATGTACCTTTGAAAAAATGATCTTAGAAAATGAGTACCATAGAATTAAAAAACATAATTACAGAACATTTGTCACACATTGATGATGTTTCTTTTTTGAACGCTATAAAAACAATTATAGAATCCAAAGCTTCTTTAGGCACATACGAACTAAATGATTACCAAAAGAACCGGATAAATCTGGCCAGATTGCAACTCAAAAAAAGGCAAACAATTACTCACGAAGATCTACAAAAAGAAATTGACCTGTGGCTAAGTTCAAAATAGAATGGTCGGTTGATGCCAGATTGGATTTAATGGATATTCTTGAATTCTATTTTAAGCAAAATGGCACAGTAACTTATAGCATCAAGTTAAATTCAGAAATAAACAAGAGCATTAGGTTATTATCAAAAAATCCATCTTTAGGCATACTAACAAATTATGATTCTGTCAGAACTTTTATTAAAGGTGATTATCAGATCATTTATGAAATCTTTGATCAACTGATTTTAATTGTTATGATTTGGGATTCCTGGCGAAATCCAAAAGACAAAGTAGTTGGTAATAGGATTAAATGACAACAACCATAAAAAATCAAACCAGGAATTAATTTCCTCAATTTTCTCTAATGTGTTTAAGTTCCACTTTAAATATTCGCTTCCTTCAATATAACATCATGTGCTCCACCTTCAATAATACTGGTCGATGAAACCATGGTGATTTTTGCATTTTTTTCCAATTCAGGAATACTTAATGCTCCGCAACTGCACATTGTTGAAATAATTTTACCCAGCGTTATATCCAGATTGTCCTTTAATTTTCCGGCATACGGAACATAGCTATCAACGCCTTCTTCGAACTTCAGCGCTTCATTGCCTCCCATGTCGTACCGCTGCCAGTTACGGGCCCGGTTCGAACCTTCACCCCAGTATTCCTTTACATAGTTACTGCCCACTTTCAACTTCTTGGTAGGACTTTCATCGAAACGGGCAAAGTAGCGGCCCATCATAATGAAATCAGCTCCCATTGCTAAAGCCAGCACCATATGATAATCCTGAACAATACCTCCATCGGAACAAATCGGAACATAAATACCGGTTTTTTCGAAGTATTCATTCCTTGCCTCAGCTACTTCGATGAGCGAAGTTGCCTGACCACGGCCAATTCCCTTTTGCTCACGGGTGATGCAAATAGAGCCGCCGCCAATTCCGACTTTCACAAAGTCCGCTCCGGCTTCAACCAGATACAAAAAACCATCTTTGTCAACCACATTTCCGGCGCCAACTTTTACCTTGCCGTTATATTTGGTTTTGATGAATTCGATGGTTTCTTTTTGCCATTCAGAAAATCCATCGGAAGAATCGATACAAAGGACATCTGCTCCTGCTTTGACCAACTGCGGTACTCTTTCGGTGTAATCGCGGGTATTGATTCCGGCGCCAACCAACAGTTTTTTATTGGCATCGAGCAATTCATTGGGGTTTTCTTTGTGTTCATCGTAATCTTTGCGGAACACAAAATATTGCAGATTTTGAAATTTATCTATAATTGGGAGGGTATTGAGTTTGTTATCCCAGATTACATCGTTGGCCTCAGTGAGGGAGATACCGAGTTCACCGGTAACCAGTTTCGAGAATGGAGTCATGAATTCGTTGATTTTTAAATCCAAACTATCTTTTGATTCACGATAATCACGACTTGTTACAATTCCAAGCAATTTGCCATTTGATGTTCCATCGGCGGTAATACCAATGGTTGAATGACCGGTACGAGCTTTCAAAGCTATAACATCCTTCAGGGTATTTTCAGGTGTAAGATTGGCATCACTAACCACAAATCCGGCCTTGAACTTCTTCACTTTCCGAACCATTTCAATCTGCGATTCGATGGATTGAGAACCGAAAATGAAAGAAAGTCCTCCGTTTTTGGCCAAGGCAATGGCCATTTTATGATCGGAAACTGACTGCATAATAGCTGATACAAATGGAATATTTAGTTCCAAATCAGGAGTTGTACCTTTCTGATACTTTACCAGTGGAGTTTTTAATGAAACATTCTCAGGAAAACAAACTTTGGTAGTTAGCCCCGGAATCAATAAATATTCATTAAAAGTTCGGGAAACATCGTTAAAATATCTGGCCATATGTTCGTCTTTAAAATGAAAAAGTGTGCAAATTTAAATAAAAAAGTGTTCAGTCTCAGTATTCAGTTTTCAGTCACAGTATTTAGACTTCTCCCTTCGATAGGCTTTGCTACTCATGGAGCGGTCTCCGGACTTCCGACTTTTTCTAATACTCGCCTTTCAGAAAAGCAGTACCGCTGAATTGGGCGATTTTAACGCCTGTTTCATCAGTAATTTCAACCGTGTAACTTGACAATGACTTCCCTGAATTTTCTTCCCTTGCTGTTGCAGTGAGTTTTCCGGATGAAACACCTTTGTAAAAATTGATACTTGCATTGGCCGCGACGGCAATTCTTCCGTGTGAATTGGATGCGGCAGCAAAAGCGAAATCAGCTAAGGTAAATAGGGCACCACCCTGAATAATGTTAACGCCGTTTAAATGATTCTCAGAAACAATCATCTCGGCTTTAGCTTCTCCGATTCCAACCGAAATCAACTGAATGTTGTTATGGCTGGCAAAGCGATCGTTTTTCAACATCTGTGTCAGTTTACTCAATCTGTATTCCATCACTGATATTTTATTGTAAAAATTCTATAAAAAAAGCGGGTTGATAGCCCGCTTTTTCCCTTTTATATTCTATTAATAGAATTTTGCTCTTTTATCCTCAATATCGACAACCTTTTTCATGGATTCGAAAACCTGAGATCCGGCCCTGTAACTCAGGGATTGTGCCAACCTGACCTTTTCACCTTTTAGGTCAGCATCTGCATTGTTAACAACCGATGTGACTTTGACCAGATATATTCCGGCGTTTCCTTCAATCGGCGCAGAAATTTTACCCTCAGCAAGATTACAAACAGTCCCAATCACAGCTGGTTCAAATCCGGCAGATGGAATTGAGAAAGTGGTGAAATTTACCGCGGGAGCATCCTTTACTTCAGTTGAAAGCTTGGAAGCAACGCTGGCAAGGTCTGTTTGACCCGAAGCTGCACTTTTAACTTTTTCGGCAAGCATCTCTGCTTTTTTCTCTTTGCGAACAGCCAAATCAACGCGTATTTTAGCTTCTTCGAATGAAGATGGTCCTTCCTCTGTGGCTTCAGTCATGGCGCCAATTACAAACTTGTTTCCAAATTCAAAGATTGGTGATCCTTCGTTGTTCACCAGAATTTTTCCCTTTTCTGCGCTGAAAGCTGCACGCACTAATGAGCGTGACTGTTCCAATCCGGTAACTTCCCGATCGTTTTCTTTAAGCGTAGCGATTTTTTTATCAAGTTTTTGGTCAAGTACAGCTTTATTAAATTCTTCGAAAGATTGGTTCTCACTTGCAAATTTGCTTGTTTCCGAATATGCTTTCTGGTAAGTTTCTGTACTTGCTACCACTTTTCTTGAAAGTGTGGCAATACGAACCTGATTGGATTCCTTTCCTTTTTTGGTTGTTTTAATCAGGTGAAATCCGAATTGGGTACCTACAATGTAAAGTTTGTTTATTTCGCCAGAGAAAGCGGCTTCCTCAAATTCAGGAACCATTTGTTTGCGTTTAAACCAGCCTAAATCCCCACCTTTAAGTTTCGAACCTGGATCTTCTGAATATTTCATAGCTACCTCGGCAAAACTTCCGCCTAATTCAATATTTCTTTTTAAACTGTCAACCAAAGCCCTAGCTTTTTCAACGCTTCCAACAGTTTGTGGATTGATCAGGATATGACTTGCCTGAACAGAATCGGGCAACATTTTAAACTGATCAATTTTTACGAGCTTGTATTCGTTATTTTCAAAGTATGGTCCGTAGAAATCTCCGGGTTGTGCGGCAAAAGCCCATTCACCAATATTTGCAGGCAATTCTTCCTTCTTTAAAAAGCTTGGATCAAAACGGGTGTCAGAATTTACATTCACATACTGTGCATTATCTGTAACCGTAGCAAACTCCTCTTTATTGTCGGCTACCCATTTTTGAGTAGCTGCATTATCCGCTGCAGAAGGAAGTACCTCGAAAGTTATGTATTCAATTTTTCTGGTTTTATCCTGTTTGTAAAGGTCTTTATGTTGGTTGTAGTATTCTTTCAAATCGCTGTCAGAAACAGTAACGGCAGCATCAGAAATTGATGAATAATTAAGTACCAGATACTGGAATGAAGCATTTCTGTTTTTTGCTTCGAGACTTTTTTTCGCTTCTGAAGAAGTGACATACAAACCCTTTGAAACCAAAGTATTGTATTTCGAACGAATCTTATCCTGTTGTATCTGGTTTTCGATATACAGCCAATATGATTTCGACTCAGGAGATGCGATGGTTTCCAACTCTTTTAGGAATTTAATGATGGTAGATTTATCAACTGCTCCGGTCTGAGGATCTTTAAACAATTGCTGAATGATCGGATGAGGATTGGGTCCCTGAACCAAATCAAAAAGTTCCTCAGCGCTAACGGTAATTCCAAGTTTTTCAGATGCTTTGGTTAATATATTTTCCTGCAGGTAACCTTGCCATACTTGTTCACGAATTTGCTCCCAGGTGCTTTCATCGATCTGAGTTTGCTGCGAATTCATTTTGTATATTTCTGAAAGTTCTTCAACTTTTCGCTGAAAGTCTGGATATTGTACGGATTCACCATCTATTTCTGCAATTTCCATCTGACTGGGCTTCATTAAATTACTGCCTGAATTGAGCATATCGCCCAATATAAAAGCACCCAAGGCAAGACCGATCACGATCGCAATCATCAAACTCCCGCGATTCCGTATGTTCTGTAAAGTAGCCATTTACTGTTAGTTGTTTTATTATAATTATTCGTTAAAATTTCGCGGTACGAAGATAATAATTTTCAATATTAAACCCCTGAATTCAATTTTTATTTTAAATCGTCCAATATCTTAAGGTGTACCAATTCGATTTTGGTATTGGTTGCTTTTAAAATCCGAAAGCGATAAGGGCCGATAGTAATCACCGTATTTATTTTAGGGATACTTTCGTGGTTAAAAAGGATAAATCCGGCAAGTGTTTCAAAGTTATCATTTTCTGGAAATTCAAGATTGAAGTTCTCATTCAATTCATCAAGTTCCAACCTTCCTGAAAAGACATATTCATCGACACCAACCTTCTTCTGAATTAAATCAATGGTATCATGTTCATCTTCAATTTCTCCAAAAATTTCCTCCAGAATATCTTCACTGGCAACCATTCCTGAAGTTCCGCCAAACTCATCAACTACAATGGCAATGCTAAGCCGTTGCTGAATAAACATGCTTAAGAGTTTGCTGGCCGACATGGTTTCGGGTACGATAAGCACATTGCGCAAATTGTCTTTAATTGAATCGGGTTTGGTGAAAATGACCGAATGGTGGATATAGCCAACAATATTGTCGATGTTGTCATCGTAAAATAAAATGCGCGAATATCCGGTTTCAATGAACTTTTGATGAAGTTCTTCAACGGTAGATTCAATATCAAGAGCCACAATCTCTGTGCGAGGAACCATGATTTCACGTAGCCTGACCTTCGAAAAATCAAGAGCATTTCGAAAAAGCTTCACCTCACTGTTTATTTCCTGACTTGGTTGAAAAGCAGAATTACTTTCGTGCTCATTTACAAATTGATCGAGGTCGATCCGGCTAAATACAACTTTTTCTTTGATCTGATTGGTTGGTTCGTGCAAAATGAATCTCAATATGAATTTCGAAATCCACATGGAAATTTTGGTGACCGGATAAAAGATAAAATAGAAAAAGGAGAACGGAATGGAAAATATCTTTAGTAGTCCGTTTGGGTTGATCCGAAACAATATTTTGGGTAATAATTCAGCCGTAATCAGTATTACAAACGCAGCAATAATTGTTTGAATCAAAATTACAACTGAATCGGAGAGCTGATAAATAGCCAGATAGGGCTCCAGAAAGCGGGCAATCGTAATTCCAATGATAACCAGCATAAGATTGCTCCCAATCATCATGGTTGCTACAAACTGTGGCGGATTTTGGGTACATAGTGAGATTAAACCTGAGAAGAAATGATTCTGCTTTTTATCGAGTTCCAGTCTTAGTTTACTGGCAGATTGAAAAGCAATTACCATTCCGGAAAAAAAAACAGAAAACAGAAGAGCAATGGCTACAATCAAAATCAAATTCATATCATGATCCTTTATTTATCTACATTCACGTACATATCGCCTTTTAGGTTTTTGATGTGATATTCAGAAAAATCCTGATTCGACTCAAATCCAATGCCTGTATAAGTCTGATCCTTTTGAATGATTTTGACAAACCGGTCGGAGTAAATCTTCTGTTTCTCCGTATCCCAAACCAGGTACTCAGTTTTCAGGGTATCTCCCTTATAATTAACAGCAACTACATTATTTTTAGCTTCCCAGCGGTTATCTGAATCATAGTTTTTTGCATACTGGCATGTCAGGCTCGAAACAATATTCATGCTGGCATCAAATTTTTCAATTTTTACCCCTTTAGGAAATTCAATGTAAGGGTCTCTAACATTTTTATGCCTGATTAATTCAGGTGTCTGAAGTTTAAAGCGTATTACGGTTGAGTCTGACATCAGCATTTCAAACCCTTCAGCGGTGAGTGAGGGCAAATCCTGAGTAACAGAATTAATCTTGATTTTGGGCGTTTCTCTTCCACATGAAAAGAACAGTATTGCAGAGAAAGCAATTAATAACAGGGTGTGTTTTTGACTTGAAAACAACCTGCTACAACGAACAATGGAAATAGCAGAATATTTTACCAGAAACGAAAGGTCCAGTACAAAAAAAACTTGTTTTAAAACTGAAAACTTCATTTTTTGTTTCTGTTAGTTTGGTCTCCCTAGTCGAATTTTCGCTGGATGAACCAGTAGTCATATAGATTGAGGTACAGACTCAGCTTCGCATAATTATTTTTGATCAGGTTATCTTGTGTGGTCCCTTTTTTTCCAAATTCAACTGCAAAATTAGCGGTTGATTTCGATTTTGGGAACGGGATTCCAACTCCAAAACTAACTCCAATCTCCTTGATCTGTTTATCGTTTATTTTCAGGTATGAATTCTCCTGGTGGATACCGGCACGATATCTAATCCTCTTATAGTAGCTGCGAATTGAAAAAGCTTCAGGAATATATTCGAATCCGGCTGAAATCCGACTCTGATTGACTAATTCAACGTTATCAGTAGCAGGATCATATAGTTTTTCTCCGAAGAAAGTGGCCTTACTCCATCCTGCATTATAATAATCAGCATTGATTTCGAGTTTGTTCAATTTGGCGTAAGATAATCCTATACCGAAAGAGGAAGGCAATTTAATAGCACTTTTCTCTTCAGCGATGGAGTCTATCTTATCAGTAAGTGTTCCTGTTGAAAATGAGATAGCTTTATAGGAGTACAGGCGATGCAATACAGTGATATCTGTTTGCCGTTCAAACGTTACGCCAAGGGTCAGAAACTCATCCTTTTTAAGCTTAAAGTCATATTGTAAGCCATATGTAAGTGAAAAGTCCCGAAGACGGGTTCCTTCTGTTTTTGAAATAAAAAAAAGTTGTGCATTATTAAAACCAATATCAGTATTCTGATTCAACCGGCCAAACAGGTAATTAAGGTTTGCTCCAACTGATAAGCCTTTAAAAGGACTCACTGATGCGCCGAAAAAAGCTTTGGAAGTGCTCCCTTCACCTTTGTAACTGTGGTAAACATTTTCCGAAGCTGACAATTCTTCGGTGTAGGCCACTTCATATCCCATGTCAGAAAATGGCTGAATTCCCATTCCTGCGCCAAACCATTTGGTAACCGGAAAGGACATTGAAAAATACCTGAAATTGATATCTTTCGCACCCATGGTACCCTTTTCACTTTTATATCTGGAGAAAGTTCCGTCAATCCCAAAATCAAAAATAAATGAAAGACTATCATTGGCTGTGTAAGAAGCGGGATTGGCAGAGTTTATCTGAACGGCATGACGACTACCCAGCGATGCACCACCCATGGCAGCAGTACGACCATATCCGTAATGATGCAAATCACCAATTCCATATCTGGAAAAAGGGGAAGTTGTGTTGTTGTTTTGCGCAAAGCCAGATAATCCGCAGATAATCAAAACCATCACGACTATTAAAGCATTATTTCTTTTTAGCATTGTGTTCCAGTATCCTGTTTAAACCTATCAGGGTTAAGTTAAAGTGTACAAAGATGGAATAATTTAACTTTTTATCAAAAAAATTAGAATCTCCCCCAGTCATAATGATTTGTAAATTTTGATAATTTCTGTTAAATACCTCGATGGTTTGACCTATTTCATAGATCATTCCGTTCTGAACTCCCGCCCGAATGGCATCGACGGTATTTTTTCCAACGAAATCAAATTCATCTGAAACACTAATCAATGGAAGCTTTCCGGTAAAATGATTCAAGGCTTTAAACCGCATTTCGAGTCCGGGTGAAATATTTCCTCCAATAAACTGATTCTTTTCAGAAACTAAATCATAAGTAATGGCTGTGCCGGCATCAATAACCAATAAATTCTGATCAGGAAACAATTCGTTTGCACCAACCGCTGCAGCAAGCCTATCCTTTCCCAGAGTTTCCGGGGTTTCATATAAATTTTCAATCGGAAGTTCGGAATGTTGGTCAAGCTCCATGAAAAACTCAAATTGTTCAGTTAAAAAACCGATCAAATCTTCGTTTCCTGGTTTCACGCTCGAAAGAATAGCTTTGGTTAATTGAGGATGTTCTTCTTTTAGCATCCTTAAATGTTCCAACGTCAAATGATCGATAGAAACATTAAACATCAGGTCATACTGATTGAACAAAGCGATTTTTGTACGACTATTACCAATATCTATGACCAGGTTTATCAAGATTTAATCTTCTATGCGTTGACTGATATCCAAAGCGCTGACCGAATGGGTAAGTGCTCCTACTGAAATAAAATCGACTCCGGTGGCAGCTACTTCACGCAACCGCTCGAGTGTAATGTTTCCTGAAGCTTCTATTTTCGCTCTGCCTGCAATCAATTCAATACTTTTACGCATAGTTTCTATGTCCATATTGTCGAGCATAATAATGTCCGCCTTTACATTAATGGCTTCCTGAACCTGGGCAAGCGTAGTGGTTTCAACTTCAATTTTTATTCCATGGGAAATATTACTACGTACTGCCAATACAGCCGGTGTAATTCCGCCTGCCACTTCAATATGATTATCTTTAATCATTACCATGTCATGCAATCCATGACGGTGGTTACTGGCTCCCCCTGTCTTTACTGCATACTTATCGAGCCGGTTAAAACCCGGCAATGTTTTTCGGGTATCCAGAATTATTGCGTCGAAATCTTTTACCGCATCGGCGTACTTGGCCGCCATTGTTGCAATTCCGGATAAACGCTGCAAGAAGTTTAGGGCAGTTCGTTCACCTGTCAGCAAGGCGCGGTACGAACCCTTAAATTCAACCAAGACATCACCATTTTTTACTTTGTCACCCTCCTTGACCAATTCGTTCCAAATCAGGTCAGGATCAAGTTTCCTGAAAACCATTTCAGCAACAGGAAGTCCGGCAATTACGCCATCGGCCTTTGCAATCATTTTTGCTTTCCGCCTGATTTCGGCTGGAACAATGCTGTTAGTAGTAATGTCTCCGTCACCCACATCATCTTTCAATGCAATTTCGATGAGTTTGTGTGCTGCTTTTAATGCATGTTTATTCATGTATTTTTACTTTCTGATTTCCTGAAACTTAAATTTATGATCTTTTTGTTGAATCAGATGAACACATAATTCCAGATTTTCAGTTTGAAAATCTTCCCTGATATGTCCTCCACGGCTTTCGGTCCGTATCAATGCTGATTCGCAAATCAGGGTACAAATATCAGTAATGTGCTTGATTTTTAAAAGATTGTACTCTCCAATTTTTTCCGGAAGTTGCTTTTTAATCTCATTTAATTCTACCAGTGCTTCCTTGAGCTTTTCTCCTGACCGAACAATACCTGCCTTTTTACTCATCAAACCTGCAATTTGATTTTTGGTTTCAAGAAAAAATGTTTCATTTTCCGGATTCAAACTTATTGGTACAATATTTTCAGGCTTCATTTTGACTTCATTTTTTACTGAAGCTCTTTCGGCAGCTCTTTTTCCAAAAACAAGACATTCGAGTAACGAATTACTCGCAAGTCGATTAGCCCCCATAACACCGGTTGATGCGACTTCGCCACAGGCAAAGAGTCCCTCGATGTTTGTTTCTCCGTTTAAATCGGTCTGAATTCCTCCAACCATATAATGTGCTGCAGGTGAAATAGGCAACAGATCGCTGGTAAAATCGATATCGTATTTTAATAAAGTATGATAAATCGTCGAAAATCGTTTTTTGATCACTTCCGGATTGAGGTGTTTCAAACTGAGATAAACAAAATCTGAATGATGCAATTGCAGCTGATTGTAAATAGCATGAGCCACCACATCCCGGGGAGCAAGTTCGGCCAAAGGATGAATGTGCTGCATAAAACGTTCGCCTTCCTGATTCAACAGCCAGGCTCCTTCGCCCCGCACAGCTTCACTGATTAAAAATGCATCTTCTCCCGGAATATATAAAGCTGATGGATGAAACTGGATAAATTCGATATCTGCAATTTTTGCTCCAGCATCCCAGGCCAATGCAATTCCGTCACCGGTAGCAGTATGCGGATTGGTGGTACGGTCGTATATGCGGGAAAGACCTCCGGTAGCTATAATGGTAGCCTTCGATCTGAAAACAATATTTTTCCCGCTTACAAAATCGAAAGCCTGGACCCCTGTACAAATTTGGTTTTCTGTCAGCAATTCGACTACTGTAGTATATTCAAAAGCAAAAATATTTTCCTGTTCCTGAACTTTTTTCAGCATAAAACTGGTAAGTCCCTTGCCGGTTGCATCACCGCCTGCATGAAGAATGCGGCGATGGCTGTGACCTCCTTCGAGCCCAAGAAAATATTTTCCATTTTCCTGATCAAATTGCATACCCAGTTCAATAATTTGCTGAACACATTTCTGTCCCTCAGAGACCAGTATTTCAACAGCATCCAGATCACAAAGACCACGGCCTGCAACCAGCGTGTCCTGTATATGCGATTCAAACGAATCTACTTTATCGGTAACAACGGCTATTCCCCCTTGTGCATAATATGAATTACTGATGTCGAGCTGCGATTTGGTAATGATGGCAACACTTCCGTTTTTTGAAGCATGGTATGCAGCTGTTAGACCAGCCAAACCACTTCCAATGATGATGGTGTCAAATACTTTGATATCTATGGAATTAGAATGTACCATTTACAGAAAATATTTCCTGAGAGGGCGCAAAGGTATAAAATCTGATTGAGCGGAAGGTGATATTCAGGAGTTTTTTATTTCAAGCATAAATCCGCTTCCGTGAATGTTTCGTATTTCAACAGTGGAATCTTCGCTAAATAGCTTGCGGATTTTGGTGAGGTATACATCCATGCTCCGGGAGGTAAAATAACCATCGTCTCCCCATATTTTTTTAAGCGCGATTTCGCGTGGCAATAATTCATTCAGATTATCGCACAACATTTTCAGGAGTTCTGCCTCTTTGGGCGATAACTTCTGCTTTACCTCGTCACGAATAAGGATTCGAAGTTTATAGTCGAAAAGATAACTTCCAATCTGATAAAAGTCTGATTCTTTCGTCTGGAAACCTGACTGCCTCTTCAGGATAGCCTTTAGTTTTAAAATAAGAACTTCGGTATCAAAAGGTTTGGTAATGTAATCGTCGCCGCCAATACGGTAACCTTTTAAAACATCCTCGCGCATATTTTTGGCAGTGAGAAACAGAATCGGAACCTCTGTATTCAATTTACGGATTTCGGTGGCGATGGTGAATCCGTCAACATGAGGCAGCATCACATCCAAAATACAAATGTTAAAATCCGCTTTTTTAAATTGGCTGATGGCTTGTTCTCCATCATCGACCCATACCACATCAAAATCGCTGATTTCGAGGTACGACTTAAGTACTGCCCCGAAACTGAGATCGTCTTCAACAAGAAATATAGATGGTTTTGCAGCCATTTTCAGATGATTATTTTGGGCCTGAAATTACTAATTTGATGATAAACTAAAGGATTGAAGGACTGATTTTTTCCTATTCTGTTTCCCTTTTCCTCTTTCCTTTTCCTTTTCCTATTTACTAATGACTTTTCCTATTCGCGAATAAACGAAACAAATACCTCAAACTTGCTCCCTCTTCCAGGTTCGCTCTGAACGTTTATACTTCCACGGTTTGCCTCCAACACTGCTTTCACATAGCTAAGACCTAACCCGAAACCTTTTACATTGTGTATATTTCCGCTGGTCTGGCGGTAAAACCGTTCAAAAATACGGCTTTGAACCGCCTTCGTCATTCCTATTCCTTTATCTTCAACGGTAATGACTACCCCTTTTGAAGTATTGCCGGTTGAAATTTTAATTTCAGGAATATCCAGCGAATATTTGTTGGCATTATCGAGCAGGTTGTAAATAAGGTTTGCAAAATGGCTCGGATCGGTGGTGGCAACCGGGTTTACAGCTTTAAGGTCAGCCGTAATTGATCCGCCCTTTTTCTCCACCTGAAGCACAATGCTTTGTATAGCATCTTCAATTACATCGTGAAGGTTTAGCGCCTCCCATTTAAATTCAAATTCCTTTTTATCGAGTCTGGCAATGCTCAGAATATCTTCAACCTGACGGTTCATCCGAATATTTTCCTTTTTAATCATCTCAACGAAATACCTGATCCGTTCAGGATTTTCAATAATTTTCTGATTGGTAATTGAATCAGCAGCTACCGAAATGGTTGCAATAGGTGTCTTAAATTCATGAGTCATGTTGTTGATAAAATCCGATTTCATTTCAGAAATTTTCTTCTGTTTCAGTATAAAATAAATGCTGACCGCGAAAGTAACCAGTACTATAACCGAAAAAAGGAGTGAAACAAACAGCAACCAGTTCAGTGTTTTATAAATAAACGACTCTTTTGCAGGGAAATAAACTGAAAGTCTGATATTTTTCTGAAAAATGTCATTGGGGAACATATTTACCATGTAACCACTTTTAGTCAGAAGTACCGAATCTGCTTTTTCCGTTTTCGAAGAAATAAGCGAATCTTTGATGATTCCGGTTTCAAATGGAATGGGGATATTCCGGTTTTCAAGTTCCTTCTTTAATACTTCGTTCACACGATCAATCGGAATGTCTTCTTCCCAGGTCGAAATCTCCTGAACAACCTTATTGGCGATTCTCTTCAGCTTGTGGGTTTTAATTTCAATTCGCTGCTTGATCATATCGTTAGAATCAGTCCATTCATCAAATTGCCCGACAATTGAATCAAATTTATTGAGCCCGTGCTCATATACCGAACCAAGGTTTTGGACTACACTATCGGTATTAATATAAATGACATCGCCGTCCGAATGAAGGCTGTCGGTTTTTGTGGAAATCTGGTACTGAAAACCATTTTTACTTTTACCTGATTTTACAATCATTTCAATTTGTCGTTGTGAGGCTTCCCGTGTCCTTTTAGGAATGACCACCTTTTTTGGCAATTTGCCAACAAAAACCGGAGGTGACGGGGGAGGTGGAGGCATCATACTTTGAAATTGCATGGTATCACCAAACGAAAAATGATTAATCATCCGGAAATCCTGCAAGGTTTCAAGGCGGTTTGTCGTGCTGTTTAAAGCTTCATTCACGCTCCGGTCGAACAGTTCATTCCTGACCCGGATGGCATTATTCATCCAGATAAGCTGAATGACGATAATCCCAATGATAGAAATACCCATTAAAGCGATAAGCCCGGTGATTACTTTTTTGTTCATGGCATCAAAGATAATCATTAAATGCGCCGAACACAGGACTTTAACTTTTTGTTAACAGACTTTAACCGGCCTTTAACTCAATGTTCGGAAGCATCTGCCGTATCTTTGTTTCAGAAATTACACACTAAAATTAGATACTCATGAAAAACACATTGCTATCATTTGGATTGGCTGGAATTACAACAGCATT
>Ga0209417_1004085_pt1 | contig 18055 bp, 13 predicted proteins | sample RifGroF2_FD_184002 | JGI IMG/M metagenome (GOLD analysis project Ga0209417, IMG submission 184002) | Groundwater microbial communities from Rifle, Colorado, USA - Groundwater F2 (SPAdes) (version 2) | ecosystem: Environmental > Aquatic > Deep subsurface > Groundwater | place: Rifle, Colorado... | reverse complement strand
TATCAGTTGGGATATATTCCAAACTGCAATTGCATTTTATCGTAATGTAAAAATCGCTTCAATGCAAAATGTACCCGGCTCCACAAACATTTATCAGGACTTGCAACAACAATTTCCAGGACGACCTAAGAAACAAACACCTCCAACCCCTTGAAAAACGGGCATAATAAAACAAATAATACCCCCCGAGGGGTATTATATACACGGCAAGGGGGTATTATAATACGTTCCGAGGGTATTATATACACGGCAAGGGGGTATTATAATACGTTCCGAGGGTATTATATACACGGCAAGGGGGTATTATTACACGTTCCGAACGTATTATAATACCCTCGGAGGGTATTATATACACGGCAAGGGGGTATTATTGCACGTTCCGAACCTATTATTACCCTTGCCTAACAAGGTTTTTGGATTAAAAAAAGAAAATTTTACTATTTATAAATAAAATACTAATAAATAAGAATATGGAAATTAATATTAATGAAGAAATAATTACGCTTTTAGAGAATAATTTAATTAATCCCGAAAAAGGCTTAACTAATATTTTTAACGAAATTAAAAAATATTATAAAAGCAATGAAGACGAAAGCGCCGAACACAGAAGGATTCTACATCCTAATTTGCTAAAAAAGTCTGAGTTAGTTGGTGAACTTGGCGAAAAATTAAAAGATAAAACCATTAGAACAATGGCAATTGATTTTCCAATAGAAATTAATTGGGAGAAGAATTCAAAAAGACCTAAAATAATGATTTGCGCATTAGATCCTTACCCACATGACTCAACAGATAATAAGCATTGGAGTACTTTTTTCTCAAAAGAGAACAATTTTAAAGAATTGGAAAGATATATTTCTCCATGGGCACCATTTAGTTTAATTGATAATTGGGAATTAAAAAAAGGCTCGAACAAATATATTCCATTTTTCTCTACTCTATTTAAAGAATACGATTTATATGTTACAGATATCTACAAGTTGTTTTATCGAGAGGGAGATAAGAAAAGTACAAATCTTCATAGTAAAGAAATAAAGAAACATTTTAAATTTATTTTAGAAAAAGAGGTTGAAATAATAAAACCAACAGCAATAGTAACATTAGGAAATGTGGCAAGAGATGGCTTGTTAAAAATAATAAATAATAAAAAAGCAGAAAACTGGGACGAAGATGTTCAAAAATACAAGTGGATTGATGATAAAACGACTATAATATCAATCCCTCATGTATCAAGCAGAGCATATAAAGCAAAAACAAATATTCTTAAAGCAAAAAAATATGAAAATAAAGAAACTAAAGAAATAACAGATAATATGAAATTAGCAAATATAGTACTTTATAATATAAAAAATGGAATAAAATAGAATTAATTATTAACCAAAAAAAATTAATAACTATGGCACTAGATAATTTAATAACAGTGGAGTTTACCCAGCAGGAGGTAAACTCTGTAAATAATAAGTTGGACGGAGTGGAGCAAGTTATTGCACCAAAGGCAGTAAACCTAACTCCCGAGCAAAGACAACAGTATGCTAAGATTAGCTACGAGATGAATGTGTTTGTGGATAAAGTGCGAGCGTATATGACCACAGACCCAACATTGATACCCTCGTGGCTTGATGTTGCAGAGATGGACAAAGATATAGCAGCACGCACGGTGCTTACTGCGTGGCATAATAAACTTACGGAACTATTGGAAATGGTGGATGATACTAACATACTGCTATCAACGGATGTTTACCATTCGGCTCTGGCATATTATAATAATGTTAAGCAGGCATCGGTGAATAATGTGCCAGGCACAACGACTATTTTTCAAGATTTGCAACAGCAATTCCCTGGTCGCCCAGCAGGTTCGGGCACTTCTGGTGGTAGCACTACTACGGTTATTCAAGCCACACCAGGCACCAAAATAACTTTCAACCTTCCACCATCACACAAATTAGCAATAAACAAAACTTGGCTAAACAATGCAAATGGTATTCACTTACTCAATCAAGGTCCTGCAACATTAAAACTATTTTCGGGAACTAGCGAAAATGCCGAACCCGCAACAGGGCAAGGCGTTAACGTCAGTCCAAGCACTACTGCCACCGACATATATGTTACCTCATTGGGCAATGCCACTGATAACTTCATACTGTTTAAAAACACAAGCCTCACACAAACTGCCTACATGGAAGCAAACCCTATGTTACTACTTATTCCTTAGAAACTTCTCGCAGTCCTTAGTTGAAAAACTACTCATTATACAAAACAAGATTACAAAATATAAAAACAACTGTAATTTTTTTTATTTTGTTTTTCTTATTTTTATTTATTATTTTTGTTTTTTATAATAAAAATTTGTATTGATGAAATTTTAAATTTAGAACATATGTTTTAATGAAAAAAATCAGGCAAATATTAAAATCCAGAAGTTTCTTTATTATAACAATTGTTATTGCATCATTGTTAGCTGGAGTATTATTGAGTGTATTGAATGTTATGGTTGAATCATTAATATATAATGAAGGATCATTTCTAGAAATGCTTCGTCATGATTACACAAGTACCCATCACTACATAGAAAATATTTTTATTTTTATTTTTTTTATAATTATTGCTGTAATTAGTGTTTTTGTTGCTAATTATATCATTAGCAAAAACAATTTAATACTAGACAGTGAAGAAAAATATAGAAAAATAACAGAAAATACTAAAGATATTATTTTCAAATTATCTCTCCCCTATTTTAAATATGAATTTATTAATGAATCTTGCTTAGAAATAACAGGATATAGTGCTGATGATTTTAAGAAAGACCCTTTATTATTTACAAAAATCATACACCCTGATTATAAATATAATTTTATAATAAGCCTGAAAGATAATCGTAGTGACGATTTTTTACATAATATCCGATTTAAAATAATAACAAAAAATGGAGATATTAAATGGTTAATTCAAAAAAATTACAATTATAGTGTTTCAAACAATACTAGTTTTATTGAAGGTATTATTATTGATATTACAGAAATATTGGAGGCTGAATTAGAAATTTACAACAAAAATATTGAATTAGAAACTCAAAATGAAGAAATCGCATCACAAAACGAAGAAATCGCATCACAGAATGAAGAATTACAAGTTAGTAATAATAAATTATTGGAATTAAATTTGATATTGAAAGAAAGCGAAGAACAATATCGAGGTTTGTATGAAAACATGCTTGAAGGGGTTGCTATACATAAAATTATATATAATAGATCATGTTTACCTGTAGATTATCAAATAATTGATTGTAATCGTGCTTTTGAAAAACATACAGGCGTAAAATGTTCCGATGCTAAAGGAACTTATGCAACTAAATTATATAAAACTGGAAACCCTCCTTATTTTGACATATATTCAAAAGTAGCAGAAACTGGAGTGCCTCATACTTTTGAAACATACTTTGCTCCGATGGACAAATATTTTAAAATAACAAGTTTGAGTATAAAAAAAGGATGGTTTGTTAATATATTCGAAGATATTTCAGAAAATAAAAAAATAGAAATAGCTCTAAGAAAAAGCGAAGAACAATATAGAACTCTGATAGAAAATACAACAGAAGTGATTGAAAAATATGATACAAATTTAAAAATACTTTTTGTAAATAAAGCATTTGAAATATTTGGGAATACAAAAGTAGAAAATGTAATTGGAAAAACACTAAAAGATTTAGAATTTGATGAAAAACTTGTTGATTTTTGGGAAAAAGAAATGAGAAGAGCATTGCACAAACAAGAAATAATTAACACAAATTATAGTATAAAGATAAATAATGAATTAAAACATTATGAATGGCTAATTGTTCCTGAAATAAATAATGAAAAAGCTGTAGCAGTTTTTTCTTTTTCAAAAGAAGTTACGGATAAAGTTAACGCTGAAAAACATATACAAAAAATATCTTTAGCAGAAAAATCAGCAAAAATAAAACAACAGTTTGTTGCCAATATGAGTCATGAGATTAGGACTCCTATAAGTGGAATTATCGGAATTATTGATTTCATGTTAAAAACTAAATTAAATAAAAAACAAGAAGAATATGCTAATCTTATAAAGTCTTCAGCTGAAACGCTTCATAATATTGTGAACGATGTTTTGCTATTATCTAAATTTGAAGCAGGGAAAATAGAGCTTTTTGAACAAGAAATAAACTTTCACAAATTCATAAATGAAATTCTTGATGTATTTGCTTCGATTGCTTTGTCTAAAAAAATAAATATAATAAAAAACACAGAAAAAATACCAAATTATATAAAAGTTGACAAAAATAGGTTAAGACAAATAATATCAAACCTTATTTCAAATGCCTTAAAATTCACAGACAAAGGCGAGATAAAAATAAATATTTCTATACAAAAAAATATTTCAAAATACAAATCTTTATTAAAAGTTGAAGTTATTGATACAGGAATAGGAATAAAAACTGAAAATTTAGATAAATTATTTAAAGACTTTAGTCAAATAGATTCTTCTCGAACAAAAAATTTTGATGGAACTGGATTAGGATTGAGCATATCAAAAAAATTTGCGAATCTCATGGGTGGAGAAATTGGAGTCAGTAGCAAGGAAAATGTTGGGAGTAATTTCTGGTTTACCTTTAAATGTGAAATACTTGAAAACCTAGCGAATAATGTTGATGAAACACAAGACGAAATAATTTCCGACAATTTATTAAAAGGAATACATGTCCTTCTTGCTGAAGATAAATATGTAAATCTAATTATTACACAAAAGATGTTGCAAAAAATGGGATGCACTGTTGATATTGCAAAAAATGGATTGGAAGCATTTAATTTATTTCAGCCTAATAAATACGATGTTGTTTTTATGGATATTCATATGCCTATAATGGATGGTTTAGAAGCCACAAAGCAAATCAAAAACAGTTTCTCGAAAGAAGAACGTGTCCTATAATAGCTCTCACGGCTGACGCTATGGAAGGCGAAGAAGAATATTACAAATCAGAAGGAATGGATGATTACATTATAAAACCAGCAACACAAAAAATATTACTTGACAAAATCAAAAAAAATTGCTTTATTTAATTTGCTATTTTATTATTTCTAAGTCTTTCATTATATGTTTTGATTCAGCAAATTTATCTATTATAAACAAAGCATACCTTATGTCTAATGAAATATTTCTACATTGGTCAGGATTATACATTATATCACTCATCGTTCCCTCCCAATTTCTGTCAAAATTAAGCCCTATTAAATGTCCATCCGCATTTAATATTGGACTACCCGAATTTCCTCCTGTTGTATGATTTGATGCAATAAAACACACAGGCATAGTCCCATTTTCTGCATATTCTCCATAGTTTTTATCATGGTATAATCGCTTTAATTTTTCAGGAACTTTATAATCGTATATTTCCGGATTATCTTTTTCAATTATTCCTTCTATAGTTGTAAAATAATTATAATGAACAGCATCCCTAGGGTAATAATCATTTACTTTTCCGTAAGCAATTCTTAATGTAAGATTTGCATCTGGATAAAACTTTTTATTTGGTTGCATTTCCATTTGCGTTTGCATATATTTTCTTTGTAACATATACTCCACATTATATAAACTATCCAATTTATCACTTATTTTAAATTGATACACATCTAAAATACTTTTCATTAATTTATATGCAGGATCATTGCTAATCATTTTAGAGCTTTTTTTATAGTTAGATGATAAAACTTTAAAAACATCCTCTTTATTAACAAATAGAGAATTTTGATATAAGTAATCAGTGTAATTATCAAAAGTTTTATATTTAGCTAGAATATCTTTAAATATAACAGGTCTAAAATCTTCATCTATATTTGCATTGTATGTTTTTAATAACTCTTTGCAAATTCTAATATCAGTTTGCTTGTTATAATCTTTAAAAAAATCTTTTGCTAAATTCAATAAGATTGTTACTTTCTGTTGTAAATCTCTTTCATTAACATCCTCTGAATTACAATATTTTAAATAACTTTCAAACTCTATAACAAAATCTATTAACTCAATGCTTAACCCAGCTTCCATAACATATATATTAGCCTTTAACAACGGATTTATTTGAGTATAATTATATTTCATAGCATTCAAAAGATTTGAGTACCTCTTTTTTCTCTCCTCATCAGAATTTACCCAGTTTTGAAATTCTATTTCTTGTTTACGTTTTATCTCCAAAGCATTCATCTGTTTCAGCCCCCTACTCTCTCCTATCCATTTTTTCCAACCATTAGCAATACCCGATTGTTTTGCAGCATATTTAATTCGTATTTCTTTTGAGGAATTCATGTCAGAATTAATAATATCTAATCTCTTCTGTCTTAGTTGTATTTTATGAGGATTTTGCACATCCAATATTTGCTCTAATGCAAAAGATGGTAAATATTCTTTTGTTGTCCCAGGATAACCATAAACCATTGTAAAGTCATCCTTTTTTACTCCTTTAATTGATATTTTTAAGCTTTTCTTTGGTGTATAAGGGACATTGTCCTTACTATACTCTGATGGTTCATTATTTTTATTAGCATAAATTCTAAAAACAGAAAAATCTCCTGTATGACGTGGCCACATCCAATTATCTGTGTCTCCTCCAAATTTACCAATAGCTGAAGGTGGTGCTCCAACTAAACGAACATCTTTATAAACGATATTCTCAAATAAGTAATATTCATTTCCATAAAAGAATGGTTTTATTATTATTTCATGGAAAGCATCTGTTTTATATTCTTTTTTTAGAATTTCTATATTTTCTTTAATAATTTTATTTCTTAATTGCTCTTCTGTATTTATATCAACACCCTCTAAAATTCTACTTGTTACGTTTTCTATTTTAACTAAAAACGTAACTTTCAAACCTGTTACAGGTAATTCTTCTTCATACTTTTTAGACCAAAAACCATCTGTTAAATAATCATTGTTTAGAGAACTATGCTGTTGTATTGCTCCATAGCCACAATGATGATTTGTTATTAATAATCCATTATTTGATATCAATTCTCCAGTACATCCTCCTCCAAACAAAACTATTGCATCTTTTAAGCTCGAATTATTTATATCATAAATGTCTTTAGCCGACAAACGTAAACCTAAGGACTGCATATCTGTTTCATTCATTGATTCCAATAGCATAGGAATCCACATCCCCTCATCTGCTTTAATTTTTATAACAAAACAAAAATATAAAAGAAACAATATCTTAATTTTAGTTTTCATGTAAATAATCTTTTTAATTAATTAAACGCTATGGAAATAGAAATAAAGAATCAAATAAAATACAAGCTAATCATAAGTCACAAAAATTAAAGACCTCATAGTTTTTTGTCTATGAGGTCTATTTATTAATGTATATTTATTTTACAACTACTTTCGGGAAATCGTACAAAAATTCAGCTTGTCTTGGCTTATCAAGCATGTAAGACAAAAAGTCTATGTACTTTTCTGTAAACTGAAAATTATTATCATCATAATAGTCTTTAGGTAATGGGAAATTACCAATACTTCCCATATCTATTGTTGTTGTATTAAACTCATATAGTTCCTGAAAATCAACTATTTTCTTTAATACAGGCATGCGTCCATATTTTTCTCGTAAAAGAATATCAGCTATCTTATCTGCTAATGACGAAACTAATCTTTTGTCATACTTCCTACACTCTCCTGCTCTTGCATAATAACCTGTAATTTGACCTCTAGCCTCTATCTTTGTTTGTTTGCTTATTTCTGATGCAATTACACCACTTATGCCTCCAAATCTAGCATGTCCATATTCATCTACTTCAGAGCTTGCATAAACTACATCTATTTTGTCAGTTTTGTCATCATACCATCTTACGCCTTCGGATACTGCTATAATTAAAGATTGCTTTTTAGAGTTCTTATATGACTCCTTTACTTTTTCAAAAAACTCTAATTGTTTTTCTTTTGTCATAACAACTTCTGGTACTAACGCTAACTCTGCCCCTCCAAATACTGCAGAACCTGTTAACCAACCTGCATCTCTACCCATAATTTCTAATACAAGTATCCTTGAATGGGATTCTGCTGTAGTATCTAATCTTAGAGTATATTCCATTAACCCTTTTGCTGCTGACTCAAAACCAGGACACAACACAGCCTCTGATTGTTCTCCATTATATTCATGTATAGTACCTGTGCGTAAATCATTATCTATTGTCTTTGGAAAACCTATAACAGGAACTCCATGCATCTCATATATTTTTTTTGCTGCACCGTTTGTATCATCGCCTCCTATAGTAACTAATACGTCTATTTTATACCTGTCAATATTTCTTAAAATTTGAGGGACTCTGTCTTCTGGGTTCTTTTTTGTTGGTAAAGGATTTGTTCTGCTAGAGCGAAGGGCTGTGCCTCCATACCAACCATCATAAGGTTGTCCTGTTAAATCAACAATATCTCCATCGCCAAGCAAACCTTTCCACCCCTTTCTTATTCCGTAAACTTTAAAACCAAGTACAGATGCTCTGTCTCTTATTGCTTCTATTGAGGCATTTAATGCAGGAGTGTCTCCACCTCCTGTTAAAATTGCTAATGTCTTGCCTTGAAAAGGTCTAACTTTTTTTTGCTCCATAGTTTAAACAAATTTATTATGATTTATTTTTTAGTCTTTCTTTTCTTATAGATTTAAAATATATAAATAAACCTATCATTACAAAAGGAATACTTAATAATTGCCCCATATTTAACATCATAGTTTTTTCAAAATCAACCTGCACATCCTTAAAAAATTCAACTAATATTCTTATGCCAAATAATAAAAACATAAACAATCCGAAAATTTTACCTGTGATTTGTAAATCTCCTTTTTTATATCTATAATAAAGAAATAAAAATAATAAAACGCAAGCTATTGATTCGTATATTTGTGTGGGATGTCGTGGAATATTATCAATCATTGTGAATTTAAATGCCCAAGGAACATCTGTTGGGTTTCCAAATATCTCTGAATTCATTAGATTACCTAATCTAATAAATGCTCCAGCTAATGGGATTACTATACCTAATCGGTCTAAAACCCATAAATATGACTTGGAATATTGTCTCGAAAAAAGCCATATCGCTGTTAATATTCCAACTCCCGCTCCATGACTAGCCAACCCACCATGCCATATCTTTATTATCTCTAATGGATTACTCAAATAATATTCAGGCTCATAAAATAAACAATGACCTATTCTTGCCCCTAAAATGGTACCAACTGCAGTATACACAAGCATATTGTCTAACGTATCATCAGGTTCGCCTTCTTTTCTTAATATTTTTTGCAATACAATGTAACTTGCAATGAAAGAAGATGCAAATAAAAGACCATACCATCTAACTGATATGGATCCTAAAGAAAATATCTCAGGATCTGGATTCCAAATTATATAATTTAATAGTGTCATTTGTTTGCAAACCTAAAGTAAATTTATTAAAAATAAACATTTTTTTATTTTTTTTTATCAAAATACTCGCTAATTCATTAGAAAATAACAATTATAAAAAAACATTTTATATTATCATTGCTCTATTTCTTTCCTTACACTGTCATACAATAAACATATATTTTGCCAATAATCTTTTATCAAATTTATATCATTTTTATTAATAGCAAAATCTTCTATTTCCTTTGCATAATTTGCAATTTCTTCTATTTCCATATTTAAACACATTCCTTTAATAGTATGAGCTAAATGTTTAATTTTCGGATAATCTTTTGTAGAAATAGATTCGGTTATCTTTAATGATAATTCTTCAAATTGTTTATAAAAAGAGTTTATTAGTATGTCATATAATAGCATATCATTTTCTATTCTTTCTAAAAATCTCTCTCTATTAAATAATTTTTTATTCATTTTTGTTTCCATTTTATCTACATCTTTCACATAACAAATATCAAATAAACCTATTAGAACATCAATCAAATCATTCTTATAAAAAGGTTTTTTTAATATTTTTGTAAATGTTAATTCATAAAAACTACTATCAGTTAAACCAAATTGTCCAGCCGTAATTGCTACAATTGGCACTCTATTATAAAATTCACTAATACCTCGGATTATCTTTATCGTTTCAAATCCATTTATATCGGGCATTTGTATATCTAAAAATATAATATCTACAAAATTCAATTTTAAAAAATCTATTGCATCATAACCATTAGTTTTCTCAACAACCTCACATGCTAAACTTTTTAAATGTTTAGAAAAAACCATCATATTAAAAGGATTATCTTCAATAACCAATACTCTCAAATTAAACGACATTAAATCTAATTGAATAATCTCCTCCTCTTTATTTTGTAAATCTTCGTATCCATCTATTTTTAGAGGGACATAAAATCTAAAAATACTGCCTTTATTTTCTTCCGATTCTACTTCTATTTTCCCTTTTATTAGTATTGCTAAATATTTTGCAATTGAAAGACCCAAACCAGTTCCCCCATACAAACGTTGAATAGTATCATCAACTTGTGTGAATGATTTAAATATTTCTTTAAGCTTAATTTGAGGAATACCTATTCCTGTATCCGAAATTTCTATTTTAACATTTACGGTATTTTCTATTTTTATTTTATCTGCACTTGATATTGTTATGTTTATAAAACCATTTTCCGTAAACTTAACAGCATTTCCTATTATATTATTTATTATTTGGCGTATTTTAAAATCATCTCCTATAAAAATAATGGTTTTATCTATTTCATAATTGATGTTTAATTGATTATTTTTCTCTATCAACTTATACTTAAATATATTTATATCTTCATAAATAAAATTATATAAATTAAACTTATTTTCATTAATTCTGACTATACCTCGCTCTATCTTAGAATAGTCTAGTATTTGTGAAATTATATCATTCAATGTAATTGCTGAATATTTTATAGCATTTGCATATTCCATATATTTTGACTGATCTCTTTCTGTTGATAAAATTTCGGTAAGGCCCAAAATTCCAGTTAATGGGGTTTTTAACTCATGACTTATATTAGCTATAAAATTAGATTTTGCCTTATTTGCTTTTTCTGCATCTTCTTTTGCTTTCAATAAGTCTAAAATAAATTTTTTTCTTTCTGTTATATCTCTTAATGATATAATCTTACCCTTGAGAATATAATTAGGATTCTTTAAATCTGAAATAATAACATCATAATACCTTTGATTATACTCTATTTCTTTATTAGTCTCTTGAAAATCTTTGTAATTTGTTTTAAAAAGTTCAAAGATATTATCAATAGTAAGTCCTATAGTTTCTTTATTATTAATATTAAAAATTTTCTCTGCAGAATTATTGACATAAACTATTAAATTATTTTTATCCAACACAAAAATTGCGTCATTCATGTATTCCACAATACGCTCAAATGCAGTAGGGACTATATCAAACAACTTAAATCTAAATATACCTATAGCTATAATAAAGCAAGAATAACTAAATGCAATAGGTGTTAAATCAACATTTCTTATAGTTCCAAACAAATAGTTAATATTTACAAACCATGGGACTAGTAATCCTGTTAATATTAATATAAACTGGTATTTTATTGTTTTGCTTGACTTGTAAACACCATAAAACAAAGCACCTCCTCCTATGAAAACATTAACATAACTATAAACAACGTTAACATAATAGAAGATTCCCCATTCTTTCTTTAATAATGTATAATGCCCCATATAACTATCTAATCTAGGATTTTTATATATTAGATAGTGATATTCATTCGTAAACATCAATAAACTAATTATAGCAGGTATTATGGAAAGCAACAGAATATGTTTTCGCCTTATTTTATAAAATGGAAACGTATAACTAACTGCTGTTAACATATAAAAAACTGAAGACATTGATATAGCTGGATATTCTAATTTTACCCATAACATCTTATAAAAAAATGGGTTTGAATAATAATATAAAAAATCACCCAAACACCAAATTATAATACATATTATTGATGCCATTAAATATGCTACTGATTTATTTTTACGTTTTTGGTATAAAATAAAAAGTGTTATACTTGAAAGTATTATTGAAAATAGAAGAAATATCATTAATAAATGAAAACTCATTATGATTAAATTTTAAATTTTCATTTGGAATTAATACTATCAAAAACAATTATAAAAATATCTTCATCATCTGCTTTCATTAGATATTCTTCCCTTCCTATCTTTTCTATGAATTTCGGGTCAGACATCTTCCGCAAACTCTCCCTATCTTTTTTTATTTCTTCTATATAATAATTTTGTTCTTCTTTTATTTTATTTATTTTAGCTCTATTCTTTGCTTGATAAACCAAACTATTTTTATCAAAAAATATTATGATAACAAGAAACACAACGAAAACAATAATATATTTATTTTTTATAAATGGGAAAATATACTTGAATATTTTAAGCATTTCTTTAAAATTTTATATCCTTAAAATATTTATTACACTTTACATAGTATTCAATCACAATACTTTTATTTAAAAGCAAATCTACTTCATATTTTTTTAATTGACGCCTTTTTTTTAATATTTTAAAAATATTAACATAACAATAAAAATGCGCTCTCATTATTGCTAATAAATCTCTAAAACCTGAGCTAAATAAAAATTTTACAGCTGCTGCTACATCTAAAATAAACTTAACAGGAATAATATATAGAAGATTTAAACTTGATGTATTTTTTAATAAAATATACAAACTATTTCTGAAATTTAAAAATGTTTTATTTGGATTTTTCTTTGGTAAAGTTCCTCCTCCAACATGATAAACCTCCGAATTGCAAATATAATAAATTTTATATCCTTTTCTTTTCAACCGCCAACATAAATCTATTTCCTCCATGTGTGCAAAAAAATCCTTATCAAATCCTCCAACCGACCAAAACAAATCGGATCTAACACATAAACATGCTCCAGTTGCCCAAAATATTTCTGCATTACAATCGTATTGACCTTCATCTTTTTCTAGTGTATCAAAAATACGTCCTCTACAAAATGGAAACCCATATTTATCTATAAAACCTCCCGCTGCGCCAGCATACTCAAACCATTCTTTATTATAATACGATTTAATTTTGGGTTGGCATGCTGCAACGTCTTTATTTTCATTCATAAAAGCAATTAGAGGAATTACCCAACCCTCTGTGGTTTCGATGTCCGAATTGAGCAAAATGTAATAATCAGCAAAAACATGAGCTAATGCTTTATTATAGCCTTCAGCAAAACCATAATTTTTATCATTTTCTATAATTTCTATATTGGGATAATTAATCCTAACAAATTCCAAAGAATTATCACTAGAACAATTATCTGCTATAATTATCTTTGCATCACTACTTGTATTTAATATGACTTGAGGCAAAAACAGTTCAAAAAACTTCCTCCCATTCCAATTTAATATAACTACAGCAACACTCATAAAAAATCAAGCTTTTCTTACAACTATTGAAGCTGTTTGATAGCCAACAACCTTTATCTGCTCCCCTTTATTTACATAGCCAACCTGCGCTATGGCATCATATTGTTCTCCTTCTATTTCTATTTTGCCTGATGGACGTAAATCCGAAATAGCAACTCCCAACTTATCATGCAACATCTTAAATTCTTCTTCAATAATCGAATACCCCATATTGCTATCCTCTGTATAATTTAAAACCAGTTTATTAAACATTCGTGTATTTATAAATCTTCCTGTAAAATATATTGATAAAACAATCGACATTAATATTGATACCACAACTATAAATAATGATTTTACGACCAAATTTGAATCAACAGCCTTAAAATCAAACCCTATATTATTTATCAAACTTAAAGTCAATCCTCCTATAACAAACGTTATACCCAAAACTCCCGCAACACCAAAGCCTGGAATAACTAAAATCTCTACAAACAACAATATAACTCCTACTATAAAAAATGCAATCTCCCAATTTTCTGCCAAACCTTCCAAATACAAAGGAGCAAAATATAAAACAGCGGCTGTAATTGAAGCCATAAGGGGGAAACCAATACCTGGCGATTGCAACTCGTAATAAATGCCTCCTATAATAATCATAATTAAAATACCACTAAACATTGGATTAATCAAAAAACCTATTACATTGTCTATCGCTGACAGCTTTTGTATGATTATTTCTGGATTCTTAATATTATTCATTGCTAAAATATCCTCAATGCTTTCCGCCTTGCCTTCACAAAAATTATTTTTTATTGCCTCTGATACTGTAAATGTTAAAACCTTACCAGAATCTACAACCCCATCTATTCCTTTCATTGATGCCGTTACCATTGCCTGCGCTATTATGGGATTACGCCCCTTAGCCTCTGCCGTAGAACGCATCATTGAACGCATGTACGACTGATACTTATCTGGCATTGGCTCGCCTGATTGATTAACAACCGTTGCCGCACCTATATTTGCTCCGGTTTTCATATAAATACTATCACATGCCAATGAAATCAAAGCACCCGCTGAAGCCGCGTTATTATTAACAAAAACAAAAACTGGAATTAAGTATTATTGTCCTTATAGAATCAGCTGCATCTAAAGCCCCTCCATAAGTATTCATGTCTATTATTATTAAATCTGCTTTGATTTTCAGAGCTTCAGCAAAGGCCTTTTGTGTTATTCGTAAAACAGGCAATGCTATCTCCTTTTTTATTTCACAAACATAAACCTTTATTTTCTTCCCTTCATTTATTTTTTCACCTATACTTTGTGAATAAATATAATTAATTGACAATGCTATAGAAAATAAAAAAACAATACCTACTCTTAAATATCCTTTTATCTTAATCATTTGCTCAATACTTGATATTATCATTTATTTATATTTTAACATTAATAACGATAAGCTACATTTTTCGTAAATTATAGCTTTTTCACTTTTGCAAAAGTAATAATTTATTTCCAAAAACAATTAGATATAAAAATCTACTACATCATCCAATCTAAAAATGATTTTAAATTATCAAATCTAAAATCATTTGCGTTATAATTACATTTTGTTGATTTTGTTTTCAAAAGGACTTCTGAAAACCTTAAAACAAACTAGAACGAAATCTTTTGTTTTTTTTGTAGCGGGGGCCAGACTCGAACTGACGACCTTTGGGTTATGAGCCCAACGAGCTACCACTGCTCCACCCCGCACTATTATTATAAATTCGAGTGCAAAGATAATACAATTAATCATAGTTTTACAAATTTAATTAATTATTTTTCAATTTTTATTTAAACCAACTGACTGTTATGTCTTTCTATATTCATTTATTTTTAGCGTACACCTGTTTTTTTATCTGTTTTATTAAATTATAAGCTTAATATTCCTTAAAAAAAGTATTTTTGTATGAAATAAAAGAAACACTAATGTTGGAATATCTAATCACTTCGTTATACCTTATAATCTTTTTAGTTATAATAATTAAAGTTAAATTTTTTCAAATAGCAGGTATTAAGAAAAAATATATCATTGGAACTTTTTTATTAAAACTTTTAAGTGGAGTTTTTCTCTCTCTAATTTACACTTATTATTATACAGACCGAGCCACTGCTGATATTTACAAATATTATGATAGTAGTGCTGTTATGTTTAATAGTTTATTCTATGCTCCTATGGATTTCGTTAAAATGATTACTGGTATTGGTGATGACTCTATTCATTTTAGACAATATTACGAAAATATGGATTGGTATAGGGAATATGAAAATAGTTTGTACAATAACAGTCACACAATAATACGCATTAATGCTATTTTCAGATTATTCTCTTTTGGCAATTTTTATGTTCATACAATTTTCATGTGCTTTATTGCATTTTCTGGATTAATAGCTATATTTAAAACATTTGAAAAATACATAAATGATCAGAAGTTATTATTCTTTTTTTCTCTATTTCTAATGCCTTCAATTATTTTATGGAGCTCTAGTATTTTAAAAGAGTCTATAATCATATTCTGCTACGGCTTTATTTTGTATATTTTAATTACAAAAAAAATTAGCAAGAAAAATATCTTATATATATTAATACTAGTTTACCTACTATTATTAACAAAGGCATTAATCCTTTTTACTCTAATTCCATCTTTTATAGCTTTCTTCATTGTAAAAAAAATTGACAAATGGCATTGGCAAATCTATTTATTTATAAATCTATTATTTATATTAATTACAACAAATGTATATAGAATAATTCCAGAATATGATTTATTAGAATTATTATTTATGAAACAAAGAGATTTTTTTGGTTTAGCTCATTATTCGAATTCTGGTAGTTTAATACCTTTAAAACAACTAAAACCTACTTTCATTAGTGTATTATCTGTTATTCCTAATGGATTATTTAATGTTTTATTTAGACCTTTTATTAATGATTATAAAAACGTGCTAATTTTATTTGCTGGTATAGAAAACTTCATACTAGTGTTGTCTATGATTATTAGCATAATCTTTTGCAAAATAAAAAAACTACACTTAAATATTTTGCTATTCTTATGTAGTTTTGTTATTGTTAATTATGTAATTATTGGGATAACTACTCCTGTGATGGGTGCTATTGTTAGATACAAAATGTTATTTTTACCATTCTTTATAGTAATATTATTAATGATTACAGATTTCAAGAAAATAAAAGATACAATCTATAAACATTAAAATTACATAAATCAAAGCTCTAATATTTGAGCTTATCTTAATCTTCCATGTAATATAATATAGCCTTCTTTAATAAATCTGTTTTTTCTCCAAATTTTTTTACAAAAACAAAATCTCTACTAGGGTGTCTTTCTCTTTCTGTTAACTCTATTGTTCTCAAATTATGAGGCAACCTAAAAGCACTATCTCTATATCCTAGAGCTATTGCTGTAACTGGTGTATAACCATCAGGTATTTCTAATAATTTTATTGCTTCCTCTGCTGAAAATCCAGCCATTTGGTGCATATGTAACTTTTCTGCTGTTGCTTGTAATGACATATTAGCTACGGACTGACCTAAGTCATATAATGCAGTTGGGTTTGGAGTAACATTATCATCCAATGTATTTTTTGCGATAGCAATAATCAATGCAAAAGCATCCTTTGCCCATGATTTATTTTTATCAACAAGGGTTCTCTGTATAATTTTATGCGTATCATCATTCCTAAAACCAATAATAAAACGCCATGGTTGTGCATTATACGCAGAAGGAGCCCAACGTGCTGCTTCAAAAATTCTTTGTATTTTTTCTTCACTTTTTATTGTTTCATCTTTTGCTTTATCTGTATTAAAAGAGCGTGGACTCCATCTCTTTTTTATAGCATCCATAATGTAAAAGTCTGTTTTTGCAAATTTATCCATAAGTATCAAAATTTAAAATTACATATTTATATTCTATTTTCAATTTTATTATTAATTAATTATCAAATACTTTGCCAAAATAAGTCATAATTATAAATAAATTTTAACTATTATTTATACCATTAAATATTATTATAAAAAGAATAACGAAATATGGCATAAAAAAATTGTTTACTAATAATAAATATCATTAAAATGATAATTTTCTTCAATATATTAATGTTGAACTTTTACAGCATTAATTATATGTTTTTTGTAATTTAATCCCTTTATTCGTTTAACAGAAAATCCTGCCTGACGCAAAGCTTCTTTGACTATTCCCTTTGAACAATAAGTTGTAAGTATTCCATTGTTGTTTAACTTTGGATAAATGTTTTTAAATACTTCTATATTCCATAGATGAGGGACTTTATCTGGGGAAAAAGAATCAAAATAAAATACATCATAATTGTTTTCCATATTGAAGTTCAAAAAGTCTGAATGATGTTTTTTGAAATAAAAATTTTCAGATATTTTTATAAATTTTTCCGTATCCCATTCAGATGCATGAAGATTTTCAAAAAATAATCTATAATTACTTTCCTTGTAATTACCATAATTTAAATTACTCCAAACATCTTTACTAATAGGATATAACTCTATAGTTTCATAATAAATTCTAACATTTTGTTCTATGCCATAGATTATTGATAAAAAAGCATTA
>Ga0209417_1004082_pt1 | contig 18074 bp, 16 predicted proteins | sample RifGroF2_FD_184002 | JGI IMG/M metagenome (GOLD analysis project Ga0209417, IMG submission 184002) | Groundwater microbial communities from Rifle, Colorado, USA - Groundwater F2 (SPAdes) (version 2) | ecosystem: Environmental > Aquatic > Deep subsurface > Groundwater | place: Rifle, Colorado... | reverse complement strand
TTTTATCTTTGAGGGTATATTCTTTTTTCTTTCTTTTCAACGCACTATCGGGTTACAAGGTGATTATCAAAAATAAAACCTGGAAAAAGTGCAAAAAAGTCTACTTTTTTCGGATTATCAGAAATTCCCAAGAGCCTGTTTCTGCAGTTCAATAATCTCCTGAATGCCTTTTTCTCCCATATCCAGTACCTTTAAGAGATTTTCCCTGTCAACAGGCGCTTTCTCGCTTGTCACCTGGAATTCCAGGATCTTGCCGGACTCGGTCATTATTATATTCGCATCAGCATCAGCAGTTGAATCCTCGGAATAATCAACATCAAGCATAACTTCCCCGTTAACAACACCCACACTAACGGCTGCAACCGGTTCTATTATGCCTACGCCCTTAAGTGCGTCATGAAGGGCAAGAAAACCACCGCAAATGCTGGCTGTCCTTGTGCCTCCGTCTGCCTGGATTACATCTGCATCTATTGTTATTGTTCTTTCACCTATCTTGGTTAAATCCACTGCTGCCCTCAGACTTCTTCCTATGAGGCGCTGAATTTCCTGAGTTCTTCCTGAAATTAAAGTTCCTCTGTCCCTGGAAACTCTTGTTTCAGTAGAACCTGGTAAAAGAGAGTATTCGGCAGTAAGCCATCCTTTCCCGCTGTCTATCATAAAACGGGGTACTCTGTCTTCAATTGACGCTGTGACTATTACTTTTGTGTTCCCAAATTCCACGAGAACGGATCCAGCCGCATATTTTGTAAAACTCCTCGTGAATTTTACTGATCTTAACTCATCTAAAGCTCTGTTATTTTTTCTTGTAACCATCTGTAGCCTATCCTGTAATGTATGTACTATAATATTTTATTATGAGTGAGAATAAAAAACACTATCTTACGGTTCACGGCCATTTTTACCAGCCGCCACGGGAAAATCCCTGGCTGGAAACCATTGAATTACAGGACAGCGCATTACCTTTTCATGACTGGAATGAAAGAATTGCGAGCGAGTGTTATTCCCCAAATGCCGTTTCAAGAATAGTCGATTATAATACCCGAATTCTGGATATTGTTAATAACTATGAAATGATAAACTTTAACATTGGGCCAACATTGCTTTCATGGCTTGAATACAATGCTCCAAAAACTTATGAAAAAATTCTTGAAGCAGATAAAACCAGCGCAGAAAAGCATTCCGGGCATGGTAATGCTATAGCGCAAGTTTATAACCATATGATAATGCCTCTTGCAAATGAGAAAGATAAATATACCCAGGTAATATGGGGTGTAAGGGATTTTCAATATCGTTTTGGAAGGATACCGGAAGGCATGTGGCTTTCTGAAACTGCTGTAGATCACGATACACTTAAAGTTTTAGTAGATTGCGGCATAAAATACACTGTACTTTCGCCTTTCCAGGCAAGACGGGTTCGCAGGCTGGAAAACGATAATGCCTGGCATGATGTACAATGGGGCACTATTGATCCGGGCCAGACATACAGGTATTTTCTTAAAGACGGAACTGACCGCTACATTGACCTGTTCTTCTATGATGGTTCTATTTCAAAATCTGTAGCTTTTGAAGAGCTTTTAAGAAATGGTGAAAAGTTTATGGCAAGGTTAAGGGATGGTTTATGCGATGCAAGGCATTATGACCAGATCGTTAATATAGCCACTGACGGTGAAAGTTACGGCCATCACACAATGTTTGGAAACATGAATCTTTCTTATGTACTTACAAAAAAGATTAAAGAAACAAGTTTTATTCTAACTAATTATAGTGAATTTTTAGAGAATCATCCGCCTGCTTACGAGGTAGAGCTTAAAGAACCGTCATCCTGGAGTTGTTTTCATGGAATCGGACGCTGGAAAGAAGACTGCGGATGCTCAACAGGAGCAGGCCCGAACTGGAACCAAAAATGGAGAAAACCTTTAAGAGAAGCTCTTGATTGGCTCAGGGATGAACTATACATAATTTATGAGAAAAATGCCGGAAAATACTTAAAAGATCCCTGGAAAACAAGAAACAGATATATTGACGTTATTTTAGACAGAAAAAAAGAAACCATTGAGAATTTTTGTACCCACGAAACAGGCAGAAAGCTTCCTCCAAGCGATATTGTAAATGTTATCAAACTTCTGGAAATGCAGAGGCATGCTATGTTAATGTATACCAGTTGCGGGTGGTTTTTCGCTGATATTTCCGGGATCGAAACCATCCAAATACTTAAATATGCTGCAAGAGCTATGCAAATAGCCGGAGAATTCCAGGAAATAAACCTTGAATCAAGATTTTTAGAAATACTTTCCAACGCTGAAAGCAATGTCAAAAAATTCGGCAATGGAAAAGACATTTATTTAAAGTTTGTAAAACCTTCTATTGTCAGCGTTAAGCATGTTGTGAGCCACTGGGCAATAAGTTCAATCTTTGAGGAATATGAAAGGGAAACCGATGTTTATTGTTATAAAATAAAGTCCCTGGACTACCGCAAAGCTGAAAAATCCAGTACACAACTCGTTGTTGGCAGGATTGAGGTTACTTCAAATATAACTCTGGAAAAACATGATATGATTTTTGCCCTCCTGCATTTTGGAGGGGAGGATTTCCACTGCGTCATCCGGGGATATGCCGGAAAAGCCGAGTACGACAAAATAAAAGAAGACTTAATGAACAGGTACGAAACCTTGCCTTTAACAGAAATTATCAGAGGGCTGGATGAGTATTTTGGCAAGGAATATTTCACGCTCAAAGACCTGTTTATTGAGGAAAGACGCAAGATCATTAATATCTTGATCCAGGATAAGCTTGAAAAATTTGCCAGCACATACAGAAATCTTTATGATGAGGCGAAAGGCCCAATGTTCCAGCTTAAAGAGCTTGATTTACAGGTTCCTGAGGAATTTAAAATTGCTGCCGAATATGCCTTAAACTGTGCGTTAAACGACTTAATACAGGAAGCAGAGGATATTGGGGCGGTTGATTTACTTGAACAGGCAGTAGGTATAAATAAAGAAGCAAAAAAGCTTGGGATAAAACTTGATAATCCCGCTGCAAGAAAAGCTTATAGCCACTATATTTGTAAAAAAGTAAAAGAACTGTCAGGAAATGGAAATCTTTTCGAGTATGAATCACTTATAAATTCTCTTCATTGTATAGAAAAGCTTGATTTAAGGCCTGATTTATCTGATGCACAGGATATTTATTTCAGTACAATTTTCAATAAAATTCCTGACAAGATTAAGAATTTAGAGAAATCAGAAAACATTAAGGAAGATAAAAATTATATTTTGTCCCTACTTATATTAGGAAACAAATTGAATTTTAATATAGAAGAATATACTGCTAGCTTGAACAAAGCCACAGCACATATAAGTTTATAACGTTATACATTGACAATGCTATCAAATATGCTATCATAATAATATGAAAAAAGATTTAGATTATTATTTAAAATTACCCTGGTCATATCGCATTGAATGGAGTGATATTGATAATTGTTTTCTGGGTTCTATTGAAGAACTGGAAGAAAATATGACCTGTGGAGAAACTCCTGAAGAAGTGCTTGCAAACCTTAAAGATGCACTTAAATCGTATATCCTGACATCACTTAAATCAGGCCTTGATATTAATGAACCTATCAAGCTATCAAATTATAAAGGTAATATTACTTATAGAACAACGCCGGAAAAGCATTATAAACTGGTTAAAAAAGCTGCTGCTCAAGGCAAGAGCTTGAATAAGCTGCTTGATGAAATTATAGATAAAGAAGTTGCATAGATTTATTGAGATATTTATAATATTATAATTATTAAGGAATTTATAATTATAATGGGGCGTTAGCGCAGTTGGTAGCGCGCTTGAATGGCATTCAAGAGGTCAGGGGTTCGACTCCCCTACGCTCCATTCATCACCTAAAAGCTGTTTCTGCAGTTCCTCAAGCGATGCGCCTCTTGTTTCAGGATATACTAGCAGCACCACAATAAATTGAACTACCATCATAAAAGCAAAAAATACAAATGGATAGCCGCCTGACTTCGCGGCCATAATTGGAAATGTCCACGAAACAAGCGCACACATGAGCCAATGAGTAAAACTGCCGAGAGCCTGGCCTTTCGCCCTTACTATATTTGGAAATACCTCGCTTAAATACACCCAAATAACAGCCCCCTGCGAGAATGCAAAACTTGCAATATAACCGGCTAAAACCCAAATCAGGAGTGATTTATGAGTATCTGTAATAAATATTGCCGCAACAGCGCCAAGACATATTGCCGTTCCAACCGAACCGATTAAAAGAAGTTTTTTGCGTCCTATTTTGTCTATGACTGACATTGCCAAAATAGTGAATAAAAGGTTCGTACCTCCAATTATCACAGCTTGAAAATCGCCTGATACCTTGCTGAATCCTGCCATTTCAAAAATATCATTAAGATAATATAATAGGGCGTTAATGCCGGATAACTGATTAAATATAGCTATTGAAACTGCAAGAAATATTGGAAAATTATACTTTTTAGAAAAAAGTTTTTCATCCTTTTGCATGTCTTCAGTGTTTATAGAGTTCTGAATTTCTTCAAATTCTTTTTGCGCATTTTCCTGGTTAATAGCTTTTAGTACAGTTAAAGCTTCATCAAATTGGGATTTTTTAACTAGCCAGCGTGGGCTTTGTGGGATAAAGAACAGCAAAACAAAGAAAATCAGAGCAGGAATAGCTGCAACACCAAGTTTTATACGCCATTCAACATCTCCTGTATTAAAAAGCCCGATAATGTAATTGGAAAAATATGCCATTAAAATCCCAAATACAATATTAAACTGGAAAAGTCCAACTAACCTGCCTCTTGAATTTGCGGGCGCAATCTCAGCTATATACATTGGCCCTATAACTGACGCTGCACCGATTCCAACCCCTCCTATAAACCGAAAAATTACCAGGGAATACCAATCCCAGGCAATTGCACAACCAACAGCCGACACGAAAAACAACACACCGGTTATTTTAAGACAAAAACGCCGACCAAAAACATCTGCGGGAATACTTGAAAAAAGCGCGCCAATCATTGTTCCCCACAGGGCTATTGATACTGTCAACCCGAGAGATGCGGCATCAAGCTCAAAAAGTTCCTTTAATGCTTTTGTAGCGCCTGCAATTACCGCTGTATCGAAGCCAAACAGAAATCCACCCAGCGCAGCAACAATTGTGCAAAGAATAATGTAGTTTTTTCCAGCTTTCATATTTGTTAATTATCCTCAAGTTTTTAATTAATAGCATAATTGTAGCTGATGGTGTTCAAAATGTTAAGGAGGGTTAGCCCTTTTGGGTTATAAAAAGTTTTATAAAAATCATCATGGTTTGTGATTAATTAAGTTTGCTTTAAAGGTATTATATATATTAAGGATATACAAAGGAATAAAAAGGATACAAGGAGCAAGACTTTGGTAAGTGAAATCGTACAATTAATAAGCGATGAAATAATTTGTCATAAAAAAGCTATAGAAGACCTTGATGAAAAATTAAAATTGCTAATCTTCCTTAATAGTGTTGATGTTTATATGGGAAGAGCTTTCAACCTTGATAAAAACGAGCTTATGTCAAAAAGAGGTGATTTAGAAAATAAGTTAAAAAATTTAATTGAGAAAAAAGTAGCATTAACAGGTAGTCAAAAACAGCCTGATGAGTTACACCCAAACGGAAATATCCAGAGTGCATTTTTAATGAGTAATTATTTATCATTGCATAATTTTACAAATATAGATGCTGATTTAAATCAGGGCTCAAATTCTTAGACTTTCACAAATCCATCAGTAAACTTTTAAATATACTCCTAAAAAATACTCTTTTTACAGTAGAAGGAAAAGAGTATTTTTATCGATAAGACATATAAGGGAGAAACTACTTAAGACTGAAGGAAGGCGATTAAAACGAGCTTTAACGGAATCTATCCAGTTAATATTTACCCATATAATCCGCAGGTAGCGTTAAAAAAACCTGAGGAAAAGCCTGTAGTGCTGCCACAACCCAAGGAAACTCCGATTGATAACGGGGAATTCAAGGAGCAAAGTTCTTCCAAGAAGCAGGAAAAGGTTGAATATTATTCGCAAAAAACTATAAGCATAGAGACTATTATTCAGGATTTCAACAAAACCCTCGCAGCTATTGGCGCACCACAAGATATTAATGAGGAAGTCCAGGCATATCTTAAACTTGTAGACACACAGTCTTTAAAAGAAAAGCCCTCCCCGAAGCTGATCAAGTCTAACCTTAAAAATGCGGCTAATATCCTCGATGAATACATAACTGAAACTCTTCAAAAGTCGTCAAAAGTTGTAACAGACTGGGTTGAAGCACTCCTACTCCAGAATGTAAATTATAAAGCTGAAAAAATTGAAACGCCAGAGGTTGAGGAACAACAAGTAACCCAGCCTGAGCCTGTAAAAGAAGAAATTTCAGAATTAAATTCCCTTTATCAGGAAGCCGGAAAATTAGCCGATACTGGCAAATTAAGAAAAGCACTGATAACTTATGATAAGCTCCTTCCCGAAGTAAAAAGCTCAGGCGATAAGAGCCTTGAAACTAAAATATATCTGGATAAAGCCTATATATATGATGTAAACAAAGATTTTCCTTCCGCACTTGAAAACTACAACAATGCAGCAAACCTGGCCAAAGAGACCGGAAACGATAAAATCCGTGCCCTGTCTCATTATAATATGGCCTCCATTTATGATGAATTTGGTAAAACTAATTTAGCGCTTTCCCACTACTATGAAGCGCTGTCTTATGACGGACAAATAGAAAACTTAAGAGCGCAGACTCAAGCTTTAAATGATGTAGGCAACATTTTCTCAACTGGAAAGCAATACCGGCAAGCTATTGACCATTACCATGCAGGACTTTCCCTTACAAAAGAAACAGAAGACACAAAAGGAAAGGCTTTTTTACTAAGCAATATTGCCACTGTATTTAAAGATGTAGGAGAGGACCAAAAAGCGCTTAAATATTATAAAAAATCCATAGAATGCGATATGAAAATCGGCAATCTGGAAGGGTATTCAATAAATTATGAGTATTCCGCAGATATTATGCAGAGAAATAACTATCCTCAAAAAGCCGAAAATCTTTATAAAAAGTCGCTTGATGCAGCACAAAAACTAGGAGATAAGGGCATTTCCACCAGAATCTTGGAAAAGCTGGAAAGAAACAATTTATCGTACTGAAGTCTGTTTTTCTAAAACCTTCTGCAAATACTTTCCTGTATATGATCTTTCACACGCTGCGATCTGTTCCGGCGTGCCCTGCACAACTATTTCCCCGCCAGCGTCTCCCCCTTGTGGGCCTAAATCTATTACCCAGTCGGAAACTTTAATAATATCCATATTGTGCTCAATAATCACTACTGTATTGCCTGAATCCACCAGCTTATTAAGAATTTCCACAAGTTTTGACAAATCATGCCAGTGCAGTCCAACAGACGGCTCATCAAGCAGGTAAAGTGTCCTGCCTGTACTTCTCCTGTTCAACTCGGATGCCAGTTTTACTCTCTGGGCTTCCCCGCCAGAAAGGGTTGTAGCGCTCTGGCCAAGTTTTATGTAGTCGAGCCCGACTTCATGCAGGGTTTGAAGCCTTGATGCAATTTTTGGAATATGTTTAAAGAACTCATAAGCCTCTTCCACAGTCATATTCAGTACATCGGAAATGGATTTGCCCTTGTACTTCACCTCAAGAGTTTCCCTATTGTACCTTGCGCCCTTGCAAACCTCGCATGGTACATAAACATCCGGCAAAAAGTTCATCTCAATTTTAATTATGCCATCACCTCGACAAGCCTCACACCTACCGCCCTTGACATTAAAGCTAAACCTGCCCTGCTGGTATCCCCGGGTTTTAGCCTCGTTTGTCATGGAAAACAGTTCCCTGATATGGTCAAAAGTGCCTGTATATGTTGCAGGATTGCTGCGAGGTGTTCTTCCTATAGGCGCCTGGTCAATATCAATAATTTTATCAATATGCTCAAGACCGTGTATCTCTCTTACTCCCTGTGGCTTTGGATGATTATGCCCCAAATGGTGCTTTATATAAGGCTGCAGTATGTCAAAAATCAGAGATGATTTTCCTGACCCGCTAACCCCGGTAATTGATACAAATTTTCCAAGCGGAATATTTACATCAAGGTTTTTTAAGTTGTTTTTATGCGCATTTACTATATTAATGCTTGTATCTTTCCCATTTCTTCTTTTTTCAGAAGATTTTATGGATTTAGCACCTCTTAAATACTGCCCTGTTATGGATTCTTTTACTTCTTCAATATCCTCTGGTCGCCCCTGTGCCACTATTTCCCCGCCGTGGACTCCTGCTCTCGGGCCTATATCAATTACCCAGTCAGCTTTTCTTATTATTTCCTCGTCATGCTCAACTACAATAAGGGTATTACCGAGGTTTCGCAGCTTTAATAATGTATTCAGGAGCTGTTCATTGTTTACCTGGTGCAGGCCAATGCTTGGTTCGTCCAGCACATACAGCACTCCAGCCAGCCCGGAGCCGATCTGTGTGGCAAGGCGTATTCTCTGTGCTTCTCCCCCTGAAAGAGTGCCCGCCATACGGTCTAAAGATAAGTAATTCAGTCCAACATCAACCAGGAATTTAAGTCTGTTCCTTATTTCCTCTAAAAGTTTTTTTACTATTGCCATCTGATACTCTGATAAGGATAAAAACAATGATGAAATATACTCATAAGCACTATTTATAGACATATTACACACATCAGCGATGGATTTATCCTGTATTTTCACCGCAAGAGAGAATGGTTTAAGCCTTGTACTGTGACAAGCGTGGCAGGGAATAAAGTCCATGTACTTTTCAATTTCTTCTCTAACCTTATCTGAGCTTGATTCTTCATATCTCCGCCTAAAATATGGTATAACGCCTTCATATCTTGATTTGTAAGACTTTTTAAATCTTCTTTTAAAATCATCGTGGGTTAATAAAAGTCTATCTCCGTTACTTCCATAGAGTATTAAGCTTTTGTGCTCTTCAGATAACTGCTCAAACGGCTTATCCATGTCTATGGAATAGTGTTCAGCCACTGATTTAAGGATATCCTGATAATAGGGATTGCCTGTTTTTGCCCAGGGATAAATCGCGCCCTGCCGTATTGATTTCCTTTCATCCGGCACAACAAGGTCCGGGCTGATTTCCATATGCGCACCCAATCCGCTACAGGTCGGACAGGCCCCGTATGGACTGTTAAAACTAAACATCCTCGGGGATAATTCATCAAAACTCAATTCACAATGCCCGCAGGAAAGCTTTTCAGAAAAAATTATTTCTTTCTCATCAATAATATCAACTATAACAAGCCCTTCAGATTTTTTAAGAGCGGCCTGTGTACTTTCTGCTATCCTTGATCTGGCGGAATCCTTTACTATAACTCTATCCAGAATTGCTTCAATGTCATGCTTGTGTGTTTTTGCAAGTTTTATGTCATCTTCATCAAGATTGTATACTTTTTTATCAACCCTTACCCTGATAAAGCCTTCCTGTCTCAATTCGCTGAAAAGACCGGAATATTCACCCTTTCTGCCTCTGACAAGGGGGGATAGGATTTGTATTCTTTTTCCTTCACCAAGAGAAAGGATACTGTTTACTATCTGATCAATGGTTTGCGGGCTTATAACCCGCCCGCATTCCGGGCAGTGCGGCGTTCCTATGCGCGCAAACAGGAGCCTTAAATGGTCATATATTTCTGTTACTGTGCCTACGGTTGACCTGGGGTTATTTGACGTGGATTTCTGGTCAATTGATATAGCCGGACTAAGGCCCTCAATGCTTTCCACGTCGGGTTTGTCCAATTGACCCAGGAATTGACGCGCATATGCACTAAGACTTTCTATGTATCTTCTCTGCCCTTCAGCAAAAATTGTATCAAAAGCCAGTGAACTCTTCCCTGACCCGCTCACACCGGTAAACACTACAAGCTGGTCTTTTGGAATAGAGACACTCACGTTTTTAAGGTTATGCTGGTTTGCCCCACGGACAATGATGTGTTCATTTTTCATAGTAATATTATCGCACAGCTTTATATTAAAAAATTCTTAAATAAACCTGCATAAATTTAAACATGACCTATAATTAAAACTTGAAGTTAAGGATTTAAATTTATGAGGAAGTTGTTATGGGAACAAAAAAACTTGGGATTTACAAATGTAATGTATGCGGAAACATAGTAGAAGTGCTGAATGCGCAAGCTGGAGAGCTTGTTTGCTGCGGACAGGCTATGAAATTAATGAATGAAAATACTGTTGATGCGTCACTTGAAAAACATATACCTGTTGCAGAAATTACTCCAGAAGGTATTAAAGTGAGGGTTGGCAATGTCGAACACCCTATGATAAAAGAACATTATATAGAATGGGTTGAATTGCTTGTGGATAACAGGGTATGCAGAGCAGAGCTTGAGCCGGAACAAAAACCGGAAGTCTTATTTCCTGTAAAGCCTGAAACTTTCACTGTACGGGCATATTGTAACCTGCATGGACTTTGGAAAGGAGAATAACTATGCTTAATCAAAGACTTGAAAAAGAGCTTAACAAGCAGCTAAACAAGGAATTATTTTCAGCTTATCTTTATATGTCAATGGGTGCATACTTTCAATCCGTTGATTTATTAGGATTCGCAAATTGGATGAATATTCAGGTACAAGAAGAACTCGCACATGCTCAGAAATTCTACGATTTTATCAATGGAAGAAACGGAAGAGTTGTACTTGAAGCTATTGAAAAACCACAGACCGACTGGGATTCAGCATTGACTGCATTTCAGGATGCTTTAAAGCACGAACAGTTTATAACCGGCTCAATTAACGACCTTGTAACAATTTCAACAGAAGAAAAGGATTATGCAACCCAAATCTTCCTCCAGTGGTTCGTTACAGAGCAAGTAGAGGAGGAATCATCAGTCACTGAGGTTACAAACAAACTTAAACTAATGAAAGATGCGCCTGGTGGAATGTTTATGCTTGATAGAGAACTGGGGCTACGCCAATTGACTGCACCTTCAGCAAATTAATAAAATTTAAAAAAACAGATATTCCATAAAAATATCTGTTTTTTGTCTGTTTTTTATCTGTTAAATGTGTGCTTATTTTCTGCTTTTAGTATGTTGCTGTTTTTTTATTTTTTTACAATTTTTAATAATTATATAAAAAATAGCAATTTCTTATATAAAAAATACTTTATATAAGAGGAACTAATAACTAAAAAATAAGATTTAATCTCAGCCAGAGCAGGCAACTAATTTAGAAAACTTGGGCAAAACCAATGGAGGCTTTATATAGGGCAGTACCTTTAAGGTACTGCCCTGTTAGCTCCTATGATATTTTTAAGGCATTTTAGCTTTTCACAATCCTTAATCCCTTTAGATACTTCAACTCCACTTGATAAATCAAGGGCAAATGGCATAACTTCCTGATAAGCAGTTAGTATGTTTTCTGGATTCAGCCCGCCCGCCAGGATTATAGGTATATTATAACCCTTTGCTTCTTTTGCTATAACCCAGTCAAAAGTTTTGCCTGTTCCTCCTCTTTGATTTTCGCAAAAAGTATCGAGCAATATATAAGAAACGTTTCCTTTATATTGTTTTATAGGTATTAAATCTTCTATATCTCTGACTTGAATTGCTTTTATTACTTCTTTATTAATGATTTGCTGGATATTAGAACAATATTCAGGGGGCTCGCTTCCATGAAGCTGTATTTTTGTTATTCCTGTCAGTTTAGAAATGTTTAAAACCTCACTAACCAGGCAATCCACAAATACCCCTACCTTTTCCATGTTGTCCGGTAAACTGTCTATTATATTTCGGGCATCTTCAGGAGTTATATATCTTGGAGTATTCTTTGCAAATATAAAGCCAACTGCCCACACACCCACATCAACTGCCAGCATGGCATCTTCAAGCCTTGTTATTCCACAGATTTTAACTTTCATAATGTTGTATTTTTGCCAAAAAATGGATTATTTTCTTTTTCATAGCCGATTGAAGTGGGGGAACCGTGGCCGGGATAAACTTTTATACTTTCATCCAGCGTAAACAGTTTATTTTTAATAGATTCGCCAATCTGCTCGTATGAACCACCGTATAAATCAGTTCTTCCTACAGAATCCCTAAAAAGGGTATCACCTGAAAACAACACATCATCTACCAGATAACAAACGCTTCCCGGTGAATGCCCGGGTGTATGGATTACTTTAAATTTTAATTTTCCGACTTCCAGCACCTGGCCATCATCTACGTGTTCATCTATGACAGGGATTTCCATATCCGGCAGACCAAACATCATTAACTGGTCTTTAAACTTTTCTACAAGAAACTGGTCGCCCTTATGTATAAAGACTTTGACTCCTGCTTTTGCTTTTAGCTCAACATCCCCGGAAATATGGTCAAGGTGGCCATGGGTATGAAAAATATACTTCAAGTTAGCGTTGCTATTTCTAACTTCCTGCATAGTCGCTTCATAATCCCCACCTGCATCAATAAGCACGGCATCGTTAGTGTCTTCACACATAACCAGGTAGTTATTACAGGAAAAAAATCCAAGGGTTAGGGTTTTTACCAACATTTTTAATCTCCTGTTCCACATATCTTTTTCTAATATAATGATAACAGGTAGAGCGTATATTGTTAAGGAAATTAGCGGATTAATTTACACTTGAAATCCGAATAAAAATGCTATACAATTAGATACATGTATTGCACTGTATTTATGAAAGGATTTTATTATGGCAATACCTAATCCACAAGATAAAGAACCTGTTTCGTTCAGACTTCATAAACAAATTAAAAATGACCTGGCTCAGCTATCTGAAGCAACAGGTCGTTCCCAGACTTTTTTGATTGAAGAAGCCTTACAGGAATATATTGATTTAAACATGTGGCAGATTAATGCTATAAAAGAAGGAATAAAGTCTGCTGATAATGGTGAATTATATTCTACCGAAGAGGTTTTAGCACGTTTGGAGAAGGAACGTGAGCAATAAATGTAACTGGTCAGGCAAGGCTCTTAATGATTTATTGCTGATAAGAGAATTTATAGCACAAGATAATCCAAAAGCAGCAGTCGATATAACTAAGAAAATTGTTTTAAATGTAGTGGAACAATTAAGTCGGTTTCAGAATATTGGAAGAGCAGGGCGAGTGTATGGGACACGGGAACTTATTATCAATAATACTCCTTATATTGCTATTTATCGGGTTAAATCCAATACATCTGAAATTCTAAGAGTTCTGCATTCTTCGATAAAATGGCCTGATAGTTTTTAAAAGCTAACTCCGTAAAATTTTTCCTTTTTCTACTATAATTATCTAATGAAGCGAAAAATCTCAATACTTGGCTCAACAGGCTCAATAGGACGACAAGCGCTGGAGGTTATAGAAAGCCTCCCGGATAAGCTTGAAGTGGTCGGCCTCGCCGCAGGGAGCAATATTGAACTTTTAAAACAACAGATTGAAAAATTCAAACCACAAATGGTCTCAGTTAAAACCAAAGAACTTGCTGCTCAACTCGGAAAGCATGCGCTATGGGGAGTAGAAGGGCTGAACAAAATAGCAGGAAATACAGATAATGATATGGTTTTAATGGCAGTTACCGGAATAAATGGCCTTGAACCAACAATTACAGCAATTGAAAATGGTATAAGCATTGCTCTTGCAAATAAAGAAACACTTGTTGCAGCAGGAAGCATTATTACTAAAAAAGCTTTAAGAAATAATGTCAGTATTATTCCTGTAGACAGTGAGCATTCCGCAATTTATCAGTGCATCAACGCCAGAGATGCCGCAAAAGTGAGAAAAATAATCCTTACAGCATCAGGCGGCCCCTTCAGGACAAAATCCATGGAAGAAATCGAGCAGGCTACTGTCAATTCCACGCTGGCTCACCCTAAATGGTCTATGGGAGATAAAATAACTGTTGATTCTGCAACGTTAATGAACAAGGGACTTGAAGTAATTGAAGCACATTGGCTGTTCGGTATTGATTATGAGGATATTAAGGTTGTAATTCATCCACAAAGCATAGTACATGGCGCTGTTGAGTTTTTAGATGGAAGCTATATTGCGCAGCTGGGCCTACCCACTATGCATATTCCAATACAGTACGCCTTAACTTATCCTAAAACAATGTCAGGCTTGAAAACCGGCACTCTTGATTTAACTGAAATATCCAGGCTGGAATTTGAAAAGCCTGACTTAGATAAATTTCCATGCCTTAAGCTTGCATACGAAGCAGGCAAAAAAGGCGGCACATATCCTGCTGCATTGAATGCGATTAATGAGGAAGCTGTGTATGCCTTTTTAGAGGGAAAAATAAGATTAACAGATATTGCAAAAATAGTGGAGAAAGGATTGGAAGAACATGAAAGTATTGCAAACCCAACCCTTGAAGAAATATTAAGTATAGATAAAAACGCAAGGAGAAACGCTCATGAACATCTGGCAAAAATATGCAAAAGTGCTTGTTGAATACTCTACAGGCGTTAAAAAAGACGACTTAGTAATTATATCATCAGATACACAGGCAAGACCGCTCATACTTGCTGTATATGATGAAGTTTTAAAGAAAGGCGCACATCCAATTATCAGACTAGCATTGGATGGACAGAAAGAAATTTACTTTAAAAATGCAACAAATGAACAGCTTCAGTTTATCGACCCTTTTACTCAACTGGAATACGATAAAGCTGACAAATTTATTGTTATAGGAGCTCCATATAACCTGAAAAGCCTGGCAAAAATTCCACCGGAAAGACTGGCAAAACGCTCAGCCGCTACCCAGCCGTTAAGCGAAAAAATGCTCTCCAGAGCCGCAGAAGGCTCTTTAAGCTGGGTAATATGCGACTACCCGACCAATGCGCTGGCACAGGAAGCTAAAATGTCTATATTTGACTATGAGGAATTCCTGCTTAAGTCTTGCTATTTGCACGTTGATGACCCAGTAGCAATATGGAGACAAATCGGGCAGGCGCAGGACGTCCTTGTTAACAAATTAAATCCGGTTAAAAAAATCCGCATAGTAGGTGAAAAAACTGATTTAACTCTTTCAACAGAAGGCAGGAAATGGATAAGTTGTTGCGGTAAGCATAATTTCCCTGATGGTGAGGTGTTCACGTCACCGGTCGAGGATTCAGCAGAAGGTGAAATTTACTTTGACTTTCCTGCAATTTACAGAGGGAACGAAGCACAGGGCATTCATCTCCGATTTGAAAAAGGCAAGGTTGTACATGCCACAGCAGAAAAAGGCGAGGAGTTCTTCCTGAAGATGATTGACCAGGATGAAGGCGCAAGATACCTAGGAGAAGTGGCTTTTGGAACAAACGATATGATACAGGATGTAACTGGAAATATCCTTTTTGATGAAAAAATCGGTGGGTCAATACATCTGGCGCTGGGCGCTTCTTACCCAGAAACCGGTGGCAAAAACAAGTCCGGCCTGCATTGGGATATTATTAAAAACATGAAAAAAGATTCCAAAGTATATACAGATGATACTTTAATATATGAAAATGGAAGATTTTTATAATATAAAAGGTCTACTACATTCAGGTAATTGATTAATCCGAGTGTTTAATACATAATCAGTCAATAATCCAGTCAAAAATATTAAAAAGTTACTAAAATGATTCCCGATAGAGATAATCAAAATCAAGATAAATCAATAAATTTTATTAATAAAATGGCTGAAGATAAAAGCCCTGATGTTACTTTTGGAAAGAAGTGGACTATTAGGGCTATAATAATCTGTGTTTTTCTGCTCGGGATAGTTTATTTCTTTGCAGAGGCTGAGAAAAATCCCAAGCTGATGTTTGTACAAAATGTAATCAAAAAAACAGGCATCAGGTCAAAGTTTATGAGCCTAATGGGAAGTAAAAATATTTTAGTCCTGGGTGTGGACTCAAACGGGCGCCACTCAGACCCGTTTGATGGCACAAGAAGCGACACAATATTAATCCTTAACATCGATAGAACCGGAAAATCAGTAAACGCTGTTTCTATTCCCAGGGATAGCAAGGTCTACCTGGCAGGAGGAAAAGGCGTTGATAAGATTAATGCGGCGCATGCGCTGGGCGGGCCTGAACTTACCATAAGAACAATAGAAGAAACATTTGGCATAGAGATAAATCATTATATTGCAGTTAATAACGCTGCCGTTAAGGATCTTGTTGAAGCTTTAGGCGGCATCCCCATAGATGTTGAAAAAAGGATGTATTACAGGGACAGAACTGCCGGATTGAACATAAATCTACAACCGGGCTACCAAATACTGGATCCAGAGCAGGCTGAAGGATATTTAAGGTTTCGGCATGACTATAATGGTGACATTGGAAGGATAAAAAGACAGCAAAAATTTGTAAAAGCTGTTGTTAAAAAGATTGCAACTGCTGAAACAATGATGAAACTGCCGCAGTTGTACGATGTATTGAGTAAAAATATAAGAACAGATATGAACCTTTTTGATCTTTCCAAGCTTTTTAATGTGGCGAAGAATGTTAAATTCGAGGAAATTAAAGTTGCTACGCTGCCGGGAAGGCCGTCACAGCACAGTTATATAAGTTACTGGATTTTAGATACAGACAAAACCCAGGAAATAATTGACCGTCTAATCTACAGAATAGAACCAAAATATGATGGTGAAGACCTTACGGTGAGCCTGTATTATGCACCTGCGCTTACAGATAAGATTGACGATATAGTAGAGGAAATTAATGAAGCAGGGTTTTCCGTAAAATCCAGCAGCAAAAAACGAATTTCCCAATCAGAAGTAATTGCTCATTCCAGCAAGGCTGCTTTTAGCAAAATTAAGCCTTTAAGAAAGCGTATTTCAGAGTTAAAAAATTCACAATATATTGTAGATCCTGATGAAAACCTTTATCCTTGCACGGATTTTACTATTATTCTGGCTGAGTAATTATCAGCACGAATAACTTTTTGCTGGTGGGCAAGAAATAGACTTATGCATACAGGTATAATCAGTTTCAGATGCCCACCCTACGCCTACCTTGTCATTGCGAGCCGTGGATACTGGAATATAAACGGATAATTTACTTGCGAAGCAATCTTCCAGGTTGCGATAAAAGCTTACATAGGACAAGGAAGATTGCTTCGGAACGGCATTATGGCATACATGCGGGCTCTAATGCCTCGCAATGACTCAAAATTATAAAGCCCCCAGTACAAACGGCTCATATTTTTTGCAAACTTCCATAACTTCAGTAACTTTATCCTGGGCTGTGATAACACACATTCCAACGCCCATGTTAAAGGTTTTGTATGCTTCTTCTTCGCCAACAAGTGATAAAAGTTTCTGAAATACTGACTGTGGTGGAATTTTCGCCCTATCAATCTTAAGTTCCATCCCTTCAGGAATAACCCTCTGGAGATTTCCTTCCAGACCTCCACCGGTTATGTTTGCGCAAGCTTTTATCAAACCTTTATCGCATAGTTCAAGAATTTCGTTTACGTAAATATATGTCGGTTCCAGCGCATTATCCATTTCTACTTCGGACAGGACCTTTCTTATCAAAGTGTAGCCATTTGAATGAGGCCCGCTGGATTTCAGTCCTATTATAATGTCGCCCGGTTTAACATTTTGCCTGGACAGGATTTTGTCCTTTTTTACCAGGCCAACCGCAAAACCTGCCACGTCAAAGTGGCCTTGTGTCACAAGATCGCTTAATTCTGCTGTTTCTCCGCCGAGTAGTGTACAGTTATACTTTGCCAGTTCCTGCTTCAGGGCTTTTATAAACCTTGCTGCAATATCCACATCAAGGCTGTTAACAGCAAAATAATCAAGAAAAAACAATGGCCTTGCACCTGTGCACACCATATCGTTTAAATTCATCGCAATCAGGTCAATTGCAATGGTTTCAATTTTATCTCGCTTTATCAGCGGAATGATTTTCGTGCCAACTCCGTCAGTACAGCCCACGAGAAAATATTCAGGAAAAGCGGCATGCTCATATAAACCTGCAAACATACCGATATTGTCACTTTTTACTTCCTGTCTTATCAGTTCCGTAAGTGCATCGGCTTTCTG
>Ga0209417_1004081_pt1 | contig 18080 bp, 28 predicted proteins | sample RifGroF2_FD_184002 | JGI IMG/M metagenome (GOLD analysis project Ga0209417, IMG submission 184002) | Groundwater microbial communities from Rifle, Colorado, USA - Groundwater F2 (SPAdes) (version 2) | ecosystem: Environmental > Aquatic > Deep subsurface > Groundwater | place: Rifle, Colorado... | reverse complement strand
GAAGTTATTATCAGTAAAAAAGAAGCTGAACAGATTTCAGGAATAGAATATTATAAAGAAACTTTTGGTAGAGGCGGACACAGAGAAGGAAGTGGACGAAAAAAACAATATACTTCTAAGAAACGTGAAACTTTCGACCTTGAAGAAAAAGATGTTATTTGCTTAAAAGATTACGCTAAAAAGCATAAAATCAGTAAGAACAAGGCTTTAAGTGAAGCAATTCATAACTTAATAAGAAATGAAGCATAATTTTTACGAGCAATTCTTTGCGAACTGCTTTTTACAGGTACAAACTACAAGCGAAGTATTAAAAACGTGGCTTAAAACGGCTTCTATGTGAGCTGTTTTGTTGTAAATCGCTTCAAAATAAACAAAAATTTTCACTTACAATTGACAACTGTAAATTTACAGTTTAGAATATAAAGTATGATAAAAAGTTTCAAAAGCAATAAATTAAAGAAAGCCTTTTTAAAAGATGATTTTTCGGGGATACTCCCTGAACATATTGAAAAATGCAAGCTTATACTTTCTGTTATAAATATGGCTACTGATATTGCAGATTTAAACAGACCAAGTTTTAAACTTCATCAACTTAGAGGAGATAGAGAAGGAATATGGGCTATAACTGTAAGAGCAAACTGGAGAATAACTTTCAAATTTGAAAATGGGGACGCATATATTTTAGATTATGAAGATTATCATTAATGGAGGTATAAATATATTATGCAAATGAAGAATCCTGCACACCCTGGATTATTAATTAAAGAAGAGATAGAAGCACTTGGAATAAGTGTTGCCGAATTAGCGTTGAGAATAGGTGTAAGCAGACAAATGCTATTCAGGATAATTAAGGGACATGCCGGAATAACAGCAGAAATGTCATTAAAACTTGCTAAAGCTTTTAAAACATCTCCTGAATTTTGGGTTAATATGCAAACACAATACGATTTAGCACAGGCAAAATTAAAAATAAATACCGACAATATTCAGGCTTATGGGTAAAGCGATATGAAAAAACAAAAACCCGAAACACTTTTAGAAGGTTGGGATGTCAACGATAAAATATACAGCGTTGAATATCGCAGAAGAGCTAAAAGAATTATAAATAGAGCTGTTAGAAGAATTTTTAAGAAGAAAATCTTTAGCAATCCAGAAGAAGCATAAATTTTCAAAGGCGGTTCACAAGAGCCGCTTTTTTACAGAGAAATAGTTTACAGAAAAGTATAATATTAAGTTATGGACTATAACCTCAGAAGATTTAAAATAAATTATTTATATGGTTTGAATCCATAAATAATTTTGTGTAAACCTCCGAAAATACGTATAGTAGAAAACGGAGGTTTTTCACATGAAAGACAAAAAGAAATCACCATTAGTAAATGAAGAATTTATCAAAGAACGCTATCGCAGCGGCAATCCTCTTACAGCAGATGAAATTCAAAATATGTTTAAAGATGCCTTTTCACATATATTTGAAAGCTGCTTCCAGTCTGAAATTGAAGATGAGCTTGGCTATTCCAAGTATGATTATCAAAGTAAAGAAACGAATAATTCCAGGAACGGTTATTCAAAAAAGAAGCTAAAATCAGACATAGCCGGAGAATTTGAAGTTGAGATTCCAAGAGACAGAAACGGCGAATACGAGCCGCAGCTTGTAAAAAAACATCAGAAAGATATTTCATCCATAGACGATAAAATCCTTTCAATGTACGCCAAAGGAATGTCTACAGAGGCAATTAATTCACACATCGAGGACATCTACAAATTTTCAGTTTCTAAAGAACAGGTTTCAAGAGCAACGGATAAAATTATTCCGATAGCAAAAGAATGGCAGAACAGACCTTTAGATAGGCTTTAACAATGGAATTAAGCGGATTACCAAGACCAAAAACTCGTTTGTATCTAATGAATCCCTTTTTAAGCTTCTGTATTTGGTTTCACAGGATATTACGAAAAAATGGACGATGCCAATTCCAAATTGGAGCTTGATATTTAATCAACTTCTGATATATTTTGAAGAGAGATTAGAAAAACATCTCTAATCTCTCAAATTAAGGTTTACACAAAACTTGTTACGGAATCTATGGTTTTTAATTTTGTATCTGCGGAATATTTACTTTTGTTATTTGCCAGGGGTTTTTAATTTCATTCCCAAGCTCATCAAAACCAAAATTATCTTCAAATTGATGTTTTTTTATTTTATCCCAACCGATAAATAAAGGATTTTGCCCGGATTTTTCTTTTAATTCTTTTACAAAATAGATGGCTTTTCGAGGATTTTTAAAAGCAAGAGGAGGAGGGCAGACAATGATCTGCTTGTATGGAGATAATTCTTTTGCTCTTTGTATGGCAGAAGAAAAGTCATTATCTGAACTTAATATAAAACATTTGTCATATTGGTCGTATATGGTCATTTCTATTAATTTAATAGCGATATTTACATCAGTATTTTTTTCTTCATGCCGTTTTAAGTCATTTCTTGATAATGATAAATTGCAACACCAACAAGGTCTTATATATTTTTCCTTAAAAGTACCCAGAACTATTTCAATATTTGCTTTTTTCAAAGCTTCAATATAAGTATGATGTTTATTTTGACTTTCAATAGGTCTATATTCTGCTATTGCGGAAAAATAAATAACTTTTATATTCAACTTGTCTTCTTCAGTAAGATAAGATTCTATTAAGCTTTTATAATTTAGCCATTTGACACATTCATTGTATTTTTCTTGATAATCATCGAGCCTGTGAAAACAATTGAATCCATCTACGAGAACTAAAACTCTTCCCAAAGTAAAATCCTTATAAAGTACAAATAGTAACCTTGCGGCTACTATTCGATGCTTTTCAGCGAGTATAAAATCTTTTGATATTACTATACCACAATCATAAAATTTCAAACATTATCTTATGTGGCTATATATATAAAATCATCCGAACATATTAGATTGCGTGCTTTTTAGTTTATTTTTATAATTCGTTACAAATCCATTATAAACTATTTTTAAACGTTTCCAACCCCATTTAAAAAATTATAGCCATTCGGCTAAAGTTTCCGAAAATCAGCAGGTACAAACACCCCAGAGCAAAATTTAACATGCCTTAAAATGGCTTGTACGTTGAGTGTTTTGCTGTAAATTGCTTCAAATTATTACATTTATCACATAACCAAATTAATGAAGGCGGATCAGTCGAATCATCTTGAGAATAAATAACATTTTCAACTTGCTTGCTGCATTTATGACAATAAAATTTAATTGAGCCTTTATTTTCAGTCATCAGATTTAAAACCTATTTGACCAGTCTTTGACGGTTTTGTAATTTCTGTTAAATTTCTTAGCTGCCTGAATACTTCTTGAATATCCGAATTAGTATCTTTTGCAAGTGTTATAACTGTTTTTTCAAGTTCATCAAGTCTTTGAGCTGTATCTTTATTAATTAAAGCAATTTCACGAAGTTTTACAAAGGTTCTCATTATTTGAATACTAACGGCAAGGGCTTTTTTGCTGTTTAGTAAATTTGATAACATTAATACGCCATGTTCGGTAAAAACATAAGGTGAGTAACGTCTTCCGCCGTATTCTGTTTTTGAGGTGCCAATTTGGCACCTCAAGTTTTCCCATTCTTCAATTGTTAGTTGGAACATAAAATCTTCAGGGAAACGTTCTGAATTTCGTTTTACGGCTCTGTTTAATGCTTTGGTTTCAACATCGTATAAGTCGGCAAGGTCACTATCAATCATAACTTTTTGACCACGAATAACAAATATTTTATTTTCTATTATCTGTATAGGGATTAGATCAGACATTGTTTTATCCTGTTTATTTTTTAAAGCACATAACTTTTAAAGGCAGTTTTTGAGCTGTAGTTACTTTTTCAATTTCAGAAGATATACCGTTATAAATACTTTCGGGAGTATTTGTTTTTATCCAGGTTAAAGGCGGATTAATTATATATCCAAAACCCAATTTGGGGGTTAATATCATTACATTAAGCATTCCGTTATAACTTGCTCTGGTTATTTTCAAAGGTAAAGCCCTGTTTTGGCTTGCTATTTTCTTTGATAGGATTGCGTATTCGGAAATATTATTTGTTATATTTTCAGCTATTAGTCCCCTGTCGGAAAGTTCTTGTTTAGAAGCATTTTTATTATAAGCAAACATAAATCTTTCAGGATTTTTTAAATTATAAATCTTGTTTATTACAAAAAATTCCTTGATTTCGGAGTTAACAGAACCTTTTTCAGGTTTAACATTTACTATTTTTGATTCAACAAAAAATATGCCTTCTTTGTTTTTGGCAAAATAATTCGTTTTTGTTAAATAATCTTTGATGCTTTGATTTATTGTTTCATCGCTCATTTCTGCTATAGGGAAGGATAAATTTGGGCTAAATGTTTTAATTTTTGCTGTTTTAAAAGCTCTTACAATGTTTTCATCATAATTTTTAAAATCATCCGCAATTGCAGGAATTGAAAATTTAAGTGCGATCAACAATGCACAAATACAAGGAAGAATTTTGTTTTTAATAAAAATCATACAGACACAACCTGATTTAATCATGCTATAGCATGATTAAATCATATTTTGAAAAAAAATAATACTCGTATTTGTTGGATAAAACTTTTCTTGAACTTTTAAAAATAATTCTCATACTGGAACTAATTAATATATTAATCATAAAGCAAATTCAGCAATAGTTTTATCTTTCATATCGTCATTGATTCCTATATATCTAAGCGTAACGCTTGGCGCAGAATGATTAAAAATATCCTGCAATATGGCAACATCTTTAAACTGTTGATAATGCCAGTAGCCAAAAGTCTTTCTTAAAGTATGTGTTCCGATCTTATCCGCAATGCCTGTAGCTTTTACTGCTGTATTAATAATCCTGTAAGCTTGCATTCTTGTTAAGGGTTTATTTGTTCCGTTTCTGCTGACAAACAGGAAGCTGTCAGAAGCCATGCAATCAGTGTATTTATCAAAACAGTCCTTAAGCGTAGGATTTATATAAAAACGTTTGCTCTTGCCTGTCTTAGCTTCTTTGATTTCAATATGTGTTTTGTCTTTTACATCAGAAACTTTTAATTTTAAAAGATCGGATATTCTTAAACCTGTATTAATTCCGGCAACAAAAAGCAGAAAATCACGATAGCCGCTTTTAAGAAGTTCATTTTTTGTTTTTCTGATAAAATCTTTATCTCTTATAGGTTGGACAAGTTCCATTTTTTCATTTCCTCCAATTTGTATTGAATATATAACATTCAAAGTAGTTAATCAATACAATAAAGAACATTCATTAAATTTCAATATTTATAAAATCGTTAATAATATTTATGCTGTTAGATTCTGGCTGATTTAGTCAATGTTACTCAATTACCATTCTGTAACATTCAGGTTATTTCCAGATAATATTTTTTTTGATAGTTTCAAGATAAACTTCAAGACTTTCTTTTTCAGCATCCAGAATCAAGTTATAAAAATCTGTCATATTGTTTGTTCTTGCGGTTTCTATTGCTTCTATATATTTTTTACGGTCTGCCATTTTAATAACTGCCGGAGTATAACCATTTTGAAGCAATATTAAATTCATTAAAAGCCTTGCAGCCCTGCCGTTGCCGTCAATAAAAGGGTGTATCGAAACAAGCCTGTAATGTGCTTCTGCCGCTAATAAAACAGGATGCATCTTAGAGTTTTCTTTCAACCAGAAAAAAAAATCATCCATTAAGTTTGGAACTTGCACAGGATTTGGGAAATAAAAGCGGCTTCCGTTTCCTTTTTTAACATAAACTTCATAAGCCCGATATTTTCCGGCATTTTGCGTATCAATTCCGGTTAATATGATCCTGTGGATTCCCAAAACATCAACACGAGTAATTTCTTTTGTTTCCTGCTTGGCAATTTCTTCGATATAATCAATGGATTCTTTGTGATTGATTGTTTCAAGGTGTTCTCTGGTAGATTTTCCACCGATTGTTATTCCGTCAAGCAGGATTATTTTTGTTTCGTTATAATCGATTGTGCTGCCTTCTATGGCATTTGAATTATATGTAAGTTCGATGTCATAGTAATTTTTAAGACTTTTAACTTGCATTTCATTTAAAGGTCTGCAAGAATCAAGTTCTTTTTTTAATATATCTATTTCAGAAAGTTTTGTTTCAATCATTTTTGAAAATCCTTTTTTGATTATTCTATCATAAGAGGGGGAGAAGCCGACAAGATTTTTTACACCCTGCCGGCATCAGTTGGTTTATGCTAATACAAGTTCTTTTTCTTTGGATTTGCTTTTTGTGCGAGCTTTTGCCTTAATTTTTTTATCGCTATATGGGCAATCATTATTTACAATTCCATAAATATTTGCCCCTGCTTTGTTCCATATATAGCTTGATAAGCCGCTAAAAACTGCTTTTGCATCTTCTTTATCATCAAAAGAGCCTATTGTGCATGTTCCTGCATTATCCAAGCAGGCGATTAATTTAAAAACTTCATTATCAGGATGTATTTTGAGTAATATTATTTTTTCAGCATCTACTACAATATGATCTGTATAATTTATTATTTGTCTTTTCATTATTCACGCTCCATAAGGCTTTTAATTAACTGTGTTGCTTCTGTTTTTGTTAAATTATTGCTAATTACTTTAAAAAATACTTCTCTTCCTGTTTTTTCGGGAATTGTGTTATCAAGCATCTTCCAAGCTTCCGGCAGAAGTTCATCTAAGCCTTTTCCGAAGCGTTCTTTAACTTCTGCATCAAAGTCATTGATTGTTTTTATTTGTTCCGCTGATGTCATATTCTCATTTCTCCTTAATCTGATGTTGTACTACTTTTCCAAGTGTATTTAAATTCTACCTTTCCGCTTTTAAAGCTTCTTTGTATTTTCTTTGGGCTATATAGTCCGTATGGATTAGGCGGATAACCTTCTTTACTTTGAATTTCTGCTATATCATCAAGTTTTAAATCAAGATCGGTTATAAGTTCCCAGAGATACCAACCGTATCTATAATGACCTAATTGTTCGGCAACAAGGCAAAACAAGTCTGATAAATGCCTGTCTGTAACTTATGACAAAGAAGCTGTTTTATACAAATGTCATAATTGCGGATTTAGCGGATCAGTTTTTTATCGTGATAAATACGAGATCAAAGCAAAAAAAGAATACAAACGCCCTAACATGCCGGAAGTTAAGCCGGAAAAAGAAAACCTATATTCTTATTTCAAAAAAAGAGGTATTTCTAAGCAAACCATAGATAAATACGGAATTGAAACCAATAACGATTGGCATATTATCTTTCCTTACAAAAAAGACGGTGTTTTAGTAAACCTGAAATATAGAAAAAACATAGGAGAAGGCAAGAAAACTTTTAAGCAGGAAGCTGAAACAGAAAAAACTTTCTTCGGGATGGATTTAATAACCGACTTTAAGCAGCTTGTAATCGTTGAGGGCGAAATGGATGTATTAAGCCTTGCTGAAATAGGTATTGAATCGGTAAGTGTTCCACAGGGTGCATCAGAAAATAAACTGGAATGTATTGATAATTGTTGGGGATGGCTTAGCCAATTTGAAAAATATATTATCGCAGTTGATAACGATTCCCCCGGAGATAAATTAAAAGAAAATTTATTATCCCGATTAGACAAATACAAATGCCATTTAGTTGATTTTGGCAGATTTAAAGATGCTAACGAAGTCTTAATAAATGAAGAAGGCGGCGCAGAAGAACTGAAAACTATCATAGAAGCAAATAAACCCATAGATTCAAACAATGTAGTTAATTTTGTTGATAAAATAGACAACATTTTAGATTTTTATGAAAACGGTTTTACTCGTGGATATTCTACCGGATGGAAAGACCTTGACGAAAAATTCACTATTAAAACAGGTTATTTAATGATTGTTACCGGCATCCCATCAAGAGGAAAATCCTTCTGGACTGATAATTTATTATATAACCTATCAGTTGAACAAGGCTTAAAACATTTTGTTTGCAGCTTTGAAAATTCAGACGAAAATCATTTTGCAAGAATTGCCAGTATGTACAAAGAAAAAAGATTCAGTAAAGGCAATTTTTCACAGGAAGAACTTTCAGACACTATTAATTTTGTATCAGATCATTTTTATAGAATAAAAATAGATAGACTTTGGAACATAGACAAAATAATAGAAGAAGCCGAATATGCAGTTAAAAGATACGGTATTAAAACCTTAACTATAGACCCCTACAATCGCCTTGATAACTCAACAAGTGAACGAGAGGATAAATACATCGGTTCTATTCTTTCTAAGCTATCAATGACCGCTAAAAGGCTTAATATTTTAATTGTTTTTATAGCCCATCCTAAAAAACTTGGCAAAGATGAAAAAATCCCGACTATGTACTCAATAAGCGGCTCATCGGATTGGTACAACATGGCTGATTATGGAATTGTAATTCATAGAGATAGAGGCGAGGACGGGCAATTAGAAAACAAAATGAAGGTGATAATAGCCAAGATTAAAGATTTTAATTTGGGTGATCCTTCAGGCGGTGAAGTAGAACTTGAATATATGCCTTCAAAATTCAAATTAATGGATAAAGCGAGTTTTTACGGTAACTACAAAACGACAGGGAGCTTTTAAAATGGAAGCTCTATTAAATCAGGTTAATTTTGATTGCCTCTCTATTGAGTATCTATCAGCTATAAACGCAAAAGCAACACCCTCAAACTTACAGGTTATAAGAAATTATTTTAATAATAATCAAGATGACTTACTTGATGCCCTTCTGAATGTTGACGAATGCCGAAAGGCAAAAGGTAACGCAGTTATAGAACAATTTACAAAAGTTAAAAGATTTAATAATAAAAGGAGGAAATCAGCATGAAAGATAAATTTTACATCGGTATAGATAACGGAAGCGAGGGAGCTATAGCCATAATGAACAGCAATATGAAAATAGTTGATGTTTTAAAATACCCTCGTCAAAACTTACAGGCATTACACGCTTTTTTAAAACCTTATAGTAAAAATGTTTTTGCGGTACTTGAACGCCCTTTTTTGGGAGGAAAGAAGAACAAAGGGAATGAAATAACCTTTGAGATATTCGGCACTCACAAAATGAATCTACAAGCCTTAGGAATTCCTTTTGTTTTAGCTGAACCTCGAACAAATATGAAAAATTGTTGGCGCAAACAGTTTAATTTTGAGTCAAAAGAGAGTAAAGACCTTAAAAAAGAATCTATATCAATGGTTAATTCGCTTTTTGATGGACAAGCAGACAAATATTTACGACAACAAAAGAAAAATATTAAATCAAGAGTTGAATATACATTACCGGATGATAATATTGCCGAAGCTTTGCTTTTAGCAGAATATGGCAGACGTATGCAGGAGGATTTTTATTTATGATTTGTATAACAGACAGCTTATCAAGTGCCTTAGAAGTATCAAGAAACCTACTTCCAAGAGAAGAACTTAACCAAGCTCAAGAAAAGTCTTTAAATATGGCTATAGGATTTATTAACTTATGCAAAAAATTCTTTGATATTAATACAAACCTGAATGATCTTGAAATATTGCAGGAATACCAAGCTAATGACGGACAGGTTAGAGAATTATTTCTTGCCAAAAAACATGATAAACATTATTTATACGCTACCTTCTTTGATACAGGAGCAAAAGCATTAGGTGTCTTTATTGATGATGCTGAACTGCCTTTAATTCAGGCTATGAATAGCAAAGATGTATTAAATTATTATAACGAAAGGATTTATTAAAATGAGCGGCGATTTTGAGATAAATTGGAATGAATTAAATATTAAAAAAGACTTTACGGCGGATGATGTAGCAATTGGTAAAGTTAATTATGAACTATCTGAATATAGAGCTGATCTCTACGAAAAAATAAATGCACACATTACCCCGCAGAAAGCAAATGAGATTTATGTTCATATGATAGGAGAGATGCTTCTTTTTAGTTACTTTATGGAGGATGTAGCAGGCAAAGAAACAACATTAAAAGAACTTATGCGAAACAAGACTTATACAAGGCATTTAGGCAAAGTTGAGCTTAAAAAAATGTTGAATCAGACAGAAAATAATAACATAATGTATCAAGCTATTATATTTAGCAAAATCTCTCAATGTAAAGCTATGAGTATGGATGAAGCACAAATTAATAAATCAATAAATAACTACGTTCAAAAAGAAATTTTCGGTAATTTCCTGTCAAGTAAACAAAGAAAATCTTTTTCGAGGAAAGCATAAAATGGGAAGAGATGCTTATTCAGACAGAAATCTAGTTGAAAAAAGCCTTTATTTAACAACGAAAGACCTAAAGAATGTTATAAAAAACCCGAATACAACATCAACTTTTTCATGGAGACAGCGGGCTGAAAAAGTTTCCATAATGTACAAACCCGAAGATGACAATTTGGTTTTTTCCTATCACCTGCCAAGCCGTTATGAGCCGGTAAAGAAACATGTCGAAATTATCAGACAACCTTGTAATTATGGTAATGACAGACTATATTTTGCTTGTCCTTATTGCGAAGCTAAAGTTTATACCCTATATAAACCATACCCAGAAGCTAGTTTTGCATGCAGAAAATGCCATGATTTAACGTACAGGAAACAAAAGAAGCATAATAAAACTGATAACAGATATAGATGGAATTGGGTTGGAATGGAAGCCGATAAACTTATTGCAGAAGGAAAAACCAGAACTATAAAGCAAAGAAGAAAAATTAATAAATTAAGAGCAAAAAGCAATAAACTTTTTCAAAAATATTTACCAGATATAAATAAGAATTTGGAAAGACTGAATATTTTCGTAAATAAATTTTCAAAATAACCGAAATATATAAGAAAAAAATTATTTTTCGTAAATCAAACTCGACTTATAAGCAATAGTAGTAAGTGTTTTAACCCTGTCATTTTTCCGCAAAAAAATAACTTCTTTCATTATCACCCTATAAGCTGTATCAATAGAGCGTTTTAAGCTAATTCGATTCAACAATTTTGAATAAATTTTCAATATTTTGTGCGGTTCTATGTGCAAAAATTGTGTATTTTTTGTTAGTGTTTTGTTCGTTTCAAAAAGATTCTATTCAGCACTATGATTGAATTTATTAAAATTAGTTTTTGTTGCATTTTTCAGCTTATTTATATTTTCTAATTTGTGTTATTTCTTGTGATCTTTCTGTGATATTTTTCTGTTTTTTATAGTGCCGAAAAATTTATCTATATAATTTTTTATTCCAACATTTTCCAACAATTTCTTTTGATTTGTACTATTTCGTGTCTAATTTCTGTACTATTTTCCTGTTGATTTTTAACCCATTCTTATTGTGCTGAAAGCTTTCTTACGGCATTTTTATATTTTCTTCTAATGATGTCTGCTGAGAAGAATCAACTCCATTGCTTTAGCTGACTTGTTCGGGAATTTCTTTTTGAGTTCCGATACCTGTTGATTAATTTTCTTGCAAAATTCCTCGTCCTGTATCATTCTCATTCTGTTTTTTGCTAATATCTGTGGTTTTATAGCATTTTTCAAGCTCATTATCTATTGCCTCGTATATTGTTGCTGAAAATTAATCATGGAATTTATTCAATAATTTTTTTGGTTTTCCCAAAAAAGCAGCTTTTTTATTCTTACCAGAAATAAAACGGCTGCAACTGCTCATTTTTATATCTTTCGTCTTTTTTAAGATCTGCAAAACAGTATATTTTATTATCGTCACTGTTCATTGCATTGCAATTAGATAAGGCTTCATAAAACTGATTTTTTCTGTACACCCAATAATTGATTTTATCTCTTTTCCCCGAATCAAGAGTCATTGGAATAGATATCGGTAGCCCTACAATCGAAATACCAAGAATGACAGCGGTTGTTTTATACAACAAAGAATGGCTATCTACGGACGAGTAATATTCATAATATTTAGTTGGACAAAATTCCCACCATTGTGGTTCTTTTATTTCAGCAAAAGCAGAATTTCCTAATAAAATTAATATACTAAAAACTAATAATAATCTTTTTTTCATTAATTAATTGCCTATATCTTTCTCTTAGAGTGTTGTGGCTATGTCTGATTCCAATGTCGCTAGAACCATCCCCAACTGATCGGGAGTTTCCAGTTTTTTCTTTTGAACTATCTGCATCATGAAGTCTATCTTCGCTTCCTTGTTCATCTGATAGCTTTCTATCAGATTCGGGTAATATTTCGGAGGCATTGATTCCAGTTTCGCTCTTACTTGTTCTTTCGTTAGCAACATTTGCGATCTCCTAAGTTGATACGTAAATATCAAAATTACGTTTTTAACAAAAGGTTAACCTTCGTGAACTAATATATCAAAAAACTTTATTAATATAAACTTAAAATTCATCTTTGATGAACATCGATTGATTATTATAATCTACTCATGCCAGAATCAATTTTAAGAGCCGCTACGAGTTCAGGGGATATAAAACCTCGTAATTATATAAAACTTTCAAAATAAAGGCTTTATATCGGGGCAGTATTAATCTTAAAACAATCTTATTTGTTTAGGGTTTATTTGCTCATAATCAAAACAGCCAATTTCATTATAAGCAGCAGAATTTCTATCAACATTTATCAATTTGGCTTTTCCTGCAGTGCATTTTCCTAAATGCTGACAAGTACCGCATATTATCCATTGTTTATTTTTCATTTATAATCCATTATTTAAATTTTTAATATAATTCCAATAAGGCATAAAGTCCTCTACAATATAATTTTTAAAATCCTGTGGAATTTTTATTAATTTTGGAGGCTTCCCATCCATTGAATATATTTTAAAAGCCATTTCGTCATTATTATAAAAGTTTTTTGGATCAAATTCATAAACGCCAAGATAACTTTTATCTTTTATTTCAATGTCTTGGCTCTTATAATAATCTATAATATCACTTGTAATAGCCATTTTTCCTGAATTTATATTCTCATAAATAAGGTTTCCGGTATTATTTAATAGCTCTAACTTATTAAAATCTTTTTTGTATTCATATTCATATTTTGTTTTCATCGGATAATATCTACCGCCGTTTGTAGCAGACAAAACCCCGACAGTTATATTTAAAAGCCCTAAAGCCAAACTTGCGGATGTCATTTGAGGCTTCGGCATAATCATAACTTGAACCAAAGGTTTTTTATAACCTATTTCTGCCATATTTTTTGAAGTATATTCCTCCTGAGAAAAAGCCACTCCTGCCTTACTTAATCTTTTTTTATGCTTTGCAATCAGTTCTTCTTCTTTGTTAGCAAGTTTTCTGTAACTTTGAGGAGGCGTAACTAGAAAAATATCATAATTACCAGCACTTATAAGATACATGCCGGCTCTTTTGTTTATCTTATATTTTCCATTATATTTATTGTTATTATAGTCGTTTTTCATAATTTCATAATTATAAGAAACGCTTGGAATATCCGGCAAAATCTCGGGAGAAGGTTTATTTATGTTTTGCATTGATAAAAAAGCATTGTCTAAGCATGAAAATGCTCTATTTATTGATATAGCACCGCTTAAACCATTATTATCTTCATTAGTAGGAATAAAGGAGTTAATTCCTACCACATAGCCTCCAAAATTGATTAAAGGTCCTCCAGAATTGCCAAGATTAACACTGGCATCATGCATTATTATTCCATTTTCAAATTTACCCACAACTCCTTGTGTTAAAGTTTTTTCATAGTCTTCCCAGCTTAAAGGACTTCCTATTGCTACAATTGATTCACCCACATAAACAGTTGGTTCTGTACTTGGTGGATCAAAAAGCGGCAAAATTTTATAGTTTTGGATTTTTTCTATATTTGCCCAAATAACAGCAACATCATTAATAGGATCAACAGATATAACTTTACTTCGTAAAACCTCTCCTTTGCCAAATCTTACTTTCAAATCATCTTCTTGTTCTCTAACAACATGATAATTTGTTAATATCAATCCTGATTCATCAATTAGAAAACCGGAACCATGTCCTACAGAAGAATATACGGTGACAATTCCTCTGTTTAAGTCTTTGAAAATCATACCTGCTTTAGAAATTTCTCGAAAATTTAAATTATTTGTATCCTTTAATTTATTCTTAATCGGAACAGGAGGTATTAAGGGAGTTTTTGGTGGAGTTATAGCTACAACTTGTTTTTTACTTGTATTATTAGTATTTTCTTGAGTTATAGTAGCTGTTTTCTCTGTATTTATAGGCTGATCATTTTTTTGAATAATAGAAACAATAGTTTTACTTTCAGTAGAATTAATATATAACTTTATTTTTAGGTTTTCTGTCATTTCAAGAGAATATTTATTAATTAGTTCTTTATCTTTAGAAATTTCATACTTACAATTATTTTTTTCTAAAAATCTTAACAATATATCACGCATTGCTTCAGAGTTATAATTACACCTTATGAAAACCAAAGAATCATTGGATTCAGTTCTATTCACGGAAATAATTATAAAATCTCCATCATTGGACATTCCCACATATTTAGGCTGATAGTGAAAAAAACCCTGATTTACATCTGCTTTATAAATATAATATTTTTTCTTTATTATTAGTTGATTTATAAAATCAGATACAGTATTTACATCTCTTCCTCTAAAAACATATAATTTGTTTATATTAAGAGCAAATGAAGGAGCTATTGGCATAAAAAACATTATACTTATAACTATAAGTATAAAAATATATCTTCTAACTTTTTTGCACTTACACATACACATATACCCAAATTAAATTTTAATTATAATTAAAAAAAGAGAATTTTGTTTAAAAATGTTCGTTTATTTTACCTTTGGTATAGTTTTATAACTCAACTCCCTTAAACCGCCTTTAAATCGATTCTAAAATGTGTAATTCAGTAATATTAAACTGCTGCATCTTTGATTTATTGCGGATCAGGAAATCATTTTTATTGCTGATTATTTTATATCCGGCTTTTAACATTTCCAGAACTTCCGACTTTTCATTTTTCGGAGAAGTTGTTGCTTCCGGCACTTCCTGAAATTCTCTGATTTTTTTCATACGCTGATTGTAATAAATATCAATGTTTTCTTGCTTAAAATAAGGTTCAAGCGTATTTATTTTATTAATTTCATACTCATTCAGCATAATAAACTTATCAAGATTTTCTTTCTGGAAGCTTGTTAAAACCATTCTACCAAGTTTTATTTTACATAAATGCTCTTTTTCGCTTCCCGATAACTTTTGAACAGAATCAAAATAAGCAATAGTGTTTGTTTTTGAAAGTTCTAAAAGCTCACGAATTTTACTTCCATTCCTTTCTGAACAGAACCGTTGCCCCGAAGGGTTAATTAAAGAAAAATTGTTTTCTTTTTTTTTATTTAGTTCTTTTTCTGTTATTACATGATCCGGTTCATTTTGACACTTTGGCGGTTCAATCTGGACTGTATCAGGTGTCATATTAAGCAGCTCAAAAAAAGTTTGAGTTAGATTATATCTGTTTGAAAATTTAAGTTCTATGATGATAATATTAGCCTTAGAGAGTTCTTTAATAGCTCTTTTAACTGAACTTAAAGAAATCCCTAGTTTATCGGCAATTGTTTCTTGCTTTGGGAACATATAAACCTTAGCCGGATTATAACAATCTATTAAATAAAGCAGTACAAGCTTTGCTGTTGGGCTTATATCGAACTTTGATAAACTTTGTAAGGTAATTTTACTTAATTTAAATTGTGTCGGTTTTTGCTGTAATGATGCCGCATTTTGCATATTTTTTCTCAATCCTCCAAAATATTTGCATACGAAACTATTGCACTTTTCGGGGAAACTGGTACAATTTAATTGAAGATTTAAAGAGTGCGTTCCCCAAGAGCGCATTTTTTATTTGTAAATTTTTTGCCTATAAGCATGTATCATGATATATATTTATTTGTAGGTGTCAATACTTAATCGATACAAGATTTTAGTGTCAATATAAAATCGATACAAGATTGATACAAGATTCAACCTCTATTTTTAAAAGGTTATTGAACTAATGGCGAGGATTCTGGTTTTATGAGTACAATCAATTTAATCAATACTGAAATTGATAATGAAAAAAGGTTTATCGATAAAAACGATTTTGCAATAATCGTTAATTATCATGAATCATATATAAGAAGATTATGCCAAGACGGAAGACTTGAAGCCACAAAAGACGGTAATAAATGGCTTATTGATACTCAAGGCGAAAAAGTTAAAAAACTAATTCAAGAAAGAGCAGCAATCAACACAATAAACAATTCTAAAATTGATACAAATAATATTAAAAATACTGAATCAACACAAAATCAATCATTTGATGTACCAGAATTGATTAATAAATTGATACATTCGCAAGAATTATTGATACAGTACGCAGAGCAAGCAGGGCAAGCAAAATTGCTTACCGATAACTTAATTACTAAAGAAAATGATGTTAAATACTGGCAAGAAAAATATTTTGAAATTCAGCAGGAATTAAACAAGCAAATACAAGAAAGCAATCAATTAAGGTATGAAAATGAGAAACTTCAAGAGAAATCAACCATGCTTGAAGTTGAAAACCAACACCTTAAACAAAAAACATTCTTTGGGATAAAATTCGGAAAATGAGCGAAGTTTTAACTCAAAAAATATCTCCCAAAACACATTTAAGGCAATTAAGCGTTATATGTGCTTATTGCGGAATATCACTTGATGAAACCAATAAAACAATAGACCATGTTGTTCCCAAAGTAGCAGGCAGAAGTAATAATATAAGTAATATGGTTTTTTGTTGTTCAAAATGCAATACCTTAAAAGGTAAGTTGGACTTAAAATCTTTTTTATCAATATATGACAGGAATGAATACTTTGAAAATTACTTAAAAATAGTCGATTTCAAGATGAACGATTCTTTTTACTCTGAAAGATTAAGAAATAAAATTGAAAATTCAAAATATATCTGTACCCAGACAATAAGTACAGAAAAAACAAAAAGAAAAAATGAAGAACGCTGCTATTATTACACACTTGCAAATGGGGCAACTATTGTAATAACTCAAACTCAATCTAAAATATTAGATTATTTCCTTGAACATGAACATGTACAAGACCGCAAGGAACTCTCTGATATGTTAGGAATTAGCAATACAGAACTTAATTATCATATATCTTGTATTAATAATCTAACAGGACTTTTGCCACTTAGCAAAGTTTCTGAAAATGGTATTAAATTTAATAACTTCTTTGAAGGTATGGAAAAAACAAAGGATTAAAGACCATGCCGGATAAAAAGTTTTACACCTATATTTTATTAACTATTAATAACAAGCTTTATTGCGGTTATACAGATGATCTTAAAAAGAGATTTGAAAGCCATTTGAACGGTACAGCTTCAAGATTTACCAGAGCAAACAAGCCTGTTAAAATTGTCTATAGTCAAGAATATTTAACAAAAACCGAAGCTATGAAAGAAGAATGTAGGATAAAAAAACTTACAAGGCAGCAGAAAGATAAACTGATTAATTTTAATTAAACACTTGTACTTTTCAAACAATATGATAAAATATTGATAAAGACTTGTAATTATCTAAAAAGGTTATTTAATGAAGTTTGCAGTAGAAAAAATTAAAGAAGCTCAAAAAGAATTTGATAAATTAACGAGTGAGCAAAAAGCTTTACTGGAAGAAGATTACAAGACTATTAGAACAAAAGGACTTGAATTTGTTGTTACAAGATACCTTGCGCCTAAGTTATACGAGATTAAAACAAAAGATTTAAGATCATTGTTTAAATATGAAGCAAATCAAATAATTATTATCGGCTTGATTTATGAAAAAGATTCCCAGAAAGCACCGCCTTATTTTATTAAATTAGCTCAAAAAAGATTAAAACTATAGGAGATAAAAGCATGAAGAAATACGTTTATGTTAAAGATTCAGAAGGCTATGTAACCAAAAAACTTGAACTTGAAATAAAACCTGATGAAGTTATTATCAGTAAAAAAGAAGCTGAACAGATTTCAGGAATAGAATATTATAAAGAAACTTTTGGTAGAGGCGGACACAGAGAAGGAAGTGGACGAAAAAAACAATATACTTCTAAGAAACGTATTT
>Ga0209417_1004079_pt1 | contig 18095 bp, 18 predicted proteins | sample RifGroF2_FD_184002 | JGI IMG/M metagenome (GOLD analysis project Ga0209417, IMG submission 184002) | Groundwater microbial communities from Rifle, Colorado, USA - Groundwater F2 (SPAdes) (version 2) | ecosystem: Environmental > Aquatic > Deep subsurface > Groundwater | place: Rifle, Colorado... | reverse complement strand
GGCAGGATGGTATAATCCGCAAAACAAAATGTACACGAAATAAAAGGAATGAACGCGGTCTAAATGTACTTAAAACCGCATTCCATTCCCCTTAAAAATCGCGTATCTAATCAGGCCTTTTTTGTAACCGATTTGAGACCCTCCAAAACCGCGTCCTGACGGATCACTTTCGAACGTATGCCCTGGATATCTTTTGCATGCGAATTCAGCCTGTCAACAATGTTATAGAAATCCTTGTCATAAACGCGCCTCAGCCCTTCAATTTGCTCATGCAGCACCTTAATGCTGGAATACTGTAGTGATATCGACTCGCTTTGTTCCTTTAGCTGCCTCACAGTCGTAGTAATAAACCTAACTGCAGCCCACCATATCACTATGACCAGCATCGAGATCAGTCCGGTGATGATCCACCAGGCGTAGGGAGGAATCGTCATTACTTGGTGATTTTAAGCATTAATTTGCTGTAAAAATGCCACTTAGAAATCGAATCGAGACTAAATCGCAATCCAACGTAATCACAATACAAGGGCTGCTCGATCTTGAATAAAATCGGCTTAACGGCGGTCAGACTGTCGTAACTTACAGAACTATATCTGACAAAAAGGCTGTCTGGCATCGCTCTGGAGCTTGCTACACCATACAAGTAATCATTAGCAATAACCAGCTCTATAAGCCCGTTTTTCGTACCCTCAAGAGTGTCGGCATAAACATACCAAGTGCCGTAAACAGCCCCGTTCTCGGTATGGTAATATATAATAGTGTCTCTCTCATAGGAAATGGTATCAAGGTACTGCCGGCGCACTTGAGCCTGCAACCCGATGACCATGCCGATTAAGGCCAAACTTAAAATGATCTTCTTTTTTTTCATTGTATAGAATTTAACTAAAATTATAACATTCACCAATCTTTATGATCGTTGTTGAAAAAGGTAATTCCTCTCTAGGGACTTCCAAAATAGTATTGATTAAAATATCAGAACCGGTAAAAACGAGATGCTTGCAACCATTGAATTCGATTTGTAGATACAGACACTTACCGGATTTGTTTTTAGGGTATTTTGTGTCCTCAATTTTGTAATCAAGCACAACGATTTCCATGTTCAAAATTTTAGACATCTTGATCTTCTCACCCGAAAAAGGCTGACACTTATTTACAATACCGAGCTCTCTGAACGATCTCATGCCCTTAGTTTTTTAATCAGGTTTATGCTGTTGCTGTATTTCAACCATCCCCAATAGGAAGCCAGGGACCGGTAATGATCAGGGCTTGGTACGGCTTTATACTTTATAATAGCCTTGACAAATCGCTTTTTTATGGACTTACGGATCAGTGTGTGAGTCGGATAAAACACAAACCCAACAAAGTCGACCCCGGTATAGGCCGGGAATACCCGCCAATCCTTTTTGACAGTCAATTTTAGGTCGGCCAGGTAATTAGTTATTTCGATTAACAAAGCGTGTAAGAATGTCTTATCCTGGTGAAAGATGACCATGTCGTCACAATACCTAAAGTAATGACGTATCCCCTGAACTTCTTTGATCCAGTGATCAAACCCGGATAGGAATAAGTTGGCGAACGACTGGCTTAGGTAGTTACCGATCGGCAGGCCTTTGGCAGAATCGATGATCTCATCCAACATCCACAATAGGTCATTATCCTTGATTTTACGCCTAATGATAAATTTTAGAACATCATGGTCCACCGAGGGATAAAACTTCTTTACATCGAGCTTGAGCACGTATTCAGCATCCGGTTGACGGATGGCATATTTTACCTTTTCAGCGGCACTGTGGATACCACGGCCTTTAATGCAGGAATAAGTATCCGTGGTGAATGTCTTAAAGAAAATAGGCTCAATCACATTCATGACGGCATGATGCAGAATACGGTCCGGGTAATATGGGAGCCGGTAGATTTCCCGTTCCTTGCCATTATCCACCACCTTCTTGAAAACGTGATATTTACTCGTTTTGAAGGTCTGATTAAGCAGCATGATTTGCAGCTTTAATAATAATTCATCACGGTTGGAGTCAAACGCCTGAATTTCCGTTTTGCACTTTTTACCTTTTCGCGCCCGTTTATCTGCCAGGGTAAGGTTTTCTATGGAGCAAACCGTCTGAAATAAATTACCGTATCTTTTCATTTGCTGGAACTTCGCGGAGTCTTTGCTTTCGCTACCAACACCGTTTTGGTTTGTTTTATTTTTTACCAAGAGGTAAGGTTTGGACAACGTAATAATTTTCCAGTATAGCTGAGAACCGATGTTCGTGTTCGTATTCGAAGCCTCGTTATTCGAGTTAACGTTACCGAAACCCGCATTCGCCTCATTATTCGCATTACCACTAACGATCGGAGCCTCTATGTCCACAACCCGTTTCATTTTAAAAATTTTCTTTTGCTACTTTTCTTTTAACGCCTTCGGGGTCTACGACCCAAGAAAGCAAAGCCGAGAACCGACGTTCGCGTACGTATTCGAAGCCCCGTCAAACGAGCCAACGTAACCGAAACCCGCATTCGCCCCATCATTCGCAGAACCACCAACGAGCGGAGCATACCAACCGGCAGCCCCTACGTTCTGAGGAGTATAGAAGTAGTCACACCAATAGGTAGTTGCACTCCCACCAACGGCGGAAGGTAAAGGATCACCATAAGAGCCAAAAGTAATGGTAGTCACATAATTACTTGTTAATGCCAGACTTAACACCGCCCTGGCCTTACCCAAATTCACGGCTCCATCGCTAAAATAATTTGGGTTATCAATGATATAGGAATAACTGGCCCGCGGGCTGACTGAGTGATAAACACTTATCCCATCCATCCACTCCCAAATATCACCAAATGGCGATTCAATGCCCCGATAGCGAGGGATTTTAACAGCTTCATCATTGGTTAAAACAGTAGTGGTAAAGGAAACTTCGCCGCTAAAATTTCCCAAGGAGTTGGATAAGCCACACGGGGCCACAGGGCGGTAACCATTTTCAGCCCAGTTGGCTAAGGTCGTTAATCCATTGCCCAAACCGCCGGTCTGATATCCTGAACCGTCCGGACTACCCACGGCTGCCTGGCAGTTGCGCGTAGCATATTCGATTACAAATAACCAATATTCAGTCTTCCAAGCTTGGTAGCTTGTCATTGACCAGTTGGCTCCCCGGTTCCGGGCATAGGTCCGGAAATTCGTTATGGATATGGAAGTGGCGGGCATGCCTGCATATGTACTTAAGTTATCGGCACCATAATAAGCGGCTGTGGTGTTTATAACGCTCGACAACTTCAATGTCGTGCGGTTCAATGCTGCTTTATAGGCTGAGATGTAAATCTTTGGAACATACTTATAACCTGCTTTATAAGTTAGGCTGAACTTTGCATAATTCCAACCCGCTACGGTTTCAAACAACTCATAATGTGCGGGTATCTCCACCATCACCTGTCCATCGGTACCGGTTAAATCGGAGGCTCCTCCCGCTTCTTTTGCGGTCCAATCTGTCGCATTCAGATAATAATTCACCACCCCATTATCAAGCAACAGACACCCCTTCATAAGATTCTGGATCGGCAGGTTATCATGATGATGAATTGTTAAGTCGTCATCTTCTGCGATGCGGGTAACTGCCGGTGTGGAAGAGGTTGGATCATACTTGATCCCGTACCACTTATTCATGTATTGCCCGTATGAGGCTACCCCAATGGCCAGGGTAATCAATAAAATCAGTAGTTTTTTCACAGGATTTCGCTTTTGATGGTTGAAATCTGAGACTCATTATCCAGTAACAATTGAGCCTTATCAGCCTTTAGTTGTACCAGGGCTGCGGTTTTCAGTTTTTCCAAAATTACAAGATCGTTTTTTTGCAGGTAACTGAGCAGCAACTTGGTGAGTATTGGCTGTCCGGGGACCACAATGTGATTAGACACATTGTGCATGTTAGCATCTTCAGTCGTGGCCTGTCTGACTGGCAGCGAGGTTACTTTCAGTAACTCCTCATAGGCCGCTTTGTTTGCTTTAAATTCTTGTAGTTCCATTGTGCTTGATTTAATTTGTTTTATAAAATCAGAAATTATTTTACTTATTCAGTTGGTTCGTTATAGATACAATACGCTCCTGATGTTAATGCTGCCCAAGCAGAAGTTCCTACCACATGAGGAATAGCGGTACCGTCTCTGTAGTGGGTGCATTTATAGTTAGCGGCCAGCCATGTTTGATTTCCAATTTGAACCGTAGCATAATGGTTACCGTCATAGTCGATAAGATAGTTACGATTGTTACTTGTGTTTTTGATTAGTCGGACATGATACCCCGCCCCCTTGTACGTCCCAGAACCAAGTGGAATTGACCTACTACTATTTGTTATGACCATGTTTCCTCCATAAGAAGAAGCTATGTTTACGCTATTCCAAAACGACGCTTGAATCCCAATTAAAGCACTTTGATAAGTCCCCGTATACTCCCTAAATCCATAAGATTTTAAATTAAACCCTGTTGCATTATTCGTGCCCTGATCGTAACCAGGTGCACCTCCGTATCCACCATAAGCGGTCCATCCAGTAGTCGCTGCTATGGAATAAGCAAAATCATAATAACCGGTTCCGCTATATGCAAATCCATTATCTCGTAAATAATTATATAATGTCGTAAAATCTGCTGTATCAGCAATCCTCCAACCGTCAGGTGCTAAATCTTCCTCCGAAACCTCATCGCCATCTGTGCATCCAATAGCTGCCCACCAATTATATAGATACCCCTCACCTGTTGCAGAAGTGGTATTATCCACAGAAGCGATTGAGCCACCTGAAATTTCATAAATAGGGTAAGGCTGAGAGCCATCAACATAATAATACCACCCGTCATGGATCGAATAACAAGAGCCAACTGGATAGTTCTGGTAAGTCACCTGACCAACCGCCAATGAAGACGCATCAAAACTTTTCCCATGAAAAGATTCAGAAACTACATAGGTATTATAATGTTCCATCCTTCCTTCTTTTGCCTCGGCCAAAGTAGCCCCTTTATACCAAGCGCCTCCGTCTATTGAAAGACTGTCATACAGGCCGTAAGTAGTCAACCCAGCAGGGCGACAACCAGCCGAATGAGAAGAAAAGAAAACATTAGCACCTTGTCCATTACAAATTAAAGACAAAGCTAACCCAATCATAAAAATTAATCGTTTCATAAATACCCCTTTGTCCCGTTAATAAAAATATTGGTTCCGTCATACCACCAACTATAAACATCAATCTTACCCGCACCGGCTGAGGTTGTTACCGCCCCTGCTGAGGTATAGACCGATGGGCTGACCTTGATTGTTTTGCCCGACATAGCAAACGTGATTACTTTCGATGCTGCCGCACAGGTGACGGTGATATTGCCAGACTGCCCCTCCCTGAGATTGGTAAAAGTGATTGTTGTAGCATCTGCGACCGTGAATGAAGCATTAATACCCAAATAGCCGTTATAGGTTCCTGTATCAGGAGATGCGTCTGTAATGGTTATCGCCTGAACGTGGTTGACTGATACTCCTGCGATCTGATAATCTTTGCCGCCTGTGAGATTAGTATTCCCTGTCGTAACCGTTAAATCGCCTATAAATTCTGCTGTGCCATTAACCTTTAACATATGGGTTCCGGCGTCATTTATACCTATGGCAACCTGATCATGGAAATAGAAATTATCCTCATCCTCCATCCATTGAAGAATGCCATCTGAGGTTTCTCCGTGGAATGTTATGAAATAATCAACACCAGCAGAACCAGTTCCAATAATTGGATTAGAAGCCATTAAAAAAGCATCGAGATTAGCGTAGGCAGCGGAACCAAGTAACCTTAATGGGTCCCTAACCGGATCCGTAGCAAGCCAGGAAGTATAAATAGGGTCAGTTTCAGCGGTTAAATAAGTGCCTGAATGATTATGTCCTAATAGTGAGTAGGTACTATTGTGATCATGCCCAGCCAAAGAAAAATAACTATCTGCATGAAAAGCTGAAGCACCGAGCCCGTGTGCTGTTGTAGTTAACCCCGCATGGGTGGCGGTAGTACCAGCTGGATCGTAAACACCTGAGTGATTATGTGTGCTCAAAGAATATGTCTCATTGACCCAAGTCCAGGCAGATCCGGTCCATTTTAGGTAGCCAACGGATTTACTGCTGATTATTGGCTCATATAACTCGATGTGGTTGTGACCGTAAGTTGCGAAAGCATCGATATCAGCATAGGCGGCTGACCCCAGCAACCTTAATGGGTCCCTAACCGGATCCGTAGCAAGCCAGGATGTATAAATGGGGTCAGTTTCAGCGGTTATATAGGTTCCGGCCGCCTGTGCCCCAATATCGCTCAGCACCTCTGCCCCCGTCCTGTAATTCAGTATCCCTGCCGAATCCTTTAAAAACCGATCGATATCCGTGGTGGCATGCGAGATGTTTGTTATGGCCAGCCGGTCGGCTATGGCGGTGAGTGCTGACGGGGCCCCGATGATCAGCGGGCGATACGTGGATCCGGTGAGGTCGTAGGCGAAGATCCGCATAGCATCGGCATCGGAGGCATCGAGTGTGATCCGGTGCTCGGTTTTGCCGGCTTCTGAGCTGAATGCAGAGATCATGTCACGGCCGCGGATGGTAGAATCGACCAGCAAAATGCCGTTTAGCGTAAGGCGATCGGATGAGTGTGTGAGCGTTACGTCGCCATTATTCCAGTTGATAACTCCGCCACTGGCCAGGTATAGATCGGACCACATTTTTGTGGCGGATCCCAGGGCATAGGCGTCGGAGGTGCCCAGAACTAGGGCGGCATTTATGGCCACCGAGGATAGGTTGCTCAGCGCCCGGTTGGCGTTGCCGAGGATCTCGGGAGTGAGGCTGGCGATCAGGTTTTTTACATATTTTGTGCTGGCCACACGGGCAGAGCTGTCGGAAATGGCCTCGGTATTTACGTAGGCATGGCCCACATAGGCCGTGCCGTTGTGTCCGAGAAATACATCAGCATAACCGCCGCCACCATCGGAATAATAGCCTCCGTAAACAAGAACATGCCCACCGGCCACCGATCCCTGACCGCCATGCAAGAGCAGCCGGCCACCGGATCCGGTGCCTCCTGTGGTTGCATTGCCGCCAAATACGGAAAGATCATACCCGTCGTGGTCAACAGTCGGGGCCCCGATCGTAATCGAGCGGTTCGCGCCGGTAACCAGGGAGATGTTATATAGCAGCGCCATGGCACTTGTGTCGCGGGATGTGAGGAAGTAAAAATGTGCAACACTGTCGGTTCCCCAAAGCTCGCCCATCCAGTAATTGGTTTTCAGTCCCGATGGAGGATGCGTGGGCAGCTGATTATCGAGCCGGTACCGGATGGTATCGGTGGTGAGCCGCTGGGTGCTGAGCTGCCCGTATACTGCAATAGGCAGCAAAAAAAGCAGTATGGATAATAGTCTTTTCATCGCTTGATCATTGCATCGTAATTGAAGGTTACAGCCTCCGGAAAATTGATTTTAAAGCCCGATATCGTAAGATCATACGGGACGGCATGCCAGACGTCGTCCGAGGCGGTTACTCCGGTTAAAGCGGCCTGAGAAAAGGCATACTCATCACCCGTAAGAAAGGGCTCATCAAACTCGATCGGTTGCTCTCCGGAGGCCACAGATACCACACCACGGCGGTACTCGCAAAGTGGCAGGGTGCCCCCCTTGATCAGCCGGCCGGTTGTAGGGTCATAGGTGACGCCCGACGTGCCCACAAAGTCTCCACCGGATTTCACCTGCAGCTCGTTATCGTTGCCTCCTGGCTGCGGAACCAGGCCGCCACCTGAGAACTGGCTGTCCGATGCCAGACCACGGGACTTGAGGGTAAGGTCGCCGGAACCGGATCCGCTGGTCTCGGCTTTAATCTCCTCAAACACACCGTCGACGGTGTTATCGTACAGATCGATCGTAACGTCATCCAGGAGAAATATCGTATTGCTGATCTCGTTGAATTTGATGGTATTGTGAAACCACAAGGTACCCAGCAGCGCCCCTCGAAAGCGTTTATTGGAGCTGGAGTACTGCCACCACCAGGAGTCGGCAATATGTCCCCATGCGGAAGTACTAGCCACCAGCGGGATGGGATCCACACTCCCGGCCAGCGCCTTTTTAACCCATAACCTGGATCCAAATAGCCCTACTTTAATAAAACCATTATAGAACTGGATCAGACTGTCATCGCCCAAACCGTCGCTGAACCGGATCTTCTCAGCATCCGGGATAAAGTTGGTGTCATCCGTAAGAAAGTCGGAAAAAACCTGACTTTTAATATGATCATCACCGGCCTCTGAGGCCAGACTGCCGGTGAGCTTTATGTCACGGAAATAAAACCAGCCGTTGGTACTGGCCAGATCGGCCCGGTACGGGGCATAGATCCGGATCCAGAGCCGGCCGTTAAATGGAATATTTTTTATGGTAATCGACTGCTCAACCAGCTCCTCGATGCTTTTTACCTTTGGGAAATTCACCCCTTTAATGTCGTTCTCTCCGCCCCAGTCCTCGATATCATCAAAATAGTAATTGGTAAACGTCTCGGTTTCGTCGACAATAAAGATCCGGATCTTACAGTACAGCGGAAGCAGCACGTTTTCAATGCGGCCGGTCTTTATGGTCAGGTGAAGCTCGTGATCCATGGTAACATCAATGGGATCTGCATTGATATAAAGCGATGTATCGAGCGATTCCCGGCTATTGGTATAAGCAGCCATCACGTTGCCCGATGTGCCGTGTATGCGGCTCCAGATAGCCCCAGCGTTGGTCCAGCCGGTTATCACGGTATCGGAAACAAAAGCCGAGTCCGGAAGGTCAAAGGAAGGGATCAGCGACGGCTTCAGCCCGTAGTCCACCTCCAGATCCCGCTGACGCCAGCCGGTTGCATATTCCAGGGATCCTCCAGGGAGCACTATTAAAGCTGTATCATCATCTACCTCTACCTGAGGAGCCAGCGTGTGATCAGATACATACACGCCGGCCGCTGAAAACTTGCGGTAATCAATGGCCACATCGGCCAGTTCCGGCACGCGCTCAACCCACCATTCTCCGCCCGACTGCAAAAGCCTGCACTGCAGAGGACCCAGCACATCCCGGAGCACGGTCAGACAGTCCGCAGCCGTGAGATCCTCGTTGATCCACCGGTCCTGGTTCACCGATGCCTGGTAGAGCGGATCATCGGCGTCGGTCATATTCATGGTGCTTTCAAACAGGTTGCACGCGACATTGATATTCAGGTTAAGACCCGTTTTTGAGGTGGTAGTTTTGCTCAGGATATTGGCCAAAATTGCGAGGATCGATGCGTAACCGGTTGGGCTAACTGCCGGGGATCCAAAGGAGTAAGGTTTTGTGTCGAGCAACCCCAGCTGGTCCGATGCCACAATGTTAATGAGGCCGCCGTATTCGAAGTCTTCCTGATATTGATTTACCAGGACAAATCCGGTGAATTTGACCAGGCTGTTAAGCTTTACGATCACCATAAACTCCCGGTCATCGTTGGTATACAAAAAGGAAAAATTGTCGCCTTCCTGCACAGCGATCGCGATGGTGATCTCCGATCCTTTTACGATCGCATATTTGTCTCCGGATCCTCCCAGTCGGTACGGCATCCGTTCTCCGCCCAGAAGCATTTCCGTAGCCGCGCCCCCGTACAGGTTCTGCCAGATTTCAACCTCTCCCTGCAGATTGGTATCGCCCTGACGAAAGGTGCCATATATGCGTTTCCCGTACGCCATTATCCGCGTCCTCCTGTCCTGCGCTGGAACGCATTCTCTTCCATAATCTTGTAATTAAAGTCACGGCCGCGGCCTTCGAGCGTTCCATAGACCCGGATCGCTGCCGGCTGCATGCGGGGAACCAGCATGTTTTGCAGCTTATTCAGAGGGGCAATCACTTCCGGGTTAGCCTGCGCGTTGGGATAATCCCCAACCACCACCGAAGACAACCCCGATGCCATGCCTCCGGAGGCCATTTTTGGCATCGCCTTAAAGCTGGCGAACAATCCCATCACACTGGCCACTGCAGCAATCATAGCTGCTATATTGGCCGGGAAAGGAAGTGCAGCTGCACTGGCCGCGGCACTCCCTGCAGCTTCACCCTGCTTAGCGGTGGTAACCGCCATCGATGAGGCAATCTGAGCATTGGCCAGAGCCGTTATCTGGGTAATAATCTGCGGGATCTGACTCAGCATATTCCCGGCAAATTCAAGCCAGGATCCGGCCGCTCCGCCAATCGCATCCCCGATCGAGGAAAATGCACCCGATATGGAGGACGCACTGGAGGCCACCGCCTCGGTATACTGATTGTGCTTATTGATCAGCATCTCCATGGCCATCACGTTCAGATCGATCTGTGTGCTGGAATCAGAAAGTTTTTTAACCACCGGATCTCCCTGGATGGAGCCGGGTGTTTTTGAGCTGATTTTTGCGATCCCGGCCGGGCGAACCAGTCCGAGCTGGCCCAGCGACATGGTCGACTGCACCCCTTTGGCATAGGCTTCGCCAACGGCTTTTCCGGCCGCCTCAGCCGTAGCTCCGTCAAGTGAAATCAGCCCGATTTTCTTGCGCGGAGTGAGGGTATTTTCTATGGCTTTTGAGTAGTTCTCGGCAATCTTCCGGCCGGATTCGGCGATATTGTTTCCCGAGTCACTGAAAGCCGATTTTAATGCGTCCTTAATGCCCTGTAAATCGAACGTGAAGACTGCCTTTATTAGTTTTCCTACGTTTTTGAGCGCGTCAAAAAACTGATTTACAAACAATTTTCCAACCTCGAAAACGGTCTTGATATTCGCTCCGGCCAGCTGAATAGCCCCTCTTAGCAGCATCGACTCATTATACAAGTCGATGAAATAATTTACCAGGCTAACCAGACCCCGGATCCCGTCGCTAACCAGATTTAAGAGCGTTGTTTTTACCTTGGTGATCAGCGAAGAGGTGCCACCAAAAACGCTGGCCCCGATCGTGTGAAACTTCTCCTGGGCATTGGCCCAATTATACTGCGCCTTGGTAGCCTCAGTCATGCTATCCATAATGCCACTGATACCCATATCCATAGTACCCAGCATTTTAATATACTCAAGCCCGGCATCCTCACCCGGACCTCCGAATATGTCAGCGATGGCAGTACCCACCTTTGCGGTTGACTCAGGGAATTCGTTGAGCTTACGGGCCACCTGCTGCATGGCCTCCATGATGGTAATATTCCCCTGAGCGAGATCCTGCTGCATCTTTGTACTATCGATCCCGATGCCCCTGAGGGCGTCCTGCGTGGTAGAGGTCATCTCCCGGATCCGGAGCATGCCTTCTTTGATCACATCCGCGCCCTTATCGTCATAGATCCCCATGCTACCGGCATTGGACATGATCGCCACCATGTTTTCGGCTTCCAGTCCGGCCGCCTTAAACTGGGTGGAATATTCCTTGATTTGCTGCAGGAAGTCGCCGTTTACGTTGGCGCTCGATGCCAGGCCCTTTTTCACCAGCTCGATGGAGTCGGTCATCTCCATACCAAACTGCTTACTCAGGGCATTTGCGGCAACCAGAACCTCGTTAACGTCCTGGTCAAATGTCTTACTGATCGCCTGGGCGGCTCCGGTGGTTTTGTTAAGTGCTGCACCCTGCAGGCCGGTTAACGACTCCACATTGTCCCTGAGGCTCGAAATCTGGGTGGCATAATCGAATACGGCCTTACCTGCAGCGGCAACGGCAGCCACCGAGAACAAAGCACCAGCGGCCACAGCGGCACCTTTTAGAGTGCCCTGTAAGCCGCTGGTTTTACCTTCAACATCCTTGGTGTCGCCGGTGAACTTAAGTATGTATTCGAATGTTTTGCTCACGTTAACCCCCGAATTTCTTGATAGTAGCTCGAAACTTTTCTTCCGTTGATATTGAGGCTTCAATCGCCTCTTTCTCCCATGGAAACTCGATCAGATCGCGTACACTCATCTCCTTTTTATCGGGCGGGCAGAGCGTTCGCCACACCTGCCACCGGGCCGTTTCCCAGGTTACCCGGTACATTTCCTCCCGTCGGTCAACCTCTCCTTTGAGATAGTGTGCATGCAGATCGGCAAACTCGCCTGGCGTGAGAAGGAGGTAATCAGCCCGGCTCAGGTGCAGGTCGATCAGTGCGATCGACCTGCATTCTGCTAGTGTGAGCGCCCGGCCTTCGGCTTTTTTTCTTCGGTCTCCTCGGCCGGTACCGGGCTGATCGTTACAAATTTCTCCATCAGCTCAGGATCCGCCTTTATGAAAAATTCGTCGAAGGTGAACGGAAACTCAATACTCTCGCGGGCACAGGCTCCTTTCACCAGGCAATAAGCCGAATAACACACTTTTTTGATCTCAGTGTTCAGGTCCTCAGGAGCTCCCTCTTCATGCAGATGGAGCCCCATCATGGTGCGGTACATCGGATATTCCGTGCCACCCACCTCGATCATAACCTTTTTAATTGCCATACGTTAGGCTGATACGGTTGCAATGGTAGTAGCCCCGTCAACACTGATCTCAACCGAGTAGGTAGAGTTATTGTCGTGCGGATCGTCGCGCTGGAGGGATGAGATATACCCGGTGCCGGTCTCATACTTGTCGCCGGTCTGCTCTTTTACCTCGATATACGCGGTGTCAGCCGAGGGCCGTCCGGAGAGCTTCACCTGCACTGCAGTCATGTTGTCTCTCAGATCCTTCAGAGTAAAATAATCAGCCCCGTCGTAGGTTGCAATCCCGGAGGCCGAGATCACGGTAATGCCGTGCTTCCCGGGGCGAACGTTGGTGTGTTTTCCGGAGGTCCGGCTAGCGATCTCGCGCATGCTGGTCGGATGTTTGATGGAATGAGTGGTGCCGTGCGCAAACGGAGTCCAAACCGGAGACAAAACCGTCCCGGAGTTGTAGGAGAGAAGGATATCTCCCCCGTGAATAGTGCCTGTATTTGCTGCCATTTCTTTGGTATTTATGACGTTTTTGTTACTTAAAAGGGACCCCGTCAGTTGCCATCATGGGGTCCCTTCGGATCCACGGGTAGGGCTGAGCCCTTACTTAGTTTTCTGACTTTTGACGTTTGCAGGGAATACACCCCCGCCCGCCTTGTGGTTAGGCCAGATGAGGTTAAGTATTTTCATCAGCCAGGATATAATGCTGTCATCTTTTTGCGTTGGCGTAAGTCGCGCTATCAGTTCAAAAAATCCCAGCAATCCCAGTACGAGAGCCAACCAGTTCGCCTTTACGAGGTCCCAAAATGAGCCATCGGCGGTACCGGTACCGGTATCATCCGGAGTCACTTCATCGGTCTGAGTCACGCTAATAGCGTCATAAACCATGGCCGGAGCCGTGAGGTTGATGAACGCTGCAGGAGCACTCAGCATGCCGGCATCGGCATAGGTCACGGTTTGGGGTCCTGTGTCGCGGGCAGAAGATTGTGAGGGACCTACCATCACCAGGACGATCATCAGAAGTGCGAGAGAAAAAAATGTCTTGTTTTTCATGGAAATAAGATTTTTGAATACTAGTTGATTTACACTGATTTGTAGACGTTTTTTGCCGATACCCCGTTCGCCAGGAGAAACCTTGCCACATTGAAGGAAGGGCAGGCTTTTCCTGCATTCAGGTCGTTATGGCCTGCGATCTTAATTTTTGGGTACCGGAAGATCATATACTTGCAATAGGTCAATATGGCGTCTCGCTGGGCCGGTGTGCGGGTGTCAATCGGTGCACGGTTTTTCGAAGCTCCGCCCACATATACCACATGGCGGGCGATGGAATTCCATCCTGCAGCCCCGTTGGTTATCTCCCACAGATCCACTTCATTGTCATTATCAAACTCAACCAGGTTCTCGATATGGCCGTCCAGGTGGATCATATCGGTATATCCCACCTGGTTCCAGCCCCGGCCCTGGGGAGGAGCGTCGGTGTGCCAGTGACGGATTTCGTCGCTGGTAACCTCGCGTTCCGGAGGGGTATCGGTGCAGTGAATAACGAGTAGCTGAAGTTCTTTTGACATGGCCTTTTACTTTATCAAAGGAGGCCCCGCCCCCCTTCCAGGGGCGGGACTTTCCAATGACTTTAACCTAACTCCTATTAACCAAATTCCAAGAAGAAAAAATCTAACTAACCACCTCGGCAATGGCGGCGGTACCGATACCATCGGCACGGCAGATCTCGGCACCAAAACGCACGGATGCGTTGATCAGGGTGCCCATGTAATCGGCGCGGTCTGAGTTGATATACACCTTCGGGAAGGCCTCAGCGTGGCAGACCAGACCGGAATGCCAGAAGAGGTTGGCCGGACGGTCGGTGGCGGCGGTACCGATGGTACGGATCTTAGCTGCACTGGCGTTATACCAGGCACCGATATGACCTTTACCAAAGGCCGACCGAACCATAATGTTAAACCCGAGGATTTTGCCCAGAATGCCCTCTTCGAGCTTACTGGCCACACCGGTTTTATCGTAATCCACAAACTCCGCGATGCCCAGCAGGTCCTGGTAGGCATCCGGGGTGAGAAGGGCAAACAGTTCACCCGGAACCTCAAGAGCGTTGGCCTTCATCAGCAAAGCCTTAACCTTCAGCAGGTCGGTTTTGGTAACAGCCAGGCGGTTCCCGGTGAACCCGGTAACGTTGGTGGCGCGGGCAGAACCCGTAGAGCTTACGATGTTGGCAGAGCTGGAAGCCGGAAGCCACTGATAGGCTGCATAATGCCCTGCCTTTGCGGACAGGGTGGCGGCCTGCTGCTTTTGCTTAGCCGTGCGCTTGTCGTAATTCACGGTGATTTCGTTCTCATCCGTGATCAGCAGCGGAGAGCAATACAGCTGCTTCATGGTACCGGTTACCTTACTGTCCTCGCTCACTACCACCTTAAGGGGAAGCAGCGTGGGTTTTCCCTCGTTGGCATCGTCGATGTCGGAGAGATTCGGGATCTCGAACGTATCCGCGTCAGCTGCAATGCTGGTTTCGGACAGTGATTTTTTGTAAAAATCACTCTTTGGGAACAGCTGCTCCTGGAGCTGCTGTGAATAGCGTACATTTATCTGTTCAGCCATGATGGTCTTAATTAGTCGAGTTGAACTTCAGCGCCCATCTGCTTGAAGGTTGTGCCGTCATACATCAGGGAGATGGTTTTCGTTTTACCAGCCGCGCCGGTGGATACAGGAGCGGTACAACCGGTCCCAAAGGTCAGGGTCTCGGTCCCGTTGGACTTCGACTTCACAAGGATCATGGCACCGGCATTAACCTCGGAGCTGATCGTGAGATTCAGCGTGCGGTTATCCGTTGCCTGGGTAGTTACGCCATCGATAATGGTCAGTTCGTTGGCGATGGATACGGCCTGAGCCCCGGTTGCACTGAACGTTGCAGATCCAGCTGCACCAAAGGGCCACTTTACAGTTTCGCTCATTTTTTATGGTATTATCAGGTGTGACAATTATTTGGGTTCCTCGCCCCAGAATGCCTTAAAGCACTTGTTGTACTCAGCGGCGTTCGATGCCTTCCAGGCGGCGAGTGCCTGAGGGCCTTTTTTTTCCATTTCAGCGAAACGGTCAGAGTCGGTTTGCACCGGCGCCCCGCCGCCTTTAAAGGAAGCCAGTACCTCGGAGAGCCTTACCTGATCCGCGGCCGCCACAGCGGCTGGGCCTTCAGGCGCCTTAGCGTCAACCGGAAAAAGATCCACGAAGAGCTGCACGTCCGTTGCGGCCAGCTTCTTCATACTCGCTTCATTCTGATCGGTAACCGTCCCCAGGGAACGGCCCACGGCCAGCAGTTTACCCACCAGCAGATCCACCTTTGCGGGTGCAGCCTGCAGTTGTTCGATTGCCGCAACCACCGCAGCTTCGTCGGCGACCTCGGGCAGCTTAAGAGTTGAAATAACTTTTTTCATTTCGATATTGTCAGTATTAGTGTGCTCTTTTAGGATGGTGGCAACCAGGCGTTTGGGTGCCATGGCAGCCAGCTCCATCTTGCGGCCGGTCTCTACAATCCGGTCTACCAGCTTTGCCTCAAGGGCCTGCTCGGCATTGAACCAGGTGTCCTGCTTCATCATCTTACGGGCCTCCTCATCGGTAAGTCCCCGCTTGGTGAGCAGCTGCACCATGGAGTTGGTGAGGTTGGTTAACACCACCTTATCCTTTGCCGATAATGTGGTCACCTTCTCATCCTTGTCATCTACAAAATAGGGGCTGTGGATCATCAGGAGGGCAAAGTCATTCATCAGCACCTCATCGGCTCCGGCAACCACCACGGCCGCCATGGAAGCAGCCACCCCGTCGATATGAACCACAATACGCGCCGGACTGGCCAGCATCACCGCCAAAATCCCGAAACCATCGGTTACCAGGCCGCCGTCTGAGTTCACCCGGATGCAGACTTCCTCATAATTCTTGGTGAGGTAGGATAATTCCTGAGCGAAATAGGATCCGTTGATCTCCTGGCCGATAAGACCGTAAAGCAACATTTCCGCCTTGCGCTTTTCCTGAGATACTATTTTGGAAAATTTCAGGTCCATCAGAGGGCAATCATTTTTTGCAGTGTTTGTTTTTCTGAAAAAGTTGTTTCAAATTTGCAAGGTCAAAACCACGTAACCAATTAATATTGATTCCCTTGCAAGGTATGTTGATATCCTTGCTTAAGTCCTTTATTATTGCCCGGTGATTATGGAAGTTTGAGTAAAATTTACCGGATGATCTCAAAAAAGGAAGCTGCCCTCATCCTCTATCGCGAAGGAATGAAAGGCACGGAAATCGCCTCGATCTTAAAGGTTTCCGAAAAATCGATCTCCACATGGAAAACCGATGGAGAATGGGATAAAAAGCGGGTACACTTCGAGATGAACCAGCAAACGGCTGCAGATAAGGTATGGATCCTGATCCAGTACCAGCTGGACCGTCTTACCCGCCTTACCGAGCTGTATCAAAAGCAGGAGGAGAAGGAACCGGAGAAAATACAGCTGATCTCCAAAGGGGATATCGACGCCCTGCAGAAGCTTTTCACCACCATCCGCAAAAAGGAAACCGAATGGAGCGACCTGGTTCGCATCCTCCGGGATTACGTAGGCTGGCTCCGGATCGAAGATGCCGAACTGGCAAAGCTGAACCTCGATCCCATTGAAAAGTACCTGAACGAGCAGCGGAGGAACGCCTGATGCGTCGTAAGGAACTCTCTCCCCAGGAGCGAAGGGAATGGCAGGAATGGCTGATCGAAAAACGGGCCATTATCAACGCCAAACCAATTGAAAACGAAACCGCTCAGGAGGCAGATTTACGCATCCTGACCCTGCTGAAGGATCCCGTAAAATTTGGCCATTACTATTTCCCTCACCTGGTATCTGCAGAGTTCGGCTGGTTTCATAAAAAATCGATGAACCATTGCCTCGATCATCCCGACTGCATGATCGGTGCGGAGTGGCCCCGCGAGCATGCCAAATCCATTATCTGGGATGTGATCATGCCCCTGATGCTGAAGGCCCGGAAGGAACTCACCGGCATGATGATCGCCAGCTCAAACGAGGATAAGGCCCAGGGACTGCTGGGTGATATCCAGGCGGAACTGATGCTCAACGAGCGGTTTATCCGCGACTACGGACAGCAGCACACCATCGGCGAATGGAAAAACGGATACTTTGTTACCTCAGACGGCATCGGGTTCTGGGCTTTTGGCCGCGGACAGTCGCCCCGCGGCACCCGTAAGGCCGCCAACCGGCCCAATTACGGGGTTATTGATGATATCGATGATGCCGTAATCGTTCGGTCCATGGAGCGGGTTTTAGCGTCGGTAGACTGGGTGCTGGGCGACTTTTACGGAGCGATGCCCAACAAGGCCTCCCGCCTGATCTTTGCCGGCAACCGGATACACAAATACTCGATCCTTGCTCACCTGGTGGGCGACGTGAACCCCGATGATCCGATCCGGCCGGAGCTCTACCACAGCAAAATATATGCCCTGGAGAACCCGCGGACCCATAAAAAGGACCTCTCAGAAACCGGCGTCCCTGCCTGGAAAGAGAACTACACCCGGGAGGTGATCCTGAAAAAGATGGCCAAACAAGGCAGCCGTATTGCCCTCAGGGAATTCTTCCATGAGCACGTGGTTGTGGGCCGGATCTTTAAGGATACCGATCTTCCATG
>Ga0209417_1004078_pt1 | contig 18098 bp, 34 predicted proteins | sample RifGroF2_FD_184002 | JGI IMG/M metagenome (GOLD analysis project Ga0209417, IMG submission 184002) | Groundwater microbial communities from Rifle, Colorado, USA - Groundwater F2 (SPAdes) (version 2) | ecosystem: Environmental > Aquatic > Deep subsurface > Groundwater | place: Rifle, Colorado... | reverse complement strand
AAGAAGATCAAACGCGCTGCCTGGCGGCGAATCTTAGAGGGCCTGGACTTGCAGAAAGTCACTTCGCAGAAGCGGTATCAGGAATTGCAAGACAACCTGGAGAATGGCGAACTGCCCGAAATCTCGGTAGAGACGATTTTCGACACGCTCCAGTCGTTCCTCCAGAACGCCGGCGAAATGCAAGAGGAACTGATGCTGGAGGTTTTCGAGACCCTGCGGCCTCGCAATAGCAAGCTCAAAACCAATTCTCACTTCGAGGTTGGCAAGCGGGTCATTCTAACCAGTTATGTGGACTTTGAGTACCGGGCCTGGCGGGTGAATTACTACCAGCGGGAACAGGCGCTCAACACGCTTGACCGCGCCTTCTCGCTTCTCGACGGCAAAGGCGTTCCCGGCGGCTACAAGGGGCCACTGGTGGACGCTATCAACACCTCTCAGGGAGAGGGCGAAACCGACTATTTCAAATTCAAGTGCTGCCTGAATGGAAATTTGCACCTGGAGTTCAAACGGCTGGACTTGCTGGCCCGCTTGAACGCAGTCTGCGGTAACGGCACACTGAGAGACGGGAGAAAAAGACGATGAAACCTGTTCACGCCGCGCCTGCGGCTGTCCCTGACTTTGAGTTGGGCACCGATCCCACCTGGGGCAGAGTGTACCCTGTCTGTTCCGCTTGTGCGCTAACGCTTGAACCTGGCGAACAACACGAAAGCAAAGAGTCTGGTTACTGCCCACGCTGCCAGCGGCGCTGGAAGTGGTATCCTCAAATGCGCGAAATCTACGCCAGTACGCAAACACTGACGCTGCTACACCTGATGCGCAAGAAAGTCGTTATGCGCTACGGCGGCTGGGATAACAACCGGCTTGTCAATGCCCTGTTTGCGCGCCTGATGAGTAACCCTGAACCGCCCTACTTCACGTCGGAGATCGAAGCGGAGTTGCACCGCGCCGCCTGGCATTATCGGGCACAGTTGGCAAAGCTCCACTTTGAAGTTCCTACAACCTGGAAAGAGACACCGGAGGCGATCCCGTCATCCGAGCGGCTGGAAGTGCTGCGAGGGTTGAAATGATCGCCCTGCAATGCCTCGGATCGTTCCTGGCGCTGGCCGCTGTCGGTTGGTTGTTCTGGAACCGCACCGGACTGACCGCCAACGTCACGTATGACTCTGGTCGTGAAGAAAAGCGCACTCTGTTGATATTCTGGCCCGTGGCGCTGATCCTGGCAATTGCTTTGATCGCCTGGATGTGGTGGGGATAAAAGAAGTGCTTGACAATCTATCTTGATTAGAGTAAACTATATCCAGAGGAAAAAAGCACATGGAAACTAGAACTTCTGTCGTTTTGAAAATCGAAAATGGCTCTCGGCCTTCACTGAGCGGCATTATGAAAGCCTATCAGGCGGCCCGCAAAGCTATCAAGTCGGGTGCGCTGAAATCCGACTTTGGCCGTCTCAACCGGGCGCTGGGCTTGGCAATGCGCAAGACTTATGACCGGCCCTACTATACCGGCGAGAGCGAATGCTCCTGCCCCGACTGCACATACCGGGGCCGTCAGTTTGTCTGCAAGCACCAATTGCGCCGGATGCTGATGATCCGAGCGTTCGAGATGCAGGACGGTGTGAAATGACCCGTAAAAACTACATCGCACTTGCAAGGTCGGGCGCGCGCCTGACCAGCGTTATCAGCGGCGAGGGCGAAGAAGCTGCCCGCGTTGAAATCCGGCACGCCCTGGGCCTCAACCCCAGCCGTCAACCGGCGCTGCAAGCCTGGCAGTTGAACGGCGAGGCGCTGGAAGTTGAAACCCGCTTCGAGGCGGTCTACGATGACGGCGAGTTTGCCGGGTTTACCTATGCGCCAGACGAAGCGACCGCACGGGCAACGTTCGCCCGCCAGGACAATCCGTTTATGCGGCGCTGGCAGGACGGCAGTAGAGCATTACGCGCCGGGAGCGGTTAGAAAATGCCAATTAAGAACCTACGCCCAGCGGGCGGCGATTGGGAAAACGACCCATTACTGCCTGCGCCACTGTTTTTGAAACCAGAGTTGCTCTCGCACCCCCAAATCCCAAAGCCGCTGCATGGCCTCAACCCCCGCACGGTCAAGGGCGACCGCTGGTGGAACGTCGTGCGCCAGTGGGCCTACGCTAAAAATAACTTTTGCTGCTGGGCCTGCGGGCGACACAAAAGCATCGTTCTGCAAGGATGGTTGGAGGCCCACGAGCATTACCGAATCGACTATGAGTTGGGTCGGGCGGAGATGATCGAAATTGTGGCACTTTGCAACGAATGCCATAATTTTATTCACCAGGGGCGGCTTTCTAGTATCCTGGATTCTCTTGCTGCGGACAGGGACTTCGACGGGGCCAGGAAACACGGCGAGTACATCGCCAGAGTAATGGCGCACGGAACCGCTGTTTTACAGCGGGCCGGGATGCACCCCGCCTGGATGAACGTCCGGAAAATGAGACTGCTGGCAATACAACTCGGACTCCAGGACGCCTCATGGGGGCGACAGGCGGATCTGTGGGCCGATTCCGAAGCCTATCGCGACCACTTTGCATCGCAATCGCTGAAAGAAGCGCACGAGCCGTTGTGGGGCGATTGGCGGCTGATCATTGAGGGAATCGAGTACAAACCGCCGCACAATTCTTACGAGGAATGGCTGGCGTTTTACACCAAAAAGAACCAGGAGGTGAGGTCATGACCGCCGCCCCAGCCGCTGTAATCATTGCCGCTTTTCTGCGAGAGAAGTTGGACGGCGGGGCAGACATGACCGGCGTTCACATTGATAGCGCCAGTTACATCGCCACCGCTATCTCGAACGATGAAGAAGTCTGGGACGCTTTACGCCTAAACCCTAATCGGGCGAGTTTGGCGCTGCAAGAACTGGCCCATGATCCCAAAACCGCTCTTGAACTTGGACTTTCGTTCGAGGACAGGGGCTTCTACGGAAACCGTGAAATGTGGAATATCAAGAGGATACTATGACCACCCTCTCTCTGCCTCCAACCGAATTGCTTATCGTTCGCCTCAGCCGGTACGATGGGCTGATGCTGCGCTTATGCAAATTCACGCTTGCCAACGGGATACACCCCAGTCGGGGTGACGCCCGTCACTGGCTCCACTTCCGGCGCTACGAGTTGCCGGGCACCCCATTCGTTCTGACCGCCAATCGCGAGATTGACTTCGGCGGCGAGAAAGAGGATCGGGGCTACTACAGTCTCTCCGTTCTCTCGCCCTCGCACCGGATTGTTTACCTGCGCTGGCAGTTGGCAGTAGACGTCCGCGGCGAGCGCACCACCCTGGGCACCGCCGACCCCAAAGGCCACCCGTTTTTTATCAGCGACACGTTTTTAGCCTATCTCGCCACCGTTACGGACGCGATTGAGGCGCGGGAACAGTCGGTAGGCGAGAGCATGGCCACCGCTCAGGAAAACCAGAACGAAAGAATTGCCCGCCTAATGCGGGAGGGAGCGAAGTTGAAATGACCCGTTACTGTCTGTATATTCAGGATCGCACCGGCGAGGCGCTGCGCTTTGCCGGAGCCAAGCAGCAAGAGGACGCGGCCGAGTTGACCGCTGCCCGTTACGTGGTCGAAACCGGACTGCGGGCGGGATACCTGCCCCAGCCGTTCCTGGCGAAAACGATTGAGACGATCCCCGATAATCACCCCGGCTTAGTGCGCATGACCCCTCGCAAGGCGAGTACCGTGGTTACCGAGGCGCTCAAATGACCGGAACACTTTGGTTTGACAACAACCCCAAGAAAAGCGCCTCTCAGAAGATCGCTGAGGGGGTTGCGTTCTACCAGACTAAATACAATCTGGTTGCCGACACCTGCCGCTGCCACCCCGAAACTCCCGATCTGCCCGGCGAGGTCAACGGCGTCAAAGTCGAAGTCACCCGTTCGATCAGGCCCAATTACTTCTGGATCGGGCGAGAATAGGGGATACCGTAAACAAAATTTAGTGTATACTGTAATCAATACTCAAACACTAACAGGAGAAAAAGATATGGACAATAAACATGGCGGTTCGCGCAAAGCTCAAGCGGAAGCAAACGGATCGAAAGTCGGCCCTCGCTTTCGCCACACCAACACGCCGGGCATTACCCGGATGTTGAAGGTTCGCACCACGGCGCTGGAGCAGGTCAATTTGCTGGCCGGCCTGCCCAAAGACTCTCGCGAGCGCACTGAGTTGCTCTTGAAACTGGCCGAGGTGGTCAACGGATTGACCCCTGAGCAAATGGAGCAGTTCGGCGCTTATTTGTCGGCTTTCCGCGTGGTGTAACCGTGGAAACCAAGACAACGATCACTATCCGCATTGGCGTGCTGATGCACCGCCGGCTTGACCGGCTGGCGCGCCAAGAGGGCGTAACGATCAGCGAGATTGTCCGGCGCTTGCTGGAATCGGCGCTGGAGAAAGAGGTGGCGAAGTGAACGCCGGCTTGTGCCCGATGTGCGAGGATCGCCAGTTAGCAGTTGTTACGCTTCCGGGGACTGGTTACGTTCTGCGCTGCCCAGTATGCCTGATTGAGAGCGATATTTTTACCGATCTTGAAAATACAGATTGGGCGCGAGACAACCTACTGACCCGCTTTCACACTGCCGAAAAGACGCTATCGGCGGCAGTTCAAAAGACCAGCAATCTCTGGTTTGAGCCGCTGAAACGGGCGCTGAAACGAGAAGAATCAGGTCGAGCGCGAGAGAAAGCCTGGCGAGAGGCGGCAGAGTTCTATCGCGCCCGTGCTGCCGCATGGAAGTTGGCGGCGAAGAAGTACCGGTCACGAGCGAAGCCGGCAGAGAAACCCGCTCATGTCCAGGACGGCTATTTTCATGCCGATGGTTATCGCTATCTGCGCATGGGCAATGGCTATTCCGACTGGTATGTGATTCGCTGTGGGTGTAACTCGATTGAGCCGCAATTCAAAGTTCACTTTGGCGACTCCGAGCAATGCCCTGCTTGCAAGACGGTTTACAAAGTCTCTGGCAAGGGCGAAGTGACCACCGTCCGGTATGGCGTCTGGCATGATCTGGGCGCCTTTAGCTACATGCTGGTCAATCGGGTCTATGGTGACTATCACTACTCGATTCGCTGCGAGTGTACTGTGCCGCAACCTCAGTTCGAGGTACCGTTCAACGACGCCAAAGAGTGCCCGGCTTGCCACCGGGTCTACAGCGTCTCACGGCAGGGTGCGCTGACCACTCAGGGAGCGACGAAAGTTGCACAAAGCGGCTTTATGTGGGAAGTGGTAGATAGCGGAATTGCCGGACTGGTAATAAGCTGTCACCTGAACCACGAAAACACAGAGAACCAAGTGTACTTTGGCGGAAGCACCCGCTGCCCTGACTGCGGGCGTCTCTTTCGGGTTGCGAAAGACCGCACGGCGACGGTTGACCCGCTGTCAAATTACACCGCTCATTGGCTGTCGCATAATCCGGCGTCTGTGTCTCTGACTTGCAAGTGTCAGGGCGTTCCAACCTATCAGGCGACTTTACAAGACGGGCAGGACTGCCAATGCCCGGTATGCCTGACCACGTTCAAACTTGACGGTGAGGAAATCGAGGTAATCCGACATGGATAAGAACAAAGTCGAAATTCTGTGGAGCGAAAAAGATGACGAAGGCAGGATCATAAAATGCGAGATCGCCTGTCGCTGCGTTGACCCAAAAAACTCATTGCTTGACGCCAGCTACCCTGACCCGGCATACATCAGGCGCATATCGCAAGGCCAGCAATACGCCACCTGTCCCGGATGTGGAACAAACTACCACCTGAATAGCGAAGGCGCGCTGTTTATCATTCCCGAAAAGCCGTGGTGGAAGCGCCTGTTTGAGAAATGACCACCTTCGAGCGTGAAGTCGTCAATGCCCTGGCCGCCTGCCGCTTGCAACCACTGTCAAGCGACAAGCGATTTGTGGTCTCAGTCGGCAAGTTGAAACCCGACACCGCCCTCTCTGAGAAACAGTTGGGCTGGCTTCACGCTCTGGGCTGGAAGTATCGCAAGCAACTACTGCGGCACGGCGTAGGCATTCCCGACACCTGGCGCAATGACACCCATTCTGTCCAAGTGGACAGCGTGGAAGAAAACAAGAAACTCGAAAAGTGGATTGAGGCGAGCAAATGACAAAACAATACGAATGCGAGAAGTGTCAAATTATCACCACAAGCGGACTAGACTATTGCCCGATCTGTAAATTATATATTGGCGAGCAGTTTGAGACTGATCCATGTCCGTTCTGCGGTAAGCCCGCAACGGGAGTTTGCGTCAACTTCTTCAACGCCAGCGAAACACCGGAGTATCACGTTGGCTGCTCTAGCTTTGAAAGTTGCCGCGTCCGGCCCGACTCTGCTGCACGGACTGCTAAAGAAGCGGTTGACAACTGGAATCGCCGCGACCCGCCCACCGCCAGCGAAACGACTATCCATGTTCACGAGTACACAGTGACAGAGGCTGCGGAGATTCTGGCAAGAGCAACCGGCGCACTATACGATTATGAACGCCTGTTCAGGGAAAATCGGTTATAATCTCACCTGCTTCACTACGCCTCCGAAGCATGTTTGGGCTAAAGGCCCGCCAGTCATTCACTCGCTGGCGGGCCGACTTCTTGAATAGGGGTTGACAGTTTCAAGTATTGCGTATAGAATACAAGAGCGTTTCCAAGCGTCACGGCCTCAGCGGGCTCCTCTCCCGTTGGGGCCGTGGCTATTTAACCTCTTGACACACCGCTTGAATGTGGTAAACTAGACTATGAAAGAGAGGATCATAAAAAACCATGAGCGAAACCGATGTCAATATTGTTCCTGTATTCGTAAAGACCCCCGGCGACGGGCCGGACGGCGTGCAAATCACGTCTGTGGGCATGGAGGTCGGCGGCAAGCGTCCGCTGAAAGTGCAATACTCAGGTGTGGAGGGCAAGGCGTCTGTCTGGAACCGGGTTGGGCCTGGCATCGACAACGCCACCCTGAGCGCCGGTTTGCAGGCGCAAAAGTCACTGGTGCTGAGCGTTCTGGCGCAGTTGATGGAGGAAGGCGCGGAGATTATCGCCGGAACGTCTGTCTACTGCCGTCAAGAGACGTTTCTGAACATTCCAGTGTTTGACGCCGAGGGGCCGACTGTGGTCACTGGCGAAGTGGCGCACACGGTCAAAGGCAAAGCCAGCGCACCGGTTGCACCGGCAGTCTACACCCTGCCTGAGTATAAAGTGGTTGACGTGGCAGGGGCCAAAAAAGTCGTCAAAGTCACGGCTAACGGTCATACCGCCTATGGCGACATGGCTGCCGCTGAGTTGGCCGAAACGATTGACCGGATTGAAGCGGCAATGGTCGGCCACATGGTCAACAGGATCGCCCTGCCCGTTGGGGCGACGATGGAGATGCTGGAATACCGCCGAAACGCGGCCATGACCCTGTACGCTCTCAAGCGCACCGGTCTTGACCCTGCCGATCTTGATGATGTTGGAGCGGGGATTGATCCCCGCGACGGTATGCCGTTTGGTGACAAATAGGAGGCAATAACCAAGATAAACTACACGAATAACCAAAACTGAGCGGGGGCCGCATCGTGACCCCCGCTCCCCAACTAGAACAATTCAAAACAAGGAGTCTGTTATGTCTATTGCAAAGTTCGAGAATATTGCGCCGCGCGCATCCAAGCGCGTCGGCAAGGTGCGCAAGGGAGCGGCGAAAGACCCCAATGCAAACCAGCCGGGCACAGAGTTGGATTACTTCCGCTTTGTGCCTGAGCCGGGCTACGAACACCTGACCAAGCTGTGGGAAGCGGCCTATGGCAAAGAGGCGCACGAAATCATAGTGGCATTTGTTACCCCACTGGCCCACGAGTCGATGAAGTATTTTTGTGAGGTTTGGGGCGGCGGCACACTGAAGCACCGCTGCAACGGCGAGTTCATGTATCGCTGGCTTGTCAATACACAGAACGGCCCGGCCTACATGGACGATCCGGAGTTGAAAACCAAAACCCCGTGCCGCAAAAGCGAACACCGGAAAAGCAACCCTGACAAAGACAAGGTGGCGCGGCTGGATGTGATTCCGGTAATCCGCACCCCGGACGGTCGGCTGCACTCCGTTTTTCCCGCAGAAGGGGAAACTCCAACCACCGTTACTGTGCTGAGTGGTGGAGCGTTTGACATTGTCGAGTTCGTGGCGCAATTCGGCACCAAAGATCGCCCAGTCAAAACACAGATCATCAACCCAGAAACTGGTTCAATCCAGTTTATCCCATTCCGCCTGACCCGTGTGCTTACCCCGTATACCTACGCTGATGACAACGGCGAGCGGCGCAAGGGCAAAAAATGGATGATTAAAGTCACCGTGGACGCGCAGTTCAGCATGGAGCGTCACGCCCTGGCACTGTGGGCGAGTGGTGGAGCGGACGCCGTGCTACCTGCTGGCGCCAGCTACAACGCCCCGGCACTGCCTGCCCAGGTCTCGCCCGGACGCTCTGCCCCAAAGCCCGCTGCGAAAGCAACCCCGGCAGTTCAACCACCCAGCCCCGATGACATGATCGAGGGCGAGTATGTTGAAGCGCCCAAAGCCGCCGACGAAATGGGCAAGAAGCTCTGGCCCGGCGGTAAGTGGGGCGAAGTGCGCGGCAAGCTCGTAAAAGACCCGGCTATCCGGGACGAGGCTGATATGGTGCGCTTCACAACCAAGCGCGCCGCCGAAATCGCTGACCGCGCCAAACTGAGCGACCATATCGCCAAAGGCTGGCCGATCAACGGCAGCGGTGATTGGGCGGTAGAGGTCTTACAAGAGTTCAATGTGTCGGTTGATACGTTGGGCCTCAATCCCGATCCGCTGAACGTGATCGCCGGAGCCGTCGCCGCATGGAACCGCAAGCAGCAAGAAGGCGGCGACAAGTTGAGCGCAAGCGACCTGGCAAACATCGTCTTTGCCAACGCCTGCCCGGACGAATAACCAATAAAGCGGGTGGCAAGTATTGCTGGCAAGTAAATTGGGGGCTTGTCACCCGCTCTTGATTGTAGTAAACTGGAAAGCAAGAGGATAATAAAACCATGAACGATTTACAAGAATATCTCGAAGGCGTGAAAGATCGCCAGATTGCCAAAGAACTGAAAGCCGCCGAGCCGACTATCGAGTTTGCCACTCAGACGGCCAACCTGCCGGAGCCGCTGAGGGAGTACCACAAGTACACCGGCAAGATCGGCACCAACGAGTATCCCTACACCCGGCTGGAACTGCCGGACTGCGACCCGATCCGCCTGAACTGGCGCGCCAGCAATCAGCTAGTCGCGAATTGCGAAGTTGAGCGCCTGGACTACCAGACCGAAAAAGTCCATTTTGAAACGTACTATGACCTCGAAAGTGCCATTTTCGCGGCGCAAGATAGCACGTTCGAGGAAGCGAAAGAGCGTTTTTCGAATGCGAATCTATTGCGGATCGCGGAAAATCGCTTTGAAGTGTTCGGGAACAAACGTGTAATAGCCGCCTCCCTGCTTGTGATCGCCCGCGTGATGGCGAGAGGGGGCAAATAATGCAAGCCGAAAAACTGGAAATCCTGCGCAACCGTAAGGCGGAACGGGCAGAGTTGAAAGCCCGAATCGAAATCCACTTACCCGCCGCGATTGAAACTCGCACGCTGGCAATCACGCCGGACGTCTGGCCCGGCAGCAACGAGGACGGGCGCAAGTTGAGTAAAGCCCGCATTATGGCCGCCGACGAAATCCTACCCGGACTGGCAGAGAGCCTACGGACGGCAAAAGCCCGCCTGCTGGCAGTTGACGCCGAAATCGAGAGCCTGGAAGATGATCGGCGCGAGGAAGAACGTCAGGGCCGCTCAATGCTGGCGTATGCTCTTTACACCGCCAACGTGCGCATTGAAAACGGCGCGCCGCTGGACGTGGCGAGTTTTTCTGCCGCGGCTTCTGCGAAAGTGGAAGAACTGGTCGGGCAGCGGGCGCAAGCGCGATTAAACCAGCCCGTTGTCTATCCGCAAGCCCGCCCGCCGCGAACAGTCACGAATAATCAAGCGGCCTACAACGAACTCACCGCCTCCGAACCCGAAATCCCGTTCTAAGAAAAATATCACCCCCAACGTAACCACGCCGGACAGGTGCAACAGCCTGTCCGGTAGTAGAATTAGAGGCAGATGGAAACGCAAACCCCCGCCGAAGTTACTACAGAGTCGGGCGCTCAAACACCCGAAAAAAAGAGCATTCGCAGTTATATCGCCGCGCTTGCCGATGAACTGCGCAAAGAACGCGAATATTGGCAGGGGTACGCGTGGGAAAGAGACTTACCCGAACCACCCGAACCCCCCAGGCCCGATCATTACCGCTTGCAGTGGGTTGACGCCGAAGCGGGCGAACAGCAACCGGCTATCGCGCTCACCGAGGCCCGTAAGCAGATCGCTAATGCAATGGGTGAGTACGTTCTGGAAGATAAGCCGGGGCGCATGATGTTGGTACGCGCCCAGCCTGGCGTGGGTAAAACTCACGCCGCGGTAGAGATCGCACAAATGGCAGCGAAAATGGGAATGCGAGTGCTGTACGCCATGCCAACCCACGCCCACTTTGACACGCTGGCCGCCATGCAACACTTCGACGGCAGGATGTGGTATCACTGGCTGAGTTACTCCGCAACCAACCCCGACACCGGCGAGCCGATGTGCAAATTCTCGGAGACGTTCACCGCCTGGACAAAGAAAGGCTATCCGGGGATCAAACTCTGTGACAGTCTTTGCGCCATGTACAAAGCGCAGTGCCCCTATCGCCAACAGGCACACGTGGTGCGCAAGATCATTGCCGGCACACATAACCACCTCTCTCTTGGACTGGCGATTGACGATTTTGACCTGGTGATTATTGACGAATTACCGATGGGCGCTTTCCTCAAGAAGCGAGAAATCCCAAGAGACGGCATACAGGTCAAAGACGCCGGCCCGGTTGGGCTGCTGGGAAAGTTCCTGAAATCGGTACCGTTGGGAGACAAAGAGTCGCTCCGAGGCCGCGACCTGATGGAGCGCACCGCCGATTGGTTGGAGGACGCCGCCGAACAAGTGGCCGAGTACAAAGAGTTGGAGATACCCTGGATCAGCAAGCCGGAGAATGTGGACGGCGTCGGCTATCACTACTTGCCCGACCTGCTGAGGCTATCGGTTGGAGAAGTGGCGGCATATCGAGCGGGGCAGGCGGCCTGGTTGGAGCGGATCATCCTGGATAGCCGGCACCTGACGCTTTACCAACGAGCCGAGCCGTGGGCGAAATTGCCGGGGCACGTGATCGCCCTGGACGCCACCGGGAACGCCGAAGCGTACTCGTACCTGCTGCGGCGCAAAGTGGAAGTGGTCAAGCCCAACGTGGAAAGAGTCGGGCGGGTCTATCAGGTAGTTAGCCGCTTGAACGGGATCGGGCTGATGATCGCCAAGATCAAAGATAGCAACGGCAAATGGCGGCAGTCGCTTGGCCTGCATGGGCGGGACATGCTGGAACTGTGCATCGCTATAAAAGAGTTGAAAAAATACAAGCGGGTGGGGATTGTGACATTCTTGGGGGGAGTGGCTGAGTTTGCCGAAGTGTTCGGGGAAGAAAACGTGCTGCACTTCTACGGGCAGCGGGGATCGAATAATCTGGTTGGGGTTGACGCCCTATTCGTGGTCGGCTGTCCGCAACCGGCAGATTCGGCGCTGATGGACACGGTCAAGATGCTGAAAGACCGGCGCATGAGACCGTTTACGCTGAATGAGGCTGACGGCACGTTTTTACCGGCGCGCTGCGAAATGCCGCGCCGTTACCAGATATTCCGAGATGGGCAGCAGGCCGAGCGCATGGTGAGTGGCTTTTGGCGTGACAGCGACCTGGAAGTGGTCGCCGACGTCTATCGCAAAGAAGAACTGGAACAGGCCATTCACCGGGCGAGGCCGATCAATTATGACTGTGACGTGTGGCTGCTGACTTCCACGCCCACGGCTGAGACGCTGACTGAAATCTACGATCAGCCGGAGGAAATCTTCGGCAACCCCCCGGTTGGCTGGAAAGCCTGGATCAAAATCAAGAAGGCGATTCCGAGTTGGCAGGTGGCAGGGACACGCATTGACTACGCCGAAGTCTCACAAGTGACGGGACTGTCAGAGAGTTATATGCGGCGGGTGAAGATATTGGCCGAGATACTCAAAGCCTGGCCCGAAGAATTTGAGGTTGCGGCGTTGCAAACCACCAAACAGGGCCGGCCAAAAACAGAGATCGTGGCGAGACCCGAAATTCCTGAGATTGACTGGATTTGATAGGCTTGATTGTGGTATAATCTATAGCGAGAGGACAAAACAAAACATGATAACAATTTTCAAAAAGCATAATACAGAGTGTGTCAAATGACCGGCCTATTCGAGCGCGGCAAGTGTGGTCATTTGGGGCGCTATTTCGTCGAGATAGACGGGCAGGAAGTCTGTCCGCTATGCGAAATCAGGCGAGCGGGAACGACTGCCGCCTGTGGACACGAGGCCCGATTTACGACCACCCTGGTCGGGGCTGAGGGAACCCGCGAAGTCTGCACGGTCTGCGAGATCGGGCGGCTGGCCGAGTTGGTACGAAACCCACCCTACGCCATTTGCTATAAGTGCGGTGAAGTGCTGATTGGTGACAATCTGGCACGCTCAACCACAGAAGATTATGACGGCGAGAAGGTGACGATCTGCGAGGATTGCAACGATTGGAGCGACAAATGACAAGCCTACCCGATAGCCTCATGCTGGCCATGACAGCCTCTTGTATTGTCCCTGCGGTGGTAATCATGGTCGGGGCCATGATCCTGTCCGCTATGTTCCCCCGGCGCGCCACGCGTCGCCAAGTTCCTACTCTCTACCGGAGGCGCTGAATGAAACACCTATGGACAGACGAAACGGATACCGTCATTGCCGAGAATGAGCGGGACGCCGACGCCGTTTGGGAGTATTTCACCGGCGACCCGCACGACTCAAGCGAATACCCCTGGCGGCAGATACCAGACGATAAGTTGTTTTCCGTGATGCTTGATGACGAGTTGAAACCGGAGTATCTGCCAGAGGGCGCGGTGATCCGCCTTCTTGAGGATGACGAAGGCGAATACCCGTTTACCGTTGAAGTCACAGCTAAGGCGAGCGCCTGGGTGAATGCGAAATTCAGCGACGGGTTTGTTTGCACAACGGAGTATTGAACATGACGGAACAAGAGTTTCAAAAGATCAAAGATCGAGACGAAGCGTGTAAAGCCGGGCGACGTATTCGCGACGCTGGACAGTTTGCCGAACGAGACCGGTCTGTCCTGATTGCCGAGGTTGAGCGATTGAGAGTGTGCGAGATTTTTAGCGACATTGACCGGTCGCTATCTTACGAAAATTTGGAGTTGCAGGCCGAGGTCGAGCGGCTGAAAGCCGAGAACGCAAAACTGTTGGAACAGGCGCTAAATATGGCAAGCGCCATGATGGAGGCCGAGAATGACTGAACAATACCCTGGAATGACCCTGGAAAAATTGACAGAAATCAAGAAAGCCTATCGGGGCAGCAATGATCTTGGCGGGAAAGTGATACACGCCCTGATTGCCGAAATCGAACGGCTGTGGGATCGCGACTTCAAAGCGGCGGGCGAAAAAGCACTGGAAAAAGTGCTGGCAAAAACAGTTGACCCGAACGCCACCCTGGTCGCCAAACTGTCTAACGTGCTGGTCGAAATGGAGGCGGCGGGGTTTGAAATCGCCGTAGAGACAAACACTCACGTGCAAACGTGGCAAGAGTGGGAAGCGCACCCCGTGGCGGTTATCAAAGTCAAGAATTGCGAAGTTGGGTATATCAACGACCCGACTTCTCTGAGGTATCTATGCCTGCCAGAATGAATAAAATCTGTTGGCTGATGGGCCACAAATGGGTTTACACAGGCAACACCGGCGATGACGCTGAGTATTGCGGGCGCTGTGGGATTGACGTTCAAGCACTGGACGCCTACGAGGGACTGTCCGGCGGACTGCACCTGTCTCATGTTGGCAGTTATCTACTAACAATCACGTACTACCGACTGCGGCGGTTTTTCTTTGTCCGTTGTAATTTTTGTGGCAAGCCAGAAAGTATCCTGTTTTGGAAAATTGGCAATCACGACCACATTCCGTTTTAGGAGGCAAAATGACAGAGCGACAAAAAGAGGCGATTGAAGCAGTTCGTTTGGCGCTGATGCGCTGCGAACAAGAGGGCCTGACCGTTGGGTTAGGCCGGGTCAACGGCGAAACGATGATTACACTCCCGGACGCCAAGTACACAAGCGGCGAGGGAGTTGGATCGCTGCGGGCGGCTGACCATGCCTAAAGTGATTGACGCCGATCTGTTTGACTATCAGTCGGGGCGCTATGTCCTGACCGCAACCACCAATGGCGCGGTGACCAATCGTCTAATCATGGGAGCGGGCGCGGCGAGAGAGTTGCTGACCCGCTTCCCCGGACTGGACGCCGACGCCGCGATGGCTATCCGCAATACCGGAATGTTGCACGGTGACTTCTGGCAGTACGGTTTTGTGGTGGTTGAGAATCACCCTCACCCGATTGGCCTGTTCCAAACGAAGTACGACTGGAGCGGAAAATCAGACTTGAAACTGATCGAATATTCCTGCGCTAAACTATGCGAATGGATCGCGTGGAACCCCGGCTGGAATATCCGCATGAATTACCCCGGTATCGGCTTAGGCGGGCTGCATGAGCGCCAGGTCTGGCCGCTGCTACAAGATTTACCCGAAAGTGTGACAATATGCAAAAGATAGCTAACTCAATCCTGCTGATACTTTTCGTAGCGGTGATGATTTCTCCCGCTGCGGCCTGGGCAGATGCCTACACAGAGACGGCCCCCGTTCAATCTTCCGGCCCGTTTCACGATACGGGTCAGTTCGCCGGGTCGCTGCTCTTGCAGTCTGGCGAGATCGTGGTTTGCTACGCCACCAACCAGTCGCTCACCTGCTACCTGTACGGCCCGGAACCGGAGATCGTCTACGGCGGACAGGCCGGCATGTGGGAGGCCGAGTCTATTCTGCTCCAGGGCTGCGGACAAACCGCCTGGGTGACAGTTCGCGGCGACGGTGTGACGGTCTTTTCGTTCGCGCTGCCGGGGGCGGTTGCTGCTTGCGCCGATCCGAGCCGCATTTTTTACCCGCTGGTGGTGAAGTGAACGTTTTGGATTTGTGCTGCGGTACGAAATCAGCCACCGCGCCATTCCGCAACCGGGGGGGGCACCAGGTAATCGGAGTTGACGTTGTATCTGACTTTCGCCCTGAGATTATCGCGGACGTGCGAGAGTTTACCGCCATTCCCGGCGAGTATGATTTTATCTGGGCCAGCCCGCCCTGCACTGAGTTTGCCAGAGAGTTTATGCCGTGGTGCAGAACCGGAGTTGCGCCGGACATGGCAATTGTCAAAGCCTGCGCCCGGATCATCGAGATCGCCAAGCCGAAATATTGGGTGATCGAAAACGTCAAGGGAGCGGTCAAGTACTTCCAGGAAATCGGGCTGGGCTACCCACGGGCGATTGTCGGCCCGTTCTACCTGTGGGGCAACTTCCCGCCGCTGGCCGAGATCAACCGGCGAAACTGGCGCAAGAAAGAAACCCGGTCAAGTTCGGCGGACGCCGCCAGAGGTGCTATCCCGATTGAACTGGCCGAAGCCGTTTACCAGGCAGTCACTCTGCAAGATCGTTTCTAACCCCCTCTCGCTCCCCGAAAACACCGGGGAGCGACTTTTTGCACAACCGGGGTAAATCTTGCCCCTGGACGCCATTATTTACGGTAAAAATTCAACGCTACAGCCAAACAGGTATCCAAGTACGCAAAAACCCTAAAAACGCTCTACGGGCTTCCTGTGGGCATTTGGAGGCATATCCATTTTGGCGACTTTGACAGAAAAACAAGCGCCGGAAGTCGATTCGGCGGCGAATGATTGGCGAGGCTGAAAGAAACCGCCGATCATGCCAAAAACAGGGAATTTGAGTGTTTTTCTTCGCATAGATTAATGTTTTCGCGCGCTTTACTTAATATAGATTCTTATTAACAGCAGCGCGCGAAAAGGTTGATTAGGGTAAACGAAAAACGCACTCTTGACACGCTATTTTGATTATGGTAAACTCATTGCAAGAGGAAAATAACCATGAGTAACTTTCGAGATAACCGCAAAACTTATTCCGCCCGCTCCCCGATCCAGGGCATGAGCAGCCAATCTGCCGGAGAGGCTGAGTACGCCGATCCGAATAGCAATTACTGGCGTCAAGAAGTGGACACCTGCAAAGATCGCATTTCTGCGCTGCCAATCAGCTACGAAGAAAAGAGCGCCATTGTCGAAAAGCACCTGCCCGGTTACATTGGCGACAAGTCCTGGCAGTGGATCGCCTGCCAGTTTGAGAAAGTTTTTGAAGAACTGAGCGGAGGTGCGAAATGACATTCGCTGAACAGTTCGCTAAAATGGCCGCCGCACGTCCTGACCTAGCCGTCAAGTTGACGCCGGAGCAGCAGGCGCAGTCTGACAAAATGGGCGCCGAAACTGCCGCCATGTACCTGGCAGAACGTGAAGCCGCCGCGCCCCACCACTTCCCGCTAATGACCGCTGACACAATGGCCCACGGCACCGGCGGCAAGTATTACCACGGCTTTACGTATGACGCCCGGCTTTCGGGCGACAAAGCAATCTGCGGAGCGAGACCAGGACGCCGCGGTTATTGGGGATCGTACTTCGGAGAGGCCGTCACCTGCCCACGTTGTTTGAAGAAATTGGAGGCGAAGTGAAAATCATTCCCGGTTGGAATAAGTCTGTGCCATTTTACTCGTGGGAGGGAAACTTCCACGCCATAGACGTTACCACTATCAACACCCAACAGACGCCCTCGTTTGAGTTGGCTTGCGCGATTGACGATATCGCAGAAGATTTGTTCGCTTACCGCGATTTTACCGACAGCAGTATGCCCTACGCGGACGCGGGCGAAACCTACCGGAGCAAATTTATTTTCCGGTCTGCCGCTGACTGCGAGAAATTCCGGGCGCTGTATGAAGCGGATCGGAAGGCGAAGTGAAACGCCTCCACATTCGCGGCGAGCGCCCTACCGTGACCGGACAGGGCAAACCAATCCCCGTCGATTGGCAAATCCACAATGCCCACCGCCCATTGCTGGCGAGTTGGTGGAACGGCAATTGTCTGACCTGGAGCGACGCGGCCTACCCGATCAACGGAATGCACTTCGCCGCGGTTGATAACACTGACCTTATCACCATCGGCTACAACGAACGGCAGGACGCCGTCGAGTTGATCTTCCACAGCCGGATCGAAATCGAAGCCTGGGTCTTTGACCACCTGCGAGCTTACGGCGCGGCAGAAGTGGACATGCCGACCACGGATAGCGAGTTCGACCACTACTTTTTTGCTCACCACGGAGCCACCCCATGAGCATGAAACTCCCCACCAACCCTACCCTCGAAGATATGACCAAAGATCAGCTTATCTACCTGATCCGCCATGAAATGTTCCACATTCCCGACGCCAAACTTCTGTCCGCTACGATCTGGCGCACGGAAAGCGAGAGCCTCAAAAAGCGGCAGAACGAGAACCTGGCCGAAGGTAATCGCCTGACGCGGGAGTGTCAAACCGCCGTTGGGACTCACTTGACCAAAACGCGCAAAGCGTACATGGCGAACCTGGCAGAGTTTGACAAACTGCAAGCGGAGTGGGACGCGCTGAACAAATATTTTGATACCGTTGTCTGCCCGAAAGAGAAGGCGAAAGAATGAGCACCATGTCTTTTCGTTACCGAAAGTCTGAATCCGAGATCAACTGCGGATTTTCGACAATGAACGGGCCAAACTACACCAATGTCAACCAATTGGCAATCGGCGACACGGTATCTTTGTTTTTCGAGACGTCCTACGATCTTTGCGAGGTATTCCAAGCAAGAATAGAGACCAACCCCGGCGTCCAATTCATGCCGCAAGCCGTAATACCTGGAGACCGCCCGAAATTGGCAAACGTTATGATTGAGTTCGAGGTGGTCAAGCGCAACCACTTTTATTCCTGGAAAGAGATCGGGCTAATGCGAGAGTTGGGCCTATCGGTTGTTCTGGAAGCGAAAACGGGAATCGC
>Ga0209417_1004070_pt1 | contig 18142 bp, 15 predicted proteins | sample RifGroF2_FD_184002 | JGI IMG/M metagenome (GOLD analysis project Ga0209417, IMG submission 184002) | Groundwater microbial communities from Rifle, Colorado, USA - Groundwater F2 (SPAdes) (version 2) | ecosystem: Environmental > Aquatic > Deep subsurface > Groundwater | place: Rifle, Colorado... | reverse complement strand
CGTCTGATACTACACCTGTAAATGTAGCAAAGGATTCTGTACATGTTGAGGAAGATGAAACATTTGTCGCTGTTGCTGTTGGTGAGACAGGATATGATGATGCACTATTGAAATCATAATTTACAATAACAGTTTGTGCAATTGTATTCCCGGAAAAAAACATTAAATAAAAGAAAAGACAAAAAAATGTTGCCTTAACAAAAGACTGTAATTTCGTTCTCATAATTTTTAAGATTTTAAGATTAATATTTGATTTAAATTGAAAAAATTGATTGTTAATCGTCAAAAACAACCTAAAACTAAGGGGGTTTATATGCAAAGTATAAACGCATCAATACATAGAAATATCGTGAAACGTAGTGTTTACAGAGAGAGAGAGAGAGAGAGAGAGAGAGAGAGAGAGAGAGTGTGTGTGTGAGAATGGGTGTACACGCTTAACACCTTAAAATAGTAAGAGAAAGAGAAAAAAAATATGAATTGTTTTGCATTCATGCTATTTGGTTTGGGCTTGCAATACAAAATTAAAAAGAAAATTGAAAAATAAAAAGATTTTTTTTAGGACTCCTAAATATTCAAACGTCAATTTGTCCTTTAAAAATTATTTCTCTCTGTCGTATTGACACCAAATCTTATATAATAGGTAACGGCATCAATATTGATAAAGCCACAAAAAAATAAACCACCATGAATTTGAATGAATATACCATAAAAGCGCAGGAGGCAATACAAAATGCCCTTCTTCTTGCCCAGCAAAAAAATCAGCAGGCTGTTGAAACAGGTCATCTTTTAATGTCTGTAATGAATACCGAGCCGGATGTATTGCTTTTTCTGTTAAAGAAAAACGGTGTAAACACAGCAAACTTTGAGACTGTTCTGTCTAAAATAATTGAATCGTATCCGAAAGTAACGGGTGGCGAACAATATTTATCGTCAAAATCCGCGCAGTCATTACAATATGCAAAAGATGCTTCGAAGAAAAATGGCGATCAGTATGTATCTGTCGAATTTATTGTATTGGGCGTTTTTCTTTCAGGAGATCAGGTTTCGCAGCTTATGAAAGACAATGGGCTGAATGAAAAAAATATTCTTGCTGCTATTCAAGATTTGCGGAAAGGAGAAAAAGTAAACAGCCAGACAGCAGAAGAAACCTATAATTCACTGAATCGTTTTGCCATAAATTTGAATGAACGAGCGCAATCGGGCAAGCTCGATCCTGTTATTGGCAGAGATGATGAGATACGGCGAATTCTTCAGATTTTATCGCGTCGTACAAAAAACAATCCAATACTTATCGGTGAGCCGGGTGTTGGAAAAACAGCTATAGCAGAGGGATTGGCGCATCGAATCATCAAAGGCGATGTACCGGAAAATTTGAAAAATAAAAAAGTTTTTTCTTTAGACATGGGCGCATTGATTGCAGGCGCTAAGTATAAGGGCGAGTTTGAAGAACGACTGAAAGCCGTTGTGAAAGAAGTTGTGAATTCAGACGGCGAAGTTATTTTATTTATTGATGAAATTCATACATTGGTTGGCGCAGGGAAAAGCGAGGGAGCCATGGATGCTGCTAACATCTTAAAACCCGCGCTGGCACGTGGCGATTTGCGCGCTATCGGAGCTACAACTTTAAACGAATTTCAAAAATTTTTTGAAACAGATAAGGCACTTGAACGAAGATTTCAACCCGTAATGGTAAACGAACCTGATACATTGGATGCTATTTCCATACTTCGCGGATTAAAAGAACGCTATGAATCGCACCATCAGGTAAGAATAAGAGATGAAGCCATTATCGCGGCTGTAGAGCTATCACAACGATATATTACCGATCGTTTTCTCCCCGACAAAGCAATTGATTTAATTGACGAAGCCTCTTCAAAACTAAGGCTCGAAATGAATTCTGTTCCCGAAGAAATTGATGAGCTGGAACGTAAAATCAAACAATTAGAAATAGAAAGAGAAGCAATTAAACGCGAGGGAGATGTTAAAAAAATTGAAGATTTGAGCAGAGAAATTGCCAATCTTAATGAAAGCAGAAACGATTTAACTGCAAAATGGAAAAACGAAAGAGTTGTAATTGATAAAATTCAGAAAACAAAAGAACAGATTGAATCGCTGAAATTTGAAGCAGAGCAGGCCGAACGGCAGGGAGATTACGGAAAAGTTGCTGAAATAAGATACGGCAAAATCAAAGAAGCAGAAATTTCGATTGAAACCTTGAAATCTGAATTAAAAAAAATTCAGAAATGCGATGCAATGATTAAAGAAGAAGTAGATGCAGAAGACATTGCTGATGTTGTTGCGCGTTGGACGGGAATTCCTGTAAGCAGAATGCTTCAGAGTGAACGAGAGAAATTATTACGCATGGAAGCTGAACTGCATAAAAGAGTGGTTGGTCAGGAAGAAGCCATTGCTGCAGTTTCTGATGCAGTACGCCGTAGCAGGGCGGGTTTGCAGGATTCAAAAAAGCCCATTGGTTCATTTATTTTTATGGGAACAACGGGAGTCGGTAAAACAGAACTTGCAAAGGCTCTGGCAGAATATCTTTTCAACGATGAAAACATGATGACCCGCATTGATATGAGCGAATATCAGGAAAAACATACGGTTTCACGCCTGATCGGAGCACCTCCCGGATATGTGGGATACGACGAAGGTGGGCAATTGACAGAAGCTGTACGCAGAAAGCCCTATTCGGTTATACTTCTCGATGAAATAGAAAAGGCACATCCCGATGTTTTCAATATTTTATTACAGGTGCTTGATGATGGAAGACTGACCGATAATAAGGGTCGCACTGCAAATTTTAAAAACACGATCGTCATCATGACAACAAATATTGGCTCGCACATTATTTATAGCAATCTTCAGGAAAAAGCAAACCGTGAAGATATTCTTGAAAAAACAAAAACAGAATTAATGCAATTATTGAAACAAACAATTCGTCCCGAATTTTTAAACCGTATTGATGAAATCATCATGTTTACACCCTTAACAAAAGAAGAAATAAAAAAAATAATTGCTTTACAGATAATCGGTTTGCAGCAAATGATTGCAAAAAATGATATGAACATTGAAATTACAGATGCAGCAACAGAATGGATAGCGAATAATGGGTTTGATGAGCAATATGGAGCGCGGCCTGTAAAAAGACTTATCCAAAGAAACATTCTCAATTCACTTTCAAAAGAAATTCTCGCGGGAACAATTCAGGCAGGGCAAAAAATTTTAGTGGATTGCGAAGAAGATGGTTTGGTGTTAACTAATTAAACCTATATATGACACAAATTTCACGAATTTCAGAACTTCTGACTTGCCACAGTAGATATAAAGAGAGAAAAACGACTCTGGAAGAGTCGAATGTTTGTAACCCCGAGCAACGCTCGGGGTAAAAACAAAGAGAGATAACCGATTTTGGCGAAAAATTTGCCCAAGATTATCTTTTGTAAAAAATAGTTAAATCGCAAATTTTATGACAAAATATCGCATCATATTTTGCGATAGATCAGGAGTTCTGAATCATGTAAAAATCAGTGAAACCTGTGGCAAAATTTTATCTTAATAAATTCAATTCATGTTTTAAAACCTCTACGAAATTTTACAAATTCATAAAAATTAACCATATTCGCAAATTAATTAATTAAAAGGAGGAATAATAATGGCAAATGAATTAAGTAATTTATACCCAAAACCCTTATGGGAAATTTTCGGACAAATATGCAATATCCCGCATCCATCAAAGAATGAAGCAAAAATTATTCAGTATGCAAAAGAATTCGGAGAAAAACTCGGTTTAAAAACCATTGTAGATGAAGTCGGAAATGTAATCATTAAAAAACCGGCTACTCCGGGAATGGAAAACAGAATGGGCATTGTTCTTCAGGGACACCTAGATATGGTTCCCCAGAAAAATAGTGATACAAACCACGATTTTGAAAAAGATCCTATTCAAACTGTAATTGACGGAGAATGGGTTCGCGCAAACGGAACAACGCTTGGCGCTGATAATGGCATTGGAGTTGCTGCTGCTATGGCTGTTCTTGAAGCGAAAGACCTCGTTCATGGTCCGGTAGAAGTTCTTCTTACTATTGATGAAGAAACAGGCATGACCGGAGCATTTGGTTTAAAAGCAGGCTTGCTTGATGGCGACATTTTAATGAACCTTGATTCAGAAGACGAAGGCGAATTATACATTGGTTGCGCGGGCGGACTCGACGCTACGCTGAAATTCAAATATGAAAATGTTCCTGTTCCAGCCGATCATATTGCTTACAGAATAGACTTGAAAGGCTTGAAAGGTGGTCATTCCGGTGTTGACATCAACTTGCAGCGCGGAAACTCTAATAAATTATTATTCCGTTTTTTAAAATTTGCTGAAAAAGAATTTTCAGTGCGTATTGCTCAAATTGATGGAGGAAGCCTTCGCAATGCAATACCTCGTGAATCGTATGTAATAGTAACACTTCCTGCTGATAAGGAAAAATCATTTTTAGAAAGCATTCAAAATCATAAAGAGTTTTTCAAAAATGAACTTGCAGCAGTTGAACCTACATTACAATTTGAAGCGAAAAAAGCAGATATGCCTGCAAATGTAATGGATGAAAAAACACAAAAAAATCTAATCTGTGCTGTGTATGCCTGCCCGAACGGTGTTGTCCGCATGAGCGATGATATGAAAGGTGTTGTTGAAACTTCAACAAATCTTGCCATTATTAAATCAGAAAACGGTGCTGTGAAAATTTCCTGCCTGATGCGCAGTTCTGTTGACTCTTCAAAAGAAGATTTAGCAAACATGATGGACAGTGTGTTCTCTCTTGCAGGAGCTGAAGTTGAATTTTCTGGAGGCTATCCCGGATGGAAACCAAACATGGCCTCTCCTATTTTAAAAACCATGCAGGATATTTACCAGAATAAATACGGACAAATTCCTGAAATTAAAGTTATACATGCCGGTTTGGAATGTGGTTTGCTTGGCGGTGTTTATCCACACTGGGACATGATTTCATTTGGTCCTACCATTCGCTTTCCCCACTCACCAGATGAAAAAGTGCATGTTCAATCTGTAGGTAAATTTTGGGATTTTCTTGTTGAAACTTTAAAATATACTCCGATAAAAAAATAGATTTTTTCCCAACCTGAAAAACCTGTGAACTTCATTATCTTTAATAGTGAAGAGTCACAGGTTTTTTAATTGTTTACATCGAAACAAAGGAATGTCATTTACCACAAAATATCAGAATATTTTCAAGCTTCATTTTATAGTTTTCATTCTTGGCTTTACAGCTATTCTTGGAAAACTTATTGAAATCCCAGCTATAGAGCTGGTGTGGTATCGCATGATGTTTGCCTTTATTGCTGTTTTCTTTTTTCTGAAATTTCGCTCAATTAATTTTGCAGTACCACGTAAAGAGCTATTAAAAATTGTTGCAACAGGACTCATTGTTGCAGCGCATTGGATTTTCTTTTTTCATTCTATAAAAGTGTCGAATGTATCCGTTGCTTTAGGCTGCCTTTCTTCCGGAACCCTCTTCGCAAGCATTCTTGAACCACTTATCGAACGCAGAAAAATTTCTTGGCTTGAAATTGTAATTGGTATTATAATAATTTTTGCCATTTATATTATTTTTCAATTTGAAATGCGCTATTATCTTGGCATTATCTTTTCTATTATTTGCGCGTTTCTTTCTTCTTTGTTTACTGTAATAAATAAAAATCTAACTGCCCGGAACAATGCGAATGTTATTACATTCTATGAAATGATTGCCGGGTTTGCTGGTGTAAGTATTTATATGCTTCTATCGAAAAATATTTCTGAAATTCAACTTACCCTGACATGGAATGATTTTATTTTTCTTGCTTTACTCGGAACCGTTTGCACTGCTTATGCATTCGTTGCAACTGTAGATATAATGAAACAACTGTCTGCTTATACAATTGTGTTATCTATTAATCTGGAACCTGTTTATGGCATACTTCTTGCCTTTTTTATTTTTGGTAAAAGCGAACGTATGACACCGGGATTTTATACAGGCGCACTAATTCTGCTTGCCTGCGTTTTTTTATATCCTATTATTAAAAGAAAATATTTCAGTAATAAGAATAATTGATTTTGCTTTACCGGTGATTTCGACTCCGCTCAATCACCGATAAAAATAAAAAAGAATAATATGAGATACGCAGTTATAGATCTTGGTACAAATACTTTCAATCTGTTGATATTTGAACCGGATTCTGAAAAAACATTTAAAAAAATTATCAGTACCAAGCGCTCTGTCAAACTTGGACTCGGGGGTATTAACAGCAATCATTTAACTCAGGATGCAATGCTGCGGGGAGAGCGGGCTATCAGCAGTTTGTATGCTGTAATTGAAAAATATGAAGTATCAAAAACTTTTACTTATGCTACATCTGCAATACGAAGCGCAGCAAATGGAGGCGATTTCAAAAAAATAATCGAATCAAAATTTCCACTTGAAATAACAATTATATCAGGAGAAAGAGAAGCAGAACTGATTTACAAAGGCGTTTCTCTTGCTGTTGATTTTACAGATCAACCTGTATTGATTCTTGATATTGGCGGTGGCAGCAATGAATTTATTATTGCAAATAATACAGGAATATTATGGAAACAAAGTTTCAATATCGGCATTGCAAGACTGATAGAGCACTTTCATCCATCTGATCCGATAAAAACAAATGAAATTTCAGAAATAGAAAATTATCTTTTGCATGAGTTAGAACCAATGTTTGCAGCGGTAAAAGAAAACAAAGCATCCACTCTGATAGGCTCTTCTGGTTCTTTTGAAACTTTTGCTGATATTCTGGAACTTCAAAATTCAACAAATCCGGCTTGCGAAATTGACCTGAAACAATACAACGCACTCCATCAGACATTAGTTGAAAGCACTCTTGAACAAAGAAGAAAAATGCAGGGGCTTGTTCTTATGCGTACAGAAATGATTGTTCTGGCAAGTGTTCTGACACAATTGGTAATTAAAAAAGCAGGTATTACAAAATTAATAAAAGCAGATTATTCTCTTAAAGAAGGAATGATAAGTGAAATTTTAGGATGAGATATTTGATGGAGTAACACTAATAAGCAAAAAAACCATCCGAAGATGGCTTTTTTTTATTTTAAAACAGAAAGCACGCCGGCTGCGCAACCTTCCTTTCCTTCGTTGAATGTTATAAATACAAGATATTGTCCTGTTTTTGTACAGGGAAAATCAAAAGACTTATAATCTTTTCCCTTAAAAAAACTAGACCCCTGTAGTTTATTTCCATCGTACAATTGTATGATGGGCTGACCTGGCAACCCCTTATCTGCAGCCACATTGAACCGATACGATTGTCCTTTGCTTAGAGTAATGGAGAATTTTGCAACGGGTTGTTGCTTTCTTGGTTCCTGCGCTTTTAAACGTACTTTAAAATCTTTCAGGTAACTGGCTGCTCCTTTTAAATCTTTTACGGCAATGTCAACAAGAGTCTGATTGCACTGGGCTTTCAATAGAAAGGGACTTATAAATAGAATAATAAATAATATCTTTTTCATAGCTATATACTGATTTTCTGTTTTAAAATTTATTACTGAACAAGCTTGTTTCTGATTTTTGCTGTAACCTGAATAATATTTTTCAATTGCTCGTCTGTTATTTCAACAACACTTTTTGAATTTTGTTTAATAACAAGCCTTCCGTTTTCTTCAACCTGTTCGGGCTCTCCTTGTTCAATAGATATTTTTACATCTTTATAGGCTTCTTTTAATTCATTCAAATCAGTTACAAGGGATGTAAAATTCTTATCGTTTTTAAAATTGCCGAGTATAATTATAATATTATTCAGCATATTTTTCTGATCACCAATTCGCTCTGCTATGTTTACATTCGGGTTTGATTTTACCACCTGTGTTGCAAGAAACAGACCTTCAATCCATACGCCTGTAACCATAAGCGCGCTGATGTTGGTTCTCTTGTTTTCTCTCAAATAATTATCCATCTGGTTAAAACTTGAAACGGACAAATACATCAGAGAGTCAAGATTTGTGCTGTTAGTGGCTAATTTTTTCAATGTCTGAAAATCAAAAAACTGACCAACTTTAAGATTATCTGCAAGGGATTTAATTGCAGAAATATAATTAATTACCATACCAGTTTTATCATACATATTCAAATACCCCAGATCAGAACCGAGAATACCGAGGCGTAAAGCCTGTTCAAAACTGGTATTGAGGTTATCAACCTTATCAGGATTTGAAACATAATCTTTAGAGAAACTGATACCTGCCTTTTTGATTAATGCAGCCATCTCAATCGGAGATGAGACATTATCAATTAACTGCTCCATTGTTTCCTGAGGAATTTCTAATTGCTGGTCGTCAAAAAGCGATTCCTTGGGAGCATCTGTTTTATTCTCACCTGACTCAGAACAAGCAAAAAAGCCGGCAGTCAGAAGGGTCAGCGCAAAAATGCGTAGTCTTTTAAAAATCATATTCTGTAATAATTAAATTTTTGCTAAAATATACATTATGTATGAATTGAAAAAATATTTTATTATGTGAAAAAATAAAATTAACTTATGTCAATTTGTTGTTTGATTTATACTTCGCCTGTAATCAATTGCGCTTGGGTAAAATCATTGTGGAAATATAATTCTATTCAATTTATTTTTAAAACAGAATAAAATAAGCCATTTATAACGGCTGTCATTTTATCATAATCAAGTGTTTCGGGAAGGTCTCCGGGTGTGTGATATAGTTTTGTGCGATAAAAAGCAGTGTTGCTAATCATGATTGCTTTATATCCAAAATTCCAGTAATTCAAATGATCTGAATAATCAATCCCTTTTATAAAACGGGGCGCACGAATAGATTTAACTTTAACGATGCAATTTTTTTTCATAGATCGTTTAATTTTTTTTCCAAAACGATTACAAGCCATTTTATCCACAACCGTTATGAAATTTGCAGTGGTCGGATAAAATAATTTCATTATACCCAGAGGAAAAGACTGTGAATTAGGGATATCTGAATAATAGCCAATCATATCAAGACAAATCATTCCTTTTAATTTCACATTGTTATCGAACATTGATTTTGCATGAACATAACTGCCCATTTCTTTAGTTCTGAAAAAAGGAGGTTCTTCCAGTGTGTATGCAACAAGATCAATCCGATATTTTAAATTCTGATTTTTGAATAAACGTGATAGTTCGAGTAAACCTGCGACACCGCTTGCGTTATCATCTGCTCCAGGCTGATTACCACAAACATCATAATGTGCGCCAATAATAATTCTTTTCCCATCATCAGGACCAAAGGAGGCAATAATATTTTTATATTCATTTCCATTAACCAGATATTTTTGTTCTTCAATAGTTGCAGTGGATTCTGCAAACACAGACTGAATATAAGCAGCCGCTTCATTTAAAGCAGCAGTATTCTTATAGTTTCGGGGTTGAGATGTACCGGTAAGTTTTAATACGTCGTTTTTTAAACGCTCTGCAGAAACTTGCGCATAAGAATGCTGAACAATAAATAACAGAAACAAAAAAACTATGATAAACTTATTCGCAGAAAATGTAGGAGTAGAATTGTACGACATCTATTCTTTATATTTACAAGCCTTGAGGGTATAAAAACGTTTTGTAAACATACTATTTTCGTTCTAAATTTCCTAATAATTCCGCACAAATATCATTCAATATTTAATGTGCTTTAACTAGTAATCTGGATACACTTCACCGATACAAAAAAAGAAATTATACTACAATAAATTTTTAGTTTCGAATTTATCAGGTTATTCGATATTTTCTGTGGAAAATTAAGCAAGCTCCCCCTGTTAATCAGTGCAGGACTGGCTGTAGGGAATGCTATTGCGCAGTCCGACCCTAATCTGGTGATGCTTGCTTGAAAAACTACTATAGTCGTTCTTATAAGTTTAAAATTTTCACACTAATTTTGTCGAATAACCAAAATTTATTGAGTTTTTGAAAAACAAACAAGCCTACAGATTTTCATCTATAAGCTTGCTTTTTTTATACTAAATCTATGGGTTGAGATTTAACTGTTCCGTAATAATATCTATGCCATATTCAAAAGAAAATTGGCATCAATATTTAACTTTGTATGAAGCTTCTTTGCCAACATAATATTTAACTTGGTTTTTCCATTTAATAATTCGGAAATACGAGATTCCCTAATACCCAAAAGTGTGGCTAATTGGTTTTGTTTTATATTTAGTTCAAACATTTTGAACCTAATCATTTCTTTAAGTGTTGCAGGCTTTTTTATTGGCATTAAAGGAATACTGTCCTCGTATTCTTCCGCCATAAGAGAAAGTGTTTTTAATGTTGTCAGTTCTTTTTTTGATAAATTTTCAGAACCGCCTTTTTGAGTACTTTTTTGAAGTAGTTCTTCAATTTTTGCCATCACATCATTGTACTCTGACCTTTGTGTGATTTTGCTTGTTTTCATCCTTAATTTATTTTTATATTGTACTACAATCTATTTTATCATATTCAGAATGTGTGTCAATAAATCTGATATACATGGTTCTTATGTCAAAAAATATCATCGCAACCAAACGATAATCATTACCTTTAATATTAAACACATATCGGTCATTTTTAACATAATCAGCACTATTGAATGTTTTTTTAATATCTGCCAGACTATTCCAGTTAGCTTTCTTAGCTTTTTTATACCAGTCATTTAATGCATCTATAATGTCCGGATGTTTGTCCCCAGCTTCTACTAACTTAGTCTTTGTAATTATAACCATATCCAAAAATATCTTACAAATATACGAAATTAATTCCAAAAAGTGTAATTTTATTACAATTATTTTCAATAATAGGTAATTTAATTTACAACCTATTTTTTTCTAATTCAACAGATGTGGAAATTTTAATTAAAATGTAAATAGAGCAACATAAAACTACGTTGCTCAGAAATTAAACCTACTATAGAAAAAAAATCATACGCTTACTCATAAGCATCGCATAAAAAAACCGGTAGCTGAAGTACTCGAAACCACCGGTTTTTTTGTTTTTATTTTTTAATCATTTCGCATCAGCAAGAAAACGTATGATTTTCATGCAGGCACTATTTTATGTTTAGTTCTTTAATCAAATTCTGCGCTCCGGCATATTTATCAATGATAAATAAGACATAGCGGATATCGCAAATAATGGTTCTTTGTAAATCCGGTTCATAAGCAATATCACCACTCATGGCTTCCCAGTTACCATCAAATGCAAGACCAACAAGTTCGCCGTTACCATTAATAACCGGACTTCCAGAGTTCCCTCCTGTAATATCATTATTGCTTAAATAACATACTCGCAAATTACCATCTTTAGACGCATATTTTCCATAATCTTTTGCTTTGTATAATTCTTTTAATTTTAAAGGAACTTCAAAGCTGGGGTCGCTTTCATCGTCTTTCTGCATGATGCCATTTATTGTTGTGAAATAATCAAATTCAACAGCGTCGCGGGGAGTGTATGCTTTAACCTGTCCGTAAGTGATGCGCATAGTGCTGTTTGCATTCGGATAATACATTTTATCGGGATTCATCTTCAGAAGTCCGTCAACAAATAAGCGATTGGCTTTCTTTAATTTTTCAAAATCTGCCTGTGTCGCTTTTGAGTGCTTTGTATTATTGGCAAACAAATCCTGCATTAAAACAAATAAAAGATCTTTTTGTAATACTTTTAATTTAGTATTTCCAAGCCATTCGTTTAATTTTTCCTCATTTGAAAAAATAGATTTTTTATAAACATAAGCTGCATATTTATCAAAATCTCCTTTGAAATCTTTTTCAACTTTAGCAAAAATATCGGGATGAAATTCCTTTTTGACATCATCATGATACATTTTCAGCAATGCGCCCATAAGCTTAATTTCTGTAGCAAGATCAAAATCTCTGTAATAGTTATCCATATATCTTCTGAACTCAGTAATTTCTGCCATTATTTTTGATTTGAATTCATTCGTAACGTTGCTCATAGTATCTGCTTTTTGCAACAGAGCATGAAGTGACAAAATATTATGCGCGAGAGAAATTCCATCAGCACCGCGGAAAGCTGCTTCCCTGAAATACATAGTTGCGAGGTTATACTGTTCAAGTGCTTGGTAGGTATCATTAAAATCTTTTATTACGCTTCCGTATTTTGTCTGTCTGTCTCCATTTTCAGTCCATTTCTGAAATTGATTTTCCAATTCTTTTTTCTGACCAAAAACATCGAGTCGGATCAAACCTTTTGTCTGTCCTATAAAATATTTCCAGTAATTGCTGGTGCGCGCATATTTTGCTGAATATTTTATTTTCATTTCCCTGCTCTGGCTCATGCTTTCACGGAGGACAGCCAGTTTTGCATCACGAATTTTAACAATGGCAGGATTAATAAAATCAATAGCCTGTTTTACGCCTGCTGAAGGAAGAAAACGATTGGTTGAACCCGGATAACCGAGAATCATCATGAAATCATCTTTATTAATTTCATTAAGAGAAACCGGAAGGAACGTTTGCGCTTTCATTGGAATATTTTCTGGTCTATATTCGGCAGGTTTACCATCAGTATCTGTATAAATACGGAACAATGAAAAATCGCCTGTATGTCTTGGCCACATCCAATTATCAGTATCTCCGCCAAATTTACCTATTGAAGACGGAGGTGCTCCAACAAGACGAACATCACTGTAAATAAGATAAACAAAGAGATAAAAATTATTTCCTTCAAATAGGCTGCTAACATTCGCATTATAATTTGTCTCCTTTGTTGCCTGAGTAACAATTTCAGCACTTAATTCTGAAATTTTACGACCTCTCTCCTGCTCTGTCATATTATCATTCAAACCTGCAAGAATTTTATCTGTTACATCTTCAATCCTAATCAAAAATTTTGCTGTTAGATTTTCATTAGGAAGCTCCTGCTTTTTAGTCATAGCCCAGAAACCTTCTTCCAGATAATTATGATCAAGCGTAGAATTTGCCTGAATATAACCATATCCGCAATGATGATTCGTCAGAACCAAACCTTCTGCTGAAATCAAAGACCCGGTACAACCGTTTCCAAACTGAACGATTGCATCTTTTAAACAAGCTTTATTTACAGCATAAATATCTTCAGGGCTTAATTTAAACCCTATTTTTTTCATATCATTATAATTCTTGTTCAGTAAATTAAGGAGCCACATTCCTTCATCTGCCTTTACAAGACTGATAGCTAAAAAGCTAACAACGATAACAAGGGAACTGATTTTTCTTATCATAATGCTACTATTCTAAATTATGGTTTCATATAATTAATCCGGTAAATTTAATAAGAAAAAACGATTTTAAAAAAAATGATGCAAATTATTGCAGGGTAAACGTACGTCTGAAATAATTCTTTTTTTAGTACGCTTCTAAAAGAGCTTCGTCCTTTTTGCCAAAATATGAAAATAAACACTATTTAGTGTCCGTCCATAAAGTCAGTGTTTAGTTCATAATGTTCGAGAGCAAGCCTGCCTTGCCGGTAGGCAGGGCTTTCGAAGCCCTGAAAATCAGAAGTGTACTTGGGTACATGATTGATTTGAAGGGCGAGAGTAACGCAGCTATCGGACATTATGGACAAACACTATTTAAAAAAGCTAAAATTAACACTTCCATATATACGCTGATCGAAAAAACGCGAATAATTTTGAAACGAAAAATCTTTAGAATGTTCCAAAATAAACCATCCATTTTCTTTAAGAAGATTATTCTCAAAAATCAAATCAGGAAGTAAAGCTGTGTTTTTATCTGCATAAGGAGGATCTGCAAAAATAATATTAAAAGAAGATGTACATCTTTTTAAAAAAATAAATGCATTTGCTTTAATCACTTTTATTTGCGCCAACTGCAAATTATCTGCTGTTTTTTTAATAAAAGAATAATGATTAAAATTATTTTCAACAGCAGTTATTTCAACAGCTCCACGCGAAGCAAATTCAAAACTTATACTTCCTGTCCCAGAGAATAAATCAATTATGTTTAGCGTATCAAAATCAAAATTATTTAATATAATATTGAACAAACTTTCTTTCGCAAAATCGGTTGTTGGGCGCGCGTTGAAATTTTTCGGAGGATGTATATTTCTGCCTTTCAGTTCTCCGCTAATTATTCGCATTTGTATAAATTAACAAGATTGGTAAACATTCCGGAAGGAACATCATTAAAGATATAAGAATACTGAAACTGATCATTGTGCTTATCAAAAATAATATTCCGAATAAACCTTTTTAATTTTAAATGAGCTTCCGAATTTTTTGTAAGAATACCGCTTAGTAAAATATCGGCTTCTTCAGGATTAAGTTTTAACTGATCGTAAATATACATAATATAATACACGAGGTCATCTGCATTTTTATAAGAAAAACTATTATACAACTGCATGCCTGATGAATTAATAACAATAAGATCAAAATACATACTGTTAGCGTGTGCAAGCACTTTAGATTTATTGCCTTTAAATTTAAAACGAATAAGATTCGATTCAATGAAAGGAATCGAAGAGTGATACAATTTTGAATTGGGAAAACGCATGTAAACCGCTTCTACAAGAGGATACGGAAGAGAAAAAATAATATGAGCATCAGCATTACGGATATTATTTGAATGAAGAGCTTCCGTATCATTTAACTCATGATTAAATGATAAGAATAATTTCATCTGTTCTTTATCAAACAAAGGTTCGGGGACTAATGTATACTTCGTTGTATTAAAAACAAAACGAACAGATTTGTACTTGCAACACAGGTATTCATCAGCATCAATTATCGAAATTATTTTTTCTGAAAAAGCCTCTGAATTAAATTCCTCGAAAAAGAAAGGAATATGCCTGATAGCAATATATTTATTTCGTGAAGAATCTAAAATACAATAAGAAAACCCATCCAATCCGGCCTGCATACTTAATGCATAAGATGCGGTAGCATTGATATTCAGCGTTTCGTCCTGTAAATTTATTTCATTCATTTTAATAATTTTTGCAATTTAATTTACAAAAATAATTTTTTTAATGAAACAGCACAAGGATTTTCTAAAAAGAGGAAAAGATATTACTTCGTAATTGGTAAATGGTGTCTTCGACTCCCTGCCTACCGGACAGGCAGGCGCTCAGACACCGATTACCAATTACCTATTACTGATTACCAAATTTAATTAACAAACTTGCTTTACAGTAATTACTTTTCTACATTTGAGGCATGATAAAAGATTTTCTGATAAAAGAAATAACACAGGAATTAAAATTTGTTCCTACCGAAGATCAAAAGCTTCTTATTTTAAAGATGGCAGACTTTGTTGCAGAGCCAGGCAATGAAAGATTAATGCTGATAAAAGGTTTCGCAGGAACAGGAAAAACAAGTACTGTGAGCGCTTTTGTAAGAGCGATGCATCTTTTTAAACGAAATTGTATTTTAATGGCGCCAACAGGAAGGGCTGCAAAAGTGTTTTCTCTTTACTCAGGACAACAGGCTTACACGATCCACAAAATCATTTACAGACAGAAATCAATGAACGATGGAATCGGGAACTTCAATCTTAATAAAAACTTATTCTCCAATGCTATTTTTCTGATTGATGAAGCATCCATGATTTCAAATCAATCGAACGATGCAAGTGTTTTCGGAACAGGTCGCCTTCTTGATGATATTGTAGAATATGTAAATGGTGGAATAAATTGTAAATTAATTTTAATAGGAGATACTGCGCAGCTCCCTCCTGTCGGAAATCCGTTAAGTCCCGCGCTTGACCCTGAAGCATTAAGAGTTTACGGAAAAAAAACGGAAGAAATACTTTTACGTCAGGTAATACGGCAAACAGAGGGATCGGGAATATTAACCAATGCAACGATGATTAGAAAATCTATTGATGAAAATAACATTGAGCAACCAAATTTTCATATTAAAGGATTTAATGATATTATCCGGCTATCGGGAGATGAGCTTATTGAGACCATTTCAGAATCTTATGACAAGCATGGGATAGAAAACACAATAATAACATGCAGATCGAACAAACAGGCCAACAAATACAATCAGGGCATCAGAAATATGATTTTGGGAAAAGAATCTGAACTCTGCAACGGAGATTTATTAATGGTTGTTAAAAATAATTATTTCTGGCTTCCTGAAAATGAAGAAGCAAGTTTCATTGCCAACGGTGATATTGTTGAAGTATTAAGAGTTTCCAAGTACTATGAACGTTATGGATACCGATTTTCAGATGTTACCCTGCGGTTGATAGATTATCAAAATTTAGAATTTGATGCGCGAATAATTCTTGATACATTAATGATTGAAGCACCTGCTCTTACGCAAGAAAATAATAAAAAACTCTTTTATGCCATTGCAGAAGACTATGCAGATATTTCGCCAAAAAAGAAAAGACTCGAAAAAATAAAAGCAGACCCCTTTTTTAATGCGCTTCAGGTTAAATTCGGATATGCAGTAACCTGTCATAAAGCGCAGGGAGGGCAATGGCAAAATGTTTTTGTTGAACAGGGTTATGTTCCACCGGATCAAATGGATATTGAGTACCTGCGCTGGCTATACACTGCAATAACAAGGGCTACAGAAAAACTGTATCTTGTTAATTTCAATAAGACATTCTTTACGGAAAATTCCGAATAAATTTCTTCGCTGAAAATCCTAATTTTTTTTTCCACCCGAAAGTATTAATATTGCAATGTGAAATTTATAGACTCCATAAAAAAATATATTGCTTCTTTTATTTTAAAAAATAAGCTTAAAAACCATTCCAGAGAAAAGGCTTTTCATAACTTTGAATCAGCCAGAACGATTGGTTTAATTTGCAATGCGCAGGATCAGAAAATATATTACCATGCAAAACAATTCTCTGAATTTCTTTATGCGAAAAATATTAAAGTCTATGCCATAGGTTTTATTGAAGGCGATGCCGTTCTTGATGCTTTTTCCTATCAGAAAGGATTTAATTTCATTTCAAACAAAGACCTTAACTGGCTGAAAATACCTCATGGAGAGATTGTAGAGAATTTCATAGATAATAAATTTGACATTCTGATTAACTTAATATTGGAAGAAAACTTCCAGGTAGATTATTTGGTTGGACTATCTCAGGCAAAATTCAAAATCGGGTATATTCCTTCTGACGGAAAATGGTATGATCTTACAATAAATATTACCAGCAATCCCAAACTGGAGTTCTTTATTGAACAGGTTAAACACTACCTTACTATGATTAAAAAATAAATCAGGGATTTCTACGGGACATCTGCTTTTTTACGCCCCACCGCTTTGTGCTTTCGGCGTTTTCGGACTAAAGGATACAACACTTTTTCGGAAAGAAATATAGCAAATATCTGAAAAACTATTGAGCTGAATGTTGAAACTCCCAGCATTTTGATTGTTGCCGTTTCTTTTCGTGTAATATAGTTCCCTTCATGATAACGTTTCACAAACTGATTTACCTCCAAGCCAACAGAAATCTGAGTAAACTTGCAAATAAAAACATTCGAGAACAAAATATAATTTTCAACTCTGTTGTCTATATTACTTTCTCTTGTTTCAGGAATTATCCATTCGTCAGTTACACCCATGGAAGTTCTCTGTTTTGCGTCTGCCTGATTCACATTATCAATAATTGCAGAAAAGAAATTAATAAATGCATATATAACTAAAACAGTCAGACCATACATTATTGGAATAAAAATAATGGAATGTGCGAAGGCCAGCTTATTCTTTGGAGCACGGCTAATAATTCTTCTAATATTTTTTACAACAAAATAAAAAAGTGTAAAAAATAAGGGAACTAAAATCCCATAAATAATTTCTTTCCATGCTCCGGGATGCGTAACAAAAACATCCCAAAGAATATTAAAAAACACGAGAAACAAAAACAAATATAAGGCTCTGTGCTTGTATCTTATTTTAAATTTCTCATCTAACTGTCGGGTTTTCTTTTCCATAATAATCTACAAAAATAATAAAACCTTTGGATTGTTATAAAACTTAGAAACTGTTTTGAATTTTAATATATGATAACAATGAACAATATTTTGTTCATAACTATTTGATAATCAGTTGGTTAATTAAATAAATTATCGTATCTTTATGATTATTAACCAAATAAATCATTTA
>Ga0209417_1004068_pt1 | contig 18150 bp, 19 predicted proteins | sample RifGroF2_FD_184002 | JGI IMG/M metagenome (GOLD analysis project Ga0209417, IMG submission 184002) | Groundwater microbial communities from Rifle, Colorado, USA - Groundwater F2 (SPAdes) (version 2) | ecosystem: Environmental > Aquatic > Deep subsurface > Groundwater | place: Rifle, Colorado... | reverse complement strand
GCCGATACCGGTACGGGACGGAAAATATTGGATGAAGTCACCGTGAAGCTCCCCTGCATGACACCATTAAACGTAAAGCGGCCGGTCTGGGGATCGCTCTTGACCACGGTCGGGTTGTCTGTATCGTACATCAGCACACCGACCAGGTTGGGCTTGGTGGAATAGAGAGTGACATCGGCGCCGGTTGGCAGAGTCCTGGCAGCATCATCCCAGGTGGTGCCGGTAACTGTGCCGACACCCACCGGACGGAGTTCCAGCGTGCGCACCTGGGTGTCGTACCACAGGTCGGTTGAGGCGTTGATCACCTCGCTGCCGGCAACCACTGTCAGGGTGTAGCCGCCCAGCGACAGGTTGGGGATGGTGAATTTTCCGGCGGCGTCCGCCTGATGCACAAAGTACTGGAACGAGTTTACCACCCGTTTTATCGTCGCATTGGCCCAGGGCGTGCCGTCGCGGTGATATATGGTGCCCTGGATACTTCCTACCGCCATTGCATTTAGTGGCACAAACAGGGCGATGTTGGCCACATCACCGGCCGAAAGGATCGAGACCGTACCGGAGGCAACTGTACGGTTGAAGTCACGCGGATCGATGATAGAGATGTCCACGTTGCCGGTTGGTAGATTGTCCACCCGGAATGCTCCGGCCGCATCGGTAAGAAGCACCCTTGCCTGTCCCTGGATCGGTCTGGCGACAACGTAGAGCCCTTCGGCGGATTTGCCGTCATCACGTTTTACCAGGCCGGTGACACTGCCGGTACCCTTCATGATCACGTTCAATACGATGGTCTGATCCTGAGTGGAGATGACACCGCCGGATTCGCTCAGTTCGCCGGTACTGTCATCCCGGGCCGTGATCCTGATGGTTCCCGCATAGACGCCACTGAAGCTGAAACCGCCGTCTGCGGTGGTGCGCTGCCAGCTCTGGTAATTGGGGCCATTGATGATGGCAATTACTCCGGCGCGCGGAGTGATTCCGTCGGCGCCCAACACTTTGCCGACCACCGTGCCGCGCACTATATCCGCTACCCTCCTGACGACAACATCCTGGGTTACCGCGGTTCCGTCCTCCGGCAGCGTTCCCATGGTACTTCCCTCGGACAAGGTCGCAGCATTAACCGCCTTCAGGCTGTAAGCGCCAACCATGAGATTACTGAAGGAATAAGTTCCGGAAGCATCCGTGGTCTTGGTTTGCCCACGATTATCAGCCAGTGTGATCACCTGGATCGTAGCGCCTCCGACCGGATTACCGGCTTCATTGCGCACTACCCCGGAAAGACTCCCCTTAGCTTTCATGAAGAGGTCGAGCTGCAACCTCTGGCCGTGAAACATGACCCCGGTGGTCAGGCTGCCGGCCTCGTTGGTTAGCGGATTGACCACCTCGATCTGGAACGGTCCGCCCGGGTCATCGTTCTGAAACACATATTCCAGACCATAGGTGCCGTCGCTTTTTCCCTGTTTCTCCGTGAAAAGGGCATAACGCGGTTCGGGAATTTTAGTTATTGGATCTGGATACCAGATCAGCTGATATAGCCGGATGGTGGCATTCGGCACCGGTTCCCCACGAGCAGTGCGAACCGTGCCGGTCACCACTGCCGCGGGGCCCGTCGCGGTGATCCTGATCGGCAAAGTCTCGGCCTGGGGCATTTCTCTGCCGGATTGATCAATGATACCTTGCGATGTCAGACTGCGATCGAAAAACGGACCGATACCGTCGCGCAGCAGCAGGAAAGCCATGCGGCTGCCCGGCTGGAGAGTGGCCTGTTTGACCAGGTTTTCGTCTACCGCGTAATTAGCCGGATTCTGGGCACTCTCTTTACTGACCCGTTCGGAAAACAGCACCGCCACGTTGCGGCCATGCTTGTCTCCGCCGGGACCAAAGTTCGGGGTAAGCTGGGTAGCGGCCACAATGTGCGGAGCATGATCAGGAACCGGGACTATGGAGGATGGCGCAAGAGTACGATCCGTAATACCGTCACCGTTATCGTCCAGTGAGAGCAAAAGATTTCCCGACCCCGGTACGATCGCCAGGTTGCCGGTGGCTCCCGAGGAGAGGTTGAGCCCCGCGAAGACATATTGGGTCAGGACTCCCGCGGCATCCGGCAAAACCAAACCCAGGTCAAATGTTCCGGCGCCTTCGGCTGCCAGTTCCAGTGTATAGGAAGGGGAGTCAAGTCGAGTGGCCAGGATCAGGTTCGTACGGCTACCCAGCTCCTCGTTGACTACCATATTGTCGGCATAGGGAATGCCACGGCCGTTTTCGTTTGCGGTCAGCGCGCCGCTGCGATTTCCGCCGGCATCGGTCATACGAATACGAAGTGGGGCATTGCTACTGATAACCGACAGGTGGCCGGGGCGATATGAGACCTTGTCGGCCAGGGCAGCCTGGAAAGCAATGGCGCCATTGGCATCAATGCCTGTTTTGAAAATGTCACCCAAGGCGCGGCTAAATTCCAGCCCCATGGTTGAGGAGCGTCGCAGACTGTCAAAACCGTTGTTGTAGGCATCGGAACCGAAGAAATCAAAACCCAGGTCAATGGCCGCCTTCACCTGGTCATCGCCGATAAGTATCCGCAGACCGGCCTCGGACAGATCATAGGCCCTTGAGGTAACCGTTTGCTTTGAAATCGGCAGCACCGTGGCCGGCAAGGCTCCGGTCGGAGCGGTGGCAACACTCCAGGCCTGCCCCAGCAGCCCCACTGCGGACGTAACCAGATCCGAAGGCAAGTTACCGGTATAGGGCAGGATCAGGCTGTCGGGAGACAGCGGAATATTGTTTTCCCCTACTCCGGCACGCAGAATGAAGCGGCCACGCACTTCGGTAGACTCAAAAGCAGTAGCCGTAACCTTGCCGGTACGCTGCGACTTGAGTCTGAATTTGACCGTTGCGGCCGAGCCGGGCAGGATCGTATCGATGGATTTTGTGTTGGATTCACCGTTGACAAAGACCGCGCCGGACAGGGCTCTGGGATCAAGCCCCAGTGTGACCATGTTGGCAATGGTCTTGCCGGTGTTACTCACGGTGATGAAAAGGTCATACTCTTCTCCCGACCTGACCGTCGCCGGATGCCCGAGAGTTACAGCGAAGTCGGGGTTGCGAACCAGCACCGCTCCGGTAGCCTTGCCTTTCAGCGTTACCGGCCCGACCGGCAGACCGTCCAGTACGGCTGTTATATCAAAATCAACCTTGTGAGTTCCTTCCTTCAGCCCCTCGATCGTAAAGTCGGCCTGACCGGATTCACCCGCTTGCATGGCGCCAATATCATCAGCTGTTCCGGCATTGCCGTCAGATCCCGCATTAGCCACGGGCATGCTGCGCGGAAAGTATCCGTTTTGCCCCCTGGCCATGCGCAATGGATCATCCCCCGGCACCGCATCGCTTCCGGGGATCAAGTCTTCGCCTGACGGAAAACTGATTGTGGCGGTCACATCGCGGATGGAAAGGCCGGATTGCAACGGCGCACCGTTTGTTACCAACGCCAGGGCGCTGAAATACTGATGAAGGAAGCCGATATTACCCGGTATCACCACGACACCAGGGATAGGCGGCAGATCACCCTTGCCGATCTTTTCCCCTTCCTTTACCTCCATCATGAATGGCTGCACTTCCAGATTTTGCGGGATTGCCGTCTGCGGCACATCGGGTGGTATGATTACTGTACTTGGCTGGGGAAGTGTTATGTTTGAAGGTGCTTCAAGTGTGGGGGTGACCTGAACAACCTGGCTGGTGGGGATGATAACCGGAAGGGTCAAAGGCACCTGACCACTGCTGGTGGCAATGCCGGCGGTGAACTCATAGGCGGTAAAATTGGATCTGTCGAAGGTAACCCCGCGCTCTTCCAGTTCCTGCACGGTCAGCTGGCGGGTGGTAACGCTGGTGATCAGCGGGTCGGGAATGGATTCGATGGCAACTGCCTGAGGCACAGCGCCGAAAAGGGTATTTCCGTTGCCATCCACCAAGCGGATGTTGGCCAGGGTGTAACGCCCCGTCACGGCCAATGTCGGCAGATCGAAGGCAACTCCCGGTTTTGTCACCAGCGGCATCGGCGTTTGAAAGGCCGGGCCGGACAGCTCTGCCCGCACCGTGTAATCTTTCGGCAGTTGAGCCACCAAGTCAGACAGGTTGAAGCCGGCCGCCTCGAAAGAAGCATTTACCTTGCTGGCTATCCCCTTGGGCACGGCCTGGTATTCCGGAGCAGCCTTTAACCCGACTCCGACGATATTGAAGTCGAAGCTGGTCAGTACCGTTTGAGGCGTATCGCTATCCGCGAAACAAAAAGTGGTTGTTGTCAAAAAGCATACTGCCGCGATCAGCGCCCGAAAAATTGATTTCATGGATATCCCTGCCTGGAGGTAATAACTGCTTCAATAGAAACCCAGGCAAGTCCAGCGGGATATTTGCCATTGTGTGCCGGCTATACCCACCCAAGACAGCCGGGGATTGACTGCCCCATAAAGCAAGGATAGTGCCAGGCCGACATTCTAAAAAACACACCCTCCTTATAAATAAATACTCACACCATAACAGCATGTTACAGAAAAACAACCTCATACCGGATGTGCTTGTTCACACCAAAGGCACATTTCATTAAGGTGTAAAGAATCTTTTCACACCCGTCCCAATACACTCACAACCATCTGTTTTATATACTATTTTTAAAATGTGGAAAAAAACCTTCAGGTTGGCAAGTTTCTTTACACTTTTTAGACTGACACGGATTTACCGGTCCAGGAGGGGAAAAAATAAATATGGAAAAATTTCGCCAAAGGGAATGGAAACACTACCGGGGAAACGACAATCCTCTTCCATCAAAAACTCCCATCGCAACAGTATACATCAGCTTGAGCACCTCTTAGACCTGGTGAGAGCAAAGAATCACTATTGCCACCGACATACGTAATATTGTAGAGTTGCCGGCCTGCTTCCAGAGCAACCCACTTATACCACATGTCTTTGTGAGGGAATAATGACCAAAGCCGACCTTGCTGAAAAGATCCAGATCACCACTGGATTCACCAAAAGGGAGTCCGCCAATATGCTGGAATCAATCTTCAGCATCATGAAAACAACCTTGGAGTCTGGAGAAAAACTGAAGATATCAGGTTTTGGCAGTTTCGAGATAAAACAGAAGGCAAACAGGCGTGGCCGCAATCCCAAAACCGGCGAGGCAATCACCATCGAAGCCCGGAGGGTACTTTCCTTCAAACCCAGCATAGTACTCAGGAACGCTGTCAACAATTTGCAGTAGAGTTGTACTCAGTATTTTTCAGAGAATTTTGGGGGAATGGGAAAAGGATCTGTCCATGGTGCCGTTGGCGAGAATTAGTCACGCCACCTCAGTAGCATGGCACACAAAAGACGACAGTCATCCGTCGATCAGGTTCATGTCAGATTTTTGATCGATCAGAACATCAAGTACCGTCATAGTTTTTTTCAATAATGGCGCTTGCATCCCACCAAGCACATCAATGTTTATTAGTTTTTTCCAAATGAGTACTATTTATACGAAGTATAATTAACCACATACTACGAAAAGTCGATTTGCCGCCTTGAGGCGGAACTCACCCGCAAGTTATTTACAGTGAAAATCCAGGTCATTTTTAACTGCGTTTCCCCCCCTGGTTCTGTTAAATTTTCAGCTATATTCTCAAACTTTTTTGTGGCCATCTTGTTGCATTTTTTTTGACAAATCCGTCCGTTTTTTTGGATCGTTTTTTTGGCCAAGAAGCAGCAGTTTCGCATCTGGCAATTTCAGTCTGGATTTGAAGAAATATTCATCTGATTTTTAGACTTTTATTACTGCTGTTTTTGCGTCTGACTTGTACTGCTGGCTACACAATTTTCATCATAATTTTGAAGTTATTTTTGACCAGATTTCCATAAATTTCAGACTTGATTATGATTACCATAACAACCAACTCTCAATTTCACATCTGCCAGATTTCCCTGGTTAATACATTGCAACAGGTCAACCTCCCCCGCCCTTCAAATTCTTCTGGATTCTGATAAACCCCGGAATCCAAACTTATCCTGTACGGGTGTGTTCCAGGCACTTCCAGACCGGGCGTATGGCCGTGAACAATAATCCTTCCACCCATTCCGTAATCTGTTGTTTCCTTTTTACGACCACCATGAAGGTAAAAGGGGTTCCGGATCCATAGTAGATGTTCCGGATACTGTTTTTCGAGGGAACGAGATGGGAATACTCCGGCGTGGACAAACAGGTATGTCTGCCGGTCTACAGTTTCCTCATGATACAGGTAGCAGTCAGCCAGAAACTCGATGTGGCTACGAGGAATGTCCAGAAGGTCGCCACCGTACTGCCGAACGGTCTTGAAGCCGCCGTTGCGTATAAACGCTGGGCCTGGTGTATAATCAAAGACCGGGACTTCACCTATTCGCTTATATTTCTTTGCTCTGTTGGCAAACGGGATAATGTCATGGGACTGCAGCACCCCGAGCAACAGGTGATCATGGTTGCCACCAATGAATATCGTCTTTGGAAATTTCTTCCCGAATCCGATCAGGTATTCGATCACTCCAGGCGTGTCTGGGCCTCGATCGATATAATCTCCCAGAAAAACCACCCGGTCTTCCAGGGTTGGGGCCACCATTTCCATCAAAGCGGTTAGCTTGTCCAGATAACCATGAATGTCTCCGACTGCTAATAATCTCACTAAACTTCCTTACTGGCAGGATTTTTGTGCTGCAGTACAACTACTGATGGCTCGGCAGTATATGTTCTTTTCTTTCATCGTATTGTTCTATCAACATTGCAGTTGGTAATCAAGGTACCCCCTGACACGTTTTAACCCGTCCAGCCCTTCCTTCATGATCTCAATTGGTGACGCGCCACCCAAGGCCTGATTCTGATATGATACCCATGAATAGACCAGGTCTTGGTTATACGGGTAAAGTATCCGCAGGTTTTTGTGAATCCTAAGCAGTGTGGCGACCCGATCGAACATCTCTTCCCCGTCACTTATACAGCCTCCGGACCGGTAGCGGCGAATGCTGCTGATTGACCGATTCAGCAGGGCGGCCTGATCGGTAGAGGGAATCTGCCATAGATTGAAAAGACGCATCACCATTTTTGTGAGGGCTGCCCTGCATTCCCTGCTATAAATATTGCCGGCATCGCCAACAAGGGTTCCGTCTAAATCAAATGACGCCATTCTGTCCATTTGCATTTTGCCTCCACACGACCCAAGGTAAATCCAGATGATAGCGGCATTAACCGGCAAGTTCATTCAGGTCAATCAGCCTGTCTTCCTCGGTATCGTAAATCCAAATTCCATCATCCTCGAATGCATTCAGGTTCACCCATTTTGTCCCGAGTGTACTTATTTCAGGGTATGGGACCGGGGTATGACCGAATATTTGGCGCCCAACCAATGGGCTGGGATTGGACTCCTCGCCAATGGGGTCAAACCAGAAGATGCCGCCGGAAGTATCCAACCCACCGCGGCATTTGGGGATTTTGAACAGCGGCCTACATCCAAATCGTCTCGGGTCAGTATCTCGAAATGATTGACCCACAGCCTGCATCTCCCGTAAAAATTCCTCCTGCAGCCAGTCCGCAATCTCCTGGGTTCCTGCTCTTAGTATCTCAGCAGGGATAATACCGGCTACTTCAGGAGACACACCAGCATGGGTGCAAAGCCAGCCGTCCACAGCATGGGCGGCTTTTATACGACCAAAATGCGGAAGGTAGCGTTCCTCGAAGATATCACGGACAAACAGGTTGCCGTTTTGCTCGTTAACTTTCCTCAGGTATTCGCTCCTGGAAGTATATCCAGCTATGTCTTGATGCTCGATAATGAATGACGAATAGCAGCGCCATGGGCGTGCAGGGACATAAGCCAGATCGTGGTTGCCCCAGGTAATATCGGAGTCGGATGATAAAATCAGGTCAAGACATTCCAACTCATCCTCAAGGCTAATTCCACCTTTGCGGTTATCCGCCAAGTCGCCCAGAAAGACATGCCTTACCTGTGGTTTGTAAGCCAAAAAAACCCGCACTTTTGATATTTCGCCGTGGATGTCACCGATAATCACTGCCAAAATACTTTCCTTCTTTCATTGGGACCAGGCGAACCCAGAGTTATTACGTCAAGGGCTTCATTGTCTATCAGGTTTGCACTCATCTGATGGCGCCCTCTTGTCGTAGAACAGTCGGGCCTATTACGCATTCAGTGAACGGACTCTTTTATAATGGCAAACAAAACGCTCAACCCGCATATCCAGGTGATAATGTCCGAAGTGCCAGTCGCTATATATGAGTCCCCTTGTCAAAAGTTCCTGCAGCATCGACTCGGTGGGATCCGCTGGGCGGCCTTCAGCTCCAAAATAAGGGCGCATGCTTTCAGGACAGGTATGACTGAGGACATAATCGACTTTCCATCCAACTTTATCCAGGTTTCGATAGGCGTTTTCCAGGTCCTCCGGACCGGGGACCTCCTCCGGCCACCAGTTGACACCTTCAGTCCTTCCCGGCCAGGGCCTCATCTTTCCATAGGCGTTCGGGACCATTCCCGGGTTTTTGTCTCGGCTCATGGCACCGCCGAAAGCCAGGAACGTTTTACCCTCAATATTGAACACCTCTCCACGCTTCATATAGTAGACGTGTTCCCTGATCTTATAGGCCCTGCCGCCAAAGATCTCTAATAATGGGAACCCGCCTCCAAACAAACGGGCGAAGTTTTCGTGATTACCATCAACGGCCATCCACAGAAAGCGTTTACGCAACCTGGATTCCAGGAAATAATCTTCCTGCCGGCGATGCTCTTCATTGGTATGGTAGTCGTGATACCAGACGCCACCAAGATCACCCATGCAGAGGACGATATCTCCCTGTTTTCCACTGAAGTTGGAACTTGTTATATGCGAAGCAGTTTCTCCGCCATGCAGGTCTCCGGTCACCCAGATCATCTAGAATGTATCCTTATGCAATATTATTTGGTGGCCGCCAGTCATACTTCAATATCTTCCGCTTCAATCCAGACGATTTTTCCGTCCTTCATTACAACAATTGGGTGTCCGGACTGCTTGTGCCGTCTACAGGCGTCTTTTGCAGCTTCGGAGAACGCTTTCAGAATCCTGTCCCGGTCGGCGATCACTTCTGCAATTTTTATATTATTGTCTTTCATAGTCCTAGGTGAAAACCGTGGCATTGGGAATCACTGGCAGCAGCCATGGGAACCTGTTCCTTCAGCGTAGTAATCGCAAGTTGCACTCCAGCAGCATCTGTGCCAGGACTTTCAACAGTTCGTCATCAAAACCGGATACGCAGGCGTAGGTGGCCTCCACCGTATGCATTCGAGCCATATGGCCGGAGGTGGATATGATTACCGCAGAGAATCGTTTCACCGATTCCAATTCCCTTATGATCACTTCCAGTTCGAAACCTTTGCTGTTAACCAGCATAGCGCCGTCATCCTCGAAAGTTCTGTCGGCCTTTCCTGCTATTGCCAGTGCCGTGGCAACAATATCCTCATCTTCGGCAACAAGAGTAAGCCGTTTGCGTTCCATCGGTTGCGGGGGAATACACAGCCTGCTACCGGATGCCATTTCGTATGCATACAAACTGCATGGCCCGACAGTTGTCAGTCGCTCTGAAAGACAGGCCTTGTATAGCCGCATCAGAATATCCACCAGCACGCGCGGGGCGGTGCCGACACGTATGGCCCAGTTCATTCGCTGATGCAGGACCATCGCCTTGGCCAGGTCGGCGGTGCGCTGCTTATTGCCGGTCTCCCGGGCAGACTCCCAGGCCCTGAAGACAGAACAAGTATCGATGTACTGGCGCATCGCATTTGCATGAAGCTCATTGATTTCCGGGACCGAGTCATAGATCATTTATGGCTCCACTCGTCTTATGTTCCTTGCAAACAGGTCACGCAATGCTTCAAGGGTTCATACATGGTGTACCGTCCTTCGATGGTTGTTGCGTCCACATAGATGAATCCGCTGATCCGGGGATCACGGTATTCGGCGCCCGATGTATGCACCTGCAGATTTGGCAGTATTTGTGCGTAGCCGCCGCTGTGGGTATGGCCGCAATAAATCGACATGTCGATATCAGCATGCTTGAGGCTGAATGCTTTAAGAACAGCTCCGGTGGCCCTGCAGCCAAAGTGCGGGAGGAAGTTGTCATCGGTATTCTGACCGAGATGCCAGCAGGCTTCCGGAAACGGCGGAACATGCAGAGCCACAATGATTTTCGTGTATCCGGCGGCAACAACGGATTTGAGTTGTTTCCTCAGATACCTGGCGGCGGCATCGCCCAGTTTATTCTGCACTTTTATGCGAAGCTCTTTGGTCGGTTGGCGCAATTCTTCAATATGTAAATAGTCATTGAGCACCACGGTTGAGCCAAGCGGGTCTCCAAGTCGCCCGTCCGCCAATCCTTCATGGCCGATCAGACACGTATCGGGAGACAGCTGAACGATTCCTGATCGGGACAGCCAGACCAGATACGGGTTCTTCTTTGCAAGTCTGCCGACATCGCTGTTCTGCTGCCTGATTGAACTGCCATAGTAATCGTGGTTTCCGAGGACGAAGTAGATCGGCTTCATGAGCCTGGTCGCAAGATATTCCAGTTGGCGACAGAGTTGTCTTGCAGAGGCAATGTCTCCAGTGATCAGTATGGCGTCACTGTCAGTATTTAAAATGACGTCGCAAAGTTTATTGACCTCTGTTTCGCAAACTAAGTTGAGATGCAGATCGGTAAGCCAGGCTATTTTCAAAATATGCTCCCAATGTCGAATTTACCGGTTTGTGCTGTACTTAATCGTTTCCGGTTGTAGCCGGCACAATCGGTTGGACGACAAAATCACCAACAGGAAGTGATACAGCAAGCAGACGGATACGGGGTGATGACCATCTTTGCCCGAAGTCGGGCAATACCCTCGAAAACAGTATCCGCCAATTTCTACCATAAAGCAACTTGTTATGCAATATCAGTATGTTACGCAACTTTTAGTGTAGTCAGACAAGTAAAAGTTGTTACTTCATTTCGGCATATTTGATGTTTGACAGCACAATCCGATTACAACCGTAGATTCGGATTCAACAGGTCTTGAAATCTGGATAGACTGTTCCATTCCCGGGATATGCGGTACCATCCCCCGGCCAGGCAGTTCCATCACCGGGGTATGCCGTACCATCACCCGGATAGGCTGTACCGGGTGGTGCCCCCTCTCCTACTTCTTTCGCTGTTTCAGCTTTGATATCAGCTTGTGTTGCAGCAAGGTTCAATTCCATTTTCACACCTTCCGCTTGTTCAATTATTCATTCGTGTTTTGCTGTCTGTTGGAATCAAGGGGCTTTTGTGGATTCTTTCAGTTTTTCAAGCACCCAGTCTCTTGGGGACATGCTGCCGCTGCCGATCAGAAAATCCCAGGCGATCGTGTTAAAGACCGGTTCGACCATGGTCAGACCGTATTGATCAGCGAGTGTTTTAAGTACCTTCAGGCAGTTGGCTTTTGAAGTGTACTGCCTGAATTCAGTTTTCCCGGTCCGATCGAACAGGTCCGACTGGTATTCCGCGGTGAGTTTTTTTGCCCTGTCGTCCAGTTTTCTTATCAGCTTCTGATCGCCAAGCACATAGGCCAGCACCCTGCGCACCAGGAAATGACGTTTTCCACCGTTCTTGACTTTTTCCGGGGTTCCGGATTCGTCTTTGTAGCGGATGATAAGCGAATGCAGTAACGAGAAGTCCTCGGGGATCGGCAGATTATCATCGCCACGGCAATCCTGACGCTTTGTCAGGCACCACTTCAGTTCGTCATTGCCGCTATGCTGGTCATATATTTCCACCAGCGACAGATATTTTTGTGTGGGTTGGTAGCTGGGTTCACTTGCAGCCACTGCCGTCAAGGTCTGGTCACGGCATTCCTCATTGCCGCCGTCATAAGAACCTATCAGCCAATCCACCGATACTCCGGTACGGAGGTGCAGGTCGATTATGCTTTTGGCACTTATGGCCCTGCGGCGGACCTGGTTGTTGAAGGCCTGCGGCGAAATATTCAGCTTGCGGGCCACGCTGACGCTCGTGCCTCCCGCCACTCTCTTCATCCGGTCGAAGATTTCGTCATTGTTGAGTTGCCGGTTGAAGCTTTTCAGCCGGGGTATTCCGGTTGTCCTCCTTCCGTTAGTTTTGATGAAATGCATCAAAATTTCGTTCCTGAGTTTTTCGTCCATAGTCCCTGTCAACACCTTCTCAAACAAATCCTGATTTTCCATTGTGTGTCTCCTTTCTGGCGGTGACTCGGATTTGTACACACTTTTATGTCTATTGTCAACATAAATATATACTTTTAAGGTTTTTGTTGAAAGAAACATGTGCTGGCACATTGACGATCAGCCTTTTTTGGCTCTATATTGACCTCATTTATGTGCCGGATCGGGGTGTCTTTATGGGACTGAAAGATGTTTTTGCGGATTTTGAGGGATTTGAAGCTGATGTGGCCGAGGAACTGCGTTCACAACGCAGACGGGCCAATATCTCGCTCAAAGATATGGCGGAGAAGATAGGGCTTCACTCCAATACGATCGCCAAGTGCGAGAGGCATGAGTTCGGAATCGGTCTGGAAATACTTTTCGGATATTCGAAAGTGCTGGGCAGGCCGTTGGTGTCGTTCATCAACAGGAATGAATCTGTGGAGAAAGCTGACGGCAATCCGGTTGCGGAGCTTACGGAAGAGGAGATGGTTCGTTACAGCCAGATACTGCAAAACCTTTTCGGGGTGTTCGGGGAACAGGGTATAAAGCTATCCGGCGGACGATCGTTTGATGCTACCAGGCTGGTGGCCATGGCGATTCTGGAGCAAAGGTAGAACTTGTGTAATTTGCATTCATTGTTAATAGACGACTCTCCAACTATATCCACTATTTTAAATGGTGTAATTAACGATAAGGATGAGTATGTTCCGCTTTCATTGCCGCCACAGCATGGCAAGCATTTCGGATTCACTTCCTTAATGGTCCAGGTCATGCCTCCGCCAGTATTTACAGATTATTCGCAGCCACACCTTAATCAAACGGACCCAGATTCTACATCTTGTTCATAAGTTATTGCACTGGAACTGTCATTGTAAACCGATGCCGCCCAAAATAAGAAAAGATAGGCAAATTCTCAATGGTTTCCCCTATTTTTGTTTGAGCCTCAGTTCGAATTCTCGCCGGCCATGAAGCGATAGAACGCCCTTTAACCGGCTGACAACCCATCCGCGAAGAACAGACTCAACTGCTATTTCAGACTGACACTCGACACGCCCTGGGCGACCACATTGACCGACAGGCGATCGTTTTGCACCATTGCCTCACCAAGGGACAACGACTTGACGGAACCGGTCAACCGGACGTGTTCAGCCACCTGCACGGAGGACAGGGCCGCAGATGCTTTAAGGCGGGCCTTCTCCAAGCGCTCTACCACAGAGGCATCCAGCTTCTCCTTGATAGTGCTTCGAATGGAACTGCTGAACAGCCAGCTTCCGGCACTTACCAACCACCCCGCGTTCCTTGTGTCAAAGTCCACATCTTCAAATGTAAGCGAATTATTCCGAGGATTAAACACCGGCTTGGCAATAACCGTTAATTCGCCGTCAAAATCCCCGGAAGTAGTCAGGACAATAACCAGACGGCCATCTTCCCCCTTCAGGTTGAAATTCCTGATTGTGACCTTCTTTTCCTTTCCAAAGGTCTTGTCGATCAGCACCGGGTTCAAGGCGGTCACCAGATCGGTATAAAAGAGGTCCATGACCAGCTGGATATGAAAGCTTTTGTCGAAGGACGGTAATTGCTGCAGAAGGGGCAATGCCTTCGCCGGAGTTGCGGCCGGTTTTGGACCGATCGTTATCTCGGCGCCGGTAATGATGCCAATGGACAGATGGATTTGATTGTTTGCCGTCAAAAGTGGACTCATGACAATTTTTTCCGGAGTCAGCTTCAGCCAGGCATTGAATTCCTTGCTGACCAGCTTTGGAGAGAACGCGTTCTGCCAGAGCGGCGCAACCTTGGCCCGGAGTTGGACTGAGTCATTGACTTTATTGTCGATGATCGGCGCAATAAGTTTCTGGACAGGCTGAGTTATATCATCGACCATGCTTTTCGGTTTTAAGGAGAGCGGCCCGAGCTTGAACGTGTCGGCCAGATTATCGGATAAACCGGTGTAATACACTTCGGTCCGGAGGCGCCAGTCCGGAGTGGCACTCACCCTGGCCTTGAATCTGAGCCCGGCCCGGAGCGGAACGCTCTCATACAGCGCATAGCTGAAGGTCAGCTGAACCGGCAGCGTAAAATAGACAAAGTTATCACTAGCGCTGACCGCTATCGGTCCGGTGCGGAGAACGGTGACCGCTGTCCCGAGCCCTCCTTGCCCCTTGTAGAGTTCTTTCGGCAGAGACTGGTTGAACAAAGCGGCCAGATCGGCCGCGGAAGCCTGAACATTGAGGTTGATCGAAGATGAAGGCACGGCAGCGGAAGCGCAGACCGTGCTGAGCATAAAAAGCAGAAATGCGGTGAAGAGTCGCTTAAAAATGGCGATATCCTCCTTTAATTTGTTTTGGAAAACGGGGCGGCAGGTCGGCTGCGGGAAATCACCTGGGGCGTCCCGGTGGATTGGGTTACAGGATTTTGTGGCAAGGGAGATGTGGTGCGGGTTGAGGGGCATGGTTAATTACGGGCCTTTTCAGCGTGTTGCAGCGTTTGCAGATCTCTTATCCAGAATATTGTTGAGACTTCACCATCCGGAATTTCCGGACAGTTGCCTCCCGACGTGGCTCACCGTCGATTAAATCAGCGCCTCAATGCCCTTGCGATCCAGAATGTTCAGCAACTTCAGAGATGGACCACCGGGATGTTTTTCACCTATTTCCCATTTTTGGATTGTTGACAGGCTGGTATTGAAAATGGAAGCCATCACCGACTGACTGATACGGTAACGATCCCGAAGGGTACGAATCTGCTCGGCAGAGTACGAAGGCACCGGCTCAATACACAGGGCGTCATAGCGATTCAGAGCACGTTTATCGATAAAGCCGAGCTCGTGCAAATCCTGTGCTGTCTCATGTACTGCTTCAAGAAGACGACTTTTATGTTTCATATGGCACCTCCAGGAGTGATCCCTTATTCACCGCAGCAAAAATCTGCGCCTCAGTCAAAACAAGCAAATCGTCGGCTAACTGCTTTAGCGCTTCCAGCTCATTGGCAGAAATATTGGATCGCTCATTTTTTTCAAATCCATACACAAACACCCACCGGTCATTTCTGTTCGTTGCCAACAACGTTCTGGCGCTGCCACGTTTACCATGTCCCGGCAAGGCGACCCGCTTCTTTATGATACCGCCACCAAGGTCGGCATCAATCAATCCATGCCGGATTTCCGTAACCGCCTGACAAAGCAACGAGTCAGGCAGATTCGCCTTTCGTGCCCAACGGTTAAAGTGTCTGGCTTTGAAGATCATCTGTGTTCACCATATCACCTGGTGGTATGTTTTTCAAGATCCTATGTGGCGTTATCTTTAGTCAGCGCGGGTTTGTATCTGATTGTGTCAAGTCAATGCAGTGTCTGACACCTGTTGGCTTTCCCCAGCAATGATGGCGTCGAGGTTTTAGAAATCCACATTCCTCGATACATCCCGGTTGCCCTCTTTTTGAACTGTTCGGAAATTCCGGACAGTTGCCTCCCGCCGCTGCTCACCGGTTTCATAGATAAAGGTTTCTTCAACGTTCCAAGCCATTCACTATACGTTTAAAACCATCCTTCATAAGGTTCTCACCGAAATTTATCAACAAACCGAGACGGCATCCGGTTAAACGAAGATACGTCAGCAACTGTTTCGAATGCACCGGCAGCAATCGTTCCACTGACTTCAGTTCAATGATTATCTTCTGTTCCACAATCAGATCGGCTCGAAAGCCTTCATCGAAAACAATATCCTGAAATCGGATCGACACCGGGACTTGGCGTTCTGCAACCAGTCCCATATCAGTCAGCTTGCGAGCCAGAATTACTTCGTAGACACTTTCCAGTAGCCCCGGACCAAGTTCCCAATGTATTTGGAATGCGGCGTCCATGATTCTGTCGGCAATTTCATTTTCCGTCATGCGACAAATCCTTTGACGCCTTATTTCTGCTTCTCGTTGCGTCGTCGCCTGGAGGCGCCTACTTTTGGCGCGGCGTCGCGTGAGACGGGTCTATGCCGCTATTTTCTCTGAATCTCTCCCCAAAACCTTTTCGCGTATACCAGGCATTTTCTCCATAAGGCTATGCACCAAAAGGTTCATGGATGGCATAATATCCACCTCTCCCCGCTCCCAACGGCCATAGGTGTTGCGTCCGACGTGCAGCAGATCACAGATTTCTTCCAGCTTCATGTCCAGAACACGCCGCAGTATTTTCAATTGATCTGGCGCAAGCAACGGCTTCAGCCCGAATTCCAGGGCGATCCGTTTCTTGTCGATCACCAGACTCTGGGCGTGGCTAAAGGTTATTTCGCCGCAGGCCGGACAGGTTTCACAATCAAGGTCACGCAAAACATGACTCTCACCATTGATAGTAACCGTTAGTTCGGTCTTGGCGCTCTTGTATTCGGCTTCAAAACAATTTGTTACAGATCATGATTTCGGTCCTCTAGCCCTGTAAAACAGGATAAGTGCGTTAACGACGTTGTTTCTGCAATAAATGCAGAAGCAACGTCTAACTTACTAATTGATCGTGAAAGAGGTCAGCTTCCATTCGATGAATTCGTTTGTATGCAGGTGGTAGTTGCTGCAAACCTTGCAGTAAACCTCCACTCCGCTGGTGCTCGTTCCCCGTATCACATAATGGGTGTTGCTCCGGTTACTTGCCCTCGCGCTCGTTGCGGGCATGGCCTTCTCAATCGTTTCAGCATGAGTGATGACATTCAGCTCATCAGAGTTACAAAGCAGTCTTGTCCCGGCAGCGCCGTAAATCGCCGCCAGACAGATGATTCCGACACCATACTGCACAGTCAGGGCCAAAGCCGACTTCCGGGCCACCGCATCAATAAAAATGGAAAAGCAGCCAAACATTACAGTATCTTGGCGAGATGGAATCCATGGGCGTCGCACATTTCCGCACCTGCAGAACCTTTCATAAAAGTGTAAAGGTTCTTTCCACCCACGGGTCAGACCACATTTAACCATACGATTTCTCGTCACTTTTACAAAAGTGTAAAAAAACCTGCAGTTGCCAAGTTTCTTTACACAATATGTATACCGGCAGGGGCTTGCCAGTCCGGTAAGAGTATGAGATTATTGCGGGCCGATCCGGGGCCGGCATGTTCACTTCCCTTTACAGTCACGGCAGCCGCTCCGATCCCCCAATATACTGAACAAGAGAAGTTTATGACCTTCGATCCAAGCCGCTGGAAACGTTTTGCAGTCTCGGGCGCGCCTGTCTGGCTCTGCCCCGACCGGCCATCCTGGTTTGTCCCCACCAGCGCCGGCGACATCCTGCTCCAAAACCTTGATGAAAATAGCGCCGCAGACGGCGTGCCTGCCCGCAACTTCCTGCAACGGCTGCCCGATCCGCCGCTTAAAGAGTACAAGGGGCGGGAAGCTTTTCTGGCGGAGGCGCCGCCACTGCGGGAGCTGTGGCTGCATATCACCGATCGCTGCAACCTGGCCTGCGCCCACTGTCTGTTCAGCTCCGGCCCGGACTCCGCTCGCGAACAGGGCCTGGAACGGCTGCAGCGGCATATCCGGGAGGCAGCCGCACAGGGGTGCCGCCTGTTTGTCCTGACCGGCGGTGAGCCGCTGCTGCATGCCGGTTTCGTCCCGCTGATCGACCAGATCCTGCAGATCCCGGAGAGCCGGGTGGCGATCCTGACCAACGGGCTGCTGCTGGCCGGGCGCCTGAAGCCGGAATGGCCCCGCGACAGGATTCACCTGCAGATCAGCCTGGACGGCAATCCGGAGCACCATGACAACCTGCGCGGCCAAGGCAGCTTCAGCCGGCTTGAACAGCAGCTGGCGTGGCTGACCGGGAACGGATGGGGTTTCACCCTCAGTTGCTGCGTTACCGCGGAAAACGTTGCCGACCTCCCCTGGCTGGTGGACCATGCCGCCGACCGGGGCGCTGCCGCGCTGCACCTGATGTGGCATTTCATCCGCGGCCGGGGC
>Ga0209417_1004063_pt1 | contig 18169 bp, 11 predicted proteins | sample RifGroF2_FD_184002 | JGI IMG/M metagenome (GOLD analysis project Ga0209417, IMG submission 184002) | Groundwater microbial communities from Rifle, Colorado, USA - Groundwater F2 (SPAdes) (version 2) | ecosystem: Environmental > Aquatic > Deep subsurface > Groundwater | place: Rifle, Colorado... | reverse complement strand
CCCATTCCCCGTCCGATACCGGATTCGAAAAAAGAAGCTGATCGTGAGAAGCAAAATGTGATCATGCACTGATACTGATTCCAGATATTGACCATCCGGTCAAGCTTTTCATCGCCGGAATCAACCCAGAAAACGCTCAGCAGGTTATCCCAGTACTCACGGAGTTCTTCCAAAGCGGCATCAACTTTGGCAACTGTATCGAATCTGGCAATGGTTTCCCGGGCTTTCGTCTTGTTGATGACGTTCTTTGATTCCCATTTTTCCTCCTCCTTGTTTTCGGCATAGCCCAAAACAAAGACAAATTCTTTGGTTTCTTCGGGCTGAAGCTCAACTTCGAGGTAATGTGAAGCAACCGGAGACCATCCATGTGCTTCTGAATTCCTCGGTCTTCCTTCTAAAACCACTTGTGGTTCTTCAAAACCATTGTATAAACCGAAAAAGGATTGGCGGTCGGTATCAAAGCCCTGCACCGGAACATTGACGGAATAATAGGCGTAATGGTTTCGGCGCTCTTTGTATTCCGTTTTATGGTAGATCACGGAACCTTCAATTTCAACCTCACCGGTTGAGAAGTTGCGCTGGAAGTTTTCCATATCTGCAGCTGCATTCCACAGGCACCATTCCACAAAAGAGAATATCTTTAACCTCTTGATTTTCTTAGAGTTATTTGTCAGGCTCAGTTTCTGGACTTCAGCCCATGTTTTTAACGGGACAAAATAAAGCGTTGTGGCTGTTATGCCGTTCTTCTCACCTTTTATTGATGTGTAGTTCATCCCATGACGGCACTCGTAGGTATCAAGTTCTGTTTTGCAGGGTTTCCAGCCAGGAGACCAGATCATCTCGCCATCCTTGATGTAGAAATACTTTCCACCGCTGTCCATCGGTACGTTATTATACCGGTAGCGGGTTAACCGCCTGAATTTAGCATCCTTGTAAAAGGAGTACCCCCCGGCACAGTTGGAAATAAGTGAAAAAAAATCTTCATTGCCAAGATAATTGATCCAGGGCCATGGTGTGCGTGGGTTGTCGATCACGTATTCCCGGTTCCTGTCGTCAAAATGTCCGAATTTCATAGATTTGCGGGTCAGGTTATCAGCGTAAACTTTTCTTTTCTCTTGCGCTCATATACATCACGGCTGAACATATAATATCTGGCCGGTTTGTGTGCCACTCCTACCTGCTTCTCGTTGAGGGATACCACAAACTCCAGGTTTGCCAATTTCTTCCGGAAATTGCGCTTATCCAACATTTTTCCAAGAATTACCTCGTAAAGGTTCTGGAACTGAGAGGCTGTAAACTTTTCGGGCAGAAGCTCAAAAATTACGGGTTTACTCATGATTTTCTCGCGCAAAAAATCCAGGGCTGTTGCAAGAATACGGGCATGGTCAAAAGCCATGTCGCCAATATGATCGAGAGTATGCCAGCACGGATTTTTTCCATACCAGTCGGGCAACAATTCGTTCCCGTTTTGTTTCAGGTAATATCTCTCCAACGGAATGAGTGAAAAAAAACCAGCCGTTATCACCCTGTTTGAGGGGTCTTTCCCGATTGCCGACAGCCATTTCTGATCCTTTGGATTATCCAGCCGGACAGGATCACTGAATACGGCAAATTGCTCAAGATAAATGTCATTAAGGCCGGTGAGCTCAAAGAGTATCCGCTGGGCCGCAGTTTCCAGGTCCTCATTGTTTCGTATGTGGTTGCCAGGCAAGGTGAGGTCCTTGAAAATAAGAGTTTTCCCATCAGGCTTATGAAGATGCCGTTCAAGAAGCAGGACTTTAAGGCTTTTCAGATCGTATCCAAATATGACACAGTCAACCGAGATGTGTTCATTAAAGGCGCTATTCATTGGGTTTGTGTATTTATTACACTATTTAGGTCCAGGAACCAAAATTATGTATTAAGATTCAACCTGCAATAAAACGTAAACTATTTTTTTTTAGCATTTTCTTGCTTTTGAAAAACCTTCTCAATAACTTTGATTGTTGTTAGTGTACTTATTACACATAGAGAACTGTTTGTTGGGGCGGGCAGAACACTGACATGACCTGTGAATTTTTTATAAAATCTTACTATAACTCGTTACTAAAACTTTATCCTATGAGAAGACTTTTGCTGTTTGCAATTGTTGCCACGCTCGGGTTGCCGTTAATTGCCCAGCAGCGTACGGTAACAGGGCGGGTTACCTCGGCTGAGGACGGAAGTCCGATTCCGGGTGTAACAGTCCTGATAAAAGGGACAACCAGCAGGGGGACCGCCACAGATGGGACCGGGAATTACTCCATTCCTGTTCCGCAAGCCGGGGCAACCCTGTTGTTTTCTTTCGTTGGGAAAATTCCCCAGGAGATTCCGGTCGGAACCGGCAACGTGATCAACGTTGTAATGAAGTCAAGCCTGGTAGGTCTCGATGAAGTGGTCGTTGTAGGGTACGGTACGTCAAAGAGGAGCGACCTCACGGGAGCTCTCTCAACCGTAACCGGTGAGAAACTCAGGAATACTGTCACAACCAACATCGACCAGGCCCTGCAGGGCCGCGTTGCGGGTGTGCAGGTGACTCAGAACTCGGGCCAGCCAGGCGGTGCAGCCTCCCTCAGGATTCGCGGTTCCAGTTCAATTACCGGCTCCAGCGAACCTTTGTATGTCATTGACGCTGTTCCCTTCCAGGGCGACGGCCAGGTGGTTGCAGGCTTCGATTGGGCCGGTGGTGCCAACGGGCAGAACCGGGTAAACCCTTTGTCGACCATTAACCCTGCCGATATTGTCAATATCGAAATCCTTAAGGATGCATCTGCTACAGCCATTTATGGATCGCGCGCTGCAAACGGCGTGGTCCTCATTACTACAAAACACGGGCGCAGCGGCGAAGCCAAAATATCATACAACACTTTTTATGCGGTTCAGTCGCTGCAAAAGAAACTGCCGATGATGGATCTTCCGCAGTTTGCCGATTATCAGCTTCAGATTTCAAAGGATCTGAACATGACCCCGAATGAGCGCTACCTTGATCCATCCCTGCTTGGACCGGGTACCGACTGGCAGAATGAGGTTTTTCGCAAGGCTGGTATTCAAAGTCATCAGCTTTCTGTTACCGGAGGTACCGATAAGACCACCTATGCGATCAGCGGAGGCTGGTTCAACCAGGACGGAATCATCATCGGATCCAGTTTTGACCGGTTCACCACCCGCATGAACCTCGACAGTCAGCTTAAAAAATGGCTTAAAGTGGGTGGCAATCTTTCCTATGCAAAAACAAATGAAAAAATAACCCTCAATGACGGCGGCGACGGTGTGATTATGCAGGCCCTCTCCATGCAACCCGATGTTGCTGTAAAAGATATGTATGGTAATTATTCCGGTCCCGATGTTTCCCTGGGAGGAGTCAGCTACAACCCGGTTGCAGCCGCCCTCCAGCGCAACAATACCCTTGCCCGCGAAAGGGTTATGGTGAACGTCTATGCCAATGCCACCCTCATGCAAGGCCTCGACTACCGGTCGGAATTCGGCATCGATAATAATAATTCGATGAACCAGGCCTTCCATCCCACTTTTAAATGGGGGGCCCTGATCAATACCGAGAACCAGATGCGCCAGCGGGTTGAAAAGACTTTTTTCTGGATCTGGAAAAATTATCTGACCTATAATCTGCATTTCGGAGAAGCACATAACCTCACCGCAATGGTTGGAACAGAGGCCCAGCGTTCCGATTGGGAAGGCATCCAAATTACCAAGAAAAACTTCACTTCCAACGACATCCAGAATCTGAGCCAGGGCGACGACAAAACATCCAGCACCAGCGGATGGAAAGATGCCGCTTCGCTGCTGTCCTACTTCGGGCGCTTCAATTATAATTATGCAGACCGTTACCTGGCAACCTTTACCCTCCGTGCTGACGGATCGTCAAAATTCGGACCCAATAATAAATGGGGATACTTCCCATCGGGATCCTTTGCCTGGAGAATCAGCAACGAAAAATTCATGGAAAAGGCTGATAAGATCAGCAACCTGAAATTGAGGGTCGGATATGGTCTCGTCGGCAACCAGGCAATCGGAACCTACCTGTATGGTTCTTCGCTGATCACGGTTAAAACGCCTTTTGGAACCGCCTACCGGATGGAAAAAATATCGAATCCGAATCTGAAATGGGAAGCCACTTCGCAGTTCAACCTCGGATTAGACATGTCATTGTTCTACGGCCGGGTTGACCTGTCCGTTGACCTGTACAACAAACAGACCAAGGACATGCTGCTGCAGCTGTCGATACCCAGCTATCTCGGCGGAACCGGATGGGACGATATATCCGCTCCGTATGCCAACGTTGGTAAAATGGAAAACAAAGGGGTCGAAATCACCTTGCTGACCCGTAATATAATGCGGGAGAAATTCAGCTGGACCACCGATTTCACCTTTACCCTTAACCGGAACCTCGTAAAAGAACTCGACGCTGCCGACCGGGTTTATTGGGGCAGTCTTTACTGGTACAGCGAATTTCAGACCGTTTCCATGACTGCTGCCGGGTATCCGCTGGGAGTTTTCTACGGATATCAGACGGAAGGAATTTTCACGGATCAGCAGGATATTCTCAACCATGCCGTCCAGATCGTAGATCCAACCTCTGTGTCCTCTGAAACACCAAAAGGGAAAAACCTGGTCAATAAAACAACCGGCGTCTGGATTGGGGATATCAAATTCAAGGATATGAACGGCGACGGGGTGATTAATACCGATGATCAAACCGTTATCGGCGATCCCAATCCCGATTTCTCCTTTGGATTCAACAATACCTTCTCATACGGTCCCTTCGACCTGTCTATTTACCTGGCAGGTGCTTACGGATATGACATCCTGAATTATTCCAGGGTGGTAACGGAAGGCATGACCAGCATCTATAACAACCAGTCGGCTGCTGTAGATAACCGGGCTCGTATCGGACTGATTGATCCGAACGGATCCGACCTGGATCCCGCCAATGTTTACCTGCTCAATACGGATGCTGCACTTCCCCGTCCCACCACAACGGATAACAACCGGAACAACCGTATGTCTGACCGCTTTATCGAAGACGGATCCTACCTGCGGATTCAGAATGTCAGCCTTTCTTACACCCTGCCGAACCGATGGGCTCAGGCACTGAAGGTTGATAAGCTGAGGGTTTATGTGAACGGGCAGAACCTCCTGGTGCTATCCAATTACAGCGGATACGATCCGGAGATTGGCGCCTTTAACCAGAACTCACGGATGCAGAACATCGACATGGGCCGGTATCCGACTCCAAAAATGGTCTCATTCGGACTTGATATCGAGTTTTAATCATGACACCGATTCGTACATCCAAAAAAGAATATCGTATGAAAAACATTTTGAAATATTTCATGGTAGTATCGGTCGTCCTTATGCTGGGATCATGCGGCAAGGATTTCCTCGATATCGCACCCCAGGATAAACTGACAGCTGATAATTATTACCGGAATGCATCGGAAGTTAAAGCCGCCACGGCTTCCCTTTATGGTTTTCCATGGTTCGGGTTCAACGACAAGTTCTTCTGGCTCGCCGGCGACATGCTTTCGGGCAATATGTATTACACCTGGGACCAGGAAGGACAGTTCTTCTATTTTAGTTTCACCGAAGGGAATGCTCACATATCGGCCGGCTGGAAAAGCCTTTTCAGGGTTGTTTCCTATGCCAATTCCATCATCAACGACATGCCGGTTGCGGCTCAGGGGAATGTTGATCAGGCTGTTATTGATCAGGCTTTGGGCGAGGCCCGGTTTATACGCGGCATGGCCTATTATTTCCTGGCTGAACTGTGGGGCGAGGTGCCCATTGTGGAGAACTCAACCGAACTGGTTGCGAGTAACAACACGATGCTGAAGAAGAATACACGGTCGAGTCTTTATGAATTTATCCGGCGCGATTTACAATATGCCGTTGATAATCTTCCTTCATCTGATACCCCCGGCCGCATTACCAAATGGTCCGCTACCGGGATGCTGGCCAAGCTCTACCTGACCATGGCACAGAATCCGGACGATGCCAAATCAGCCGAATATTTTGGAAAAGCGCGGGATCTGGCGGCCGATGTCATCACGAACAGCGGTGCCTCCCTGATGCCCAATTATGCCGATCTGTTTAAAATCGAGAACAACAACAATTCCGAATCCCTGTTTGCCTTCCAGTTCATGGAGGGTAACTACGGAATTGGCAGCAGCCGGCAGGCCAACTGGGCCCGGAGCAGCGTAATCACCGGCAACACGGAATGCTGGGGAGCCGGGAAATGCGCCTCCTATGATTTTACCCAGACCATTGAAAAAAACGACCTACGGCGGAAATCCATCTACATGACCAAAGACGATCTCTATCCCGAAATCCAGAAGGCCGCCGGCGGATACCTGTATAAGCTGGTTAACCGCGATCCCAATGATCCGAACATCACCCTCGAAGGAGCCACCGCGATTCTGAACAGCGTGAAGAAATATGTTGTAGGCAGTGCAGAAGATACGAACGGAAAAGTTTCTACCGGACAAGCTACGGCTATTAATCAGTACATTCTCAGACTTGCCGATGTATACCTTATTTATGCCGAAGCTGTTCTTGGTGCCGGTTCGTCGACGAGTGACGGAGTGGCACTCGGATATTTCAATGCCATCCGGACCCGCGCCAACCTGGTGTCGAAAGGAAGCATCACATTCGATGATATCCTGAAAGAACGCCGTGTTGAATTTTGCTTCGAAAGCCTCTATTGGTTCGATATCAAGCGATTCTACTACAGGGATCCTCAGGGTGCAATGGACTACCTCAACAGCCAGCAGCGGGCTCATACCTATCGCCGGCTAAGTGGTAATAACGTGCCGGATGAAAACCTGTTTGAAGGGTATGAACTCATCCCGCCGGATGCACCGGTTGTGGTCAGCGAAAGCCAGATGTTCCTGCCAATCCCGGCCGCTGAGGTTGTGGCTAATCCGCTCCTGCTGGAACCGGCAGTTGATTATATTTTCAAGTGATCTAACCGTTTAAATATCTGGAAATGAAAAAGTTTATCAATCATATCCCACTTTTGCTGATTACGGGGATCCTGACCGGAATGCTCAGCTTATCCACTGTATCCTGCAACAAGGAGACCGTTGGTGATCCTGAAATTTTCTATGTCCGCGTGACCGACCCCGCCAAGTCAGATTCGCTGATGGTTGGTGCCTATATGGGTAACCTTGTTGCCATTGTAGGGCAAAACCTTGGTAATGTTCAGGAAATCTGGTTTAATGACCAGCGAGCCACGCTGAATCCTGCTTATGTAACCGATAAAACCATCCTTGTAAGCGTTCCCAGTTCGGTTCCCAGCGTCGTGACCAATAAAATTCGCCTGATATTCAAGGACAAGAGCGAAATGCTTTACGACTTTTCAGTCAACGTTCCCGGTCCCGTGATTACGGGAATCAAGAGCGAATATGTTCCCGAGGGGGAGCTGATAGAATTGACAGGTGACTTCTTTTTTGAACCCAAAGTGACATTCCCGGGTGATATTGAGGGAGTTATTGCCGATTTCGACAAGATGATCATGCATGTAACGGTTCCTGCAGGAGTCGGATCCGGACCCATTACGGTGCAAACCAATTTTGGCAAGGTAAATTCCAAATTCCTCTTCCGTGACAACAATAATGTCATTCTGGATTTCGACAACTGGTCCCATGAAAGCTGGACTGCTCCGGTTGCCCAGGCCGCATCCAATCCCGACCCGGCCCCTTGCTCAGGCAACTACGCCTTCTTTAAGCATGCCAGCGTCGGCGAATGGATGTGGACCAATGAACTGACCCTCCAATACTGGGCCCCCCGGAATTCCAGGGGTAATGTCCCGGTTGCCAAAGGGCAGGTCAGCGATCTGGTTTTCCGGTTCGAAGTCAACGTTCCGATTGACTGGAAAGATGTCAGGATGGAGATTTTCATGGCCGTGATAAGGCCGGTGTGGCGATGGCCCGCTGGAAGCCCTGGAAGGACGGTCCCTTTAAAACGGACGGCTGGGTAACCGTGTCGATCCCGCTTTCTGATTTCAAGTTCGGTCCTAACGACGGTACAACCGACGAAATCGGCTCTGCCAGCATCCAGAATCTTTCGGAGCTGACCAATGTGACCATGATGCTTTTCGGACCCTTTGAAACGGGTGCTACGGAAAAATCACCGGTACACATCTGCGTTGATAATTTCCGCATTGTTTCCAAATAACTAACATTAGCAATCATGATTAATAAAGTAAAAGGATGGTTAGCAGTCCCTGTTGCATGCCTCATGGTATTTGGATTGCTGATGACATCCTGCCAAAAGGAAAAGGACACAACGATTGTCCTGAGCAGTTACGGGCCTTCACCGGTCCTTCGCGGAGGTTCGCTAAAATTTATCGGCAGCAACCTCGACCTCGTTACCGCGGTGGTGCTTCCCGCCAATATTGAAGTCACCACCTTTGAAACAAAAAGCCCGGAATTGCTGGTTATCACCGTTCCCGAAGCAACAGTTGACGGGAAGGTGACGCTGAAAACACCCCAGGGTAACATCGAGACAAAAACACTGCTTAAAATCTCAGAACCCATTGCAGTAACTGCAATAGCACCGCTCCAGGCACGCCCCGGAGAGGTAATTACAATCACGGGTACCTATCTCAACCTGGTTAAAGCGGTAATTTTTGCCAAAAACAAGCCGGTAACGGTTTTTACTCCTCAATCAAAAACTGAACTTCAGGTTAAGATACCTGCGGATGCACAAACCGGAATCATCGTTTTATCAAATGGGGAGAGTGACCCGATTCTCGTTGAATCTGAAATGACGGTTACCGTTACCCTTCCGGCAATCACCCAATTGAGCCCGAATCCGGTTAAAGCCGGTACACTCCTTACGCTTCAGGGAACCAACCTTGATCTCGTACGGGACGTGTTATTCGGAGGCGGCAAAAAGGTGACCTCATTCGTTTCCAAAACCGGGGGCAAACTGGAGCTGACGGTTCCGGCTGATGCCAGGGACGGCAAGATCAAACTCGTGGTAGCTTCTGAGGTTGAGGTAGAATCTGCCGCCGATCTGGTTATGGCAGTTCCCGTTATCGCGGGCCTTGCTCCGAACCCGGTTAAGAACGGGGCTGCCTTGACAGTCACCGGGACTAATCTTGACCTGATCACAAGCGTTTCATTCGGAGGCGGGAAAACCGGCGCAATACTGGGCGGAGGAACGGCCACCGAGATAAAGGTGAACGTACCCAAAGATGCAACCTCGGGAACCGTCAGCTTTGGAACAGCCGCCGGCAAATCTGTTACTTCCGGCAGTCTCGCCATGGTGGTCCCGACTATTGCATCAATATCCCCTCTGGCTTTGAAAACCAATGCCGGACTGACCATTGCGGGAACGAACCTTGACTTGGTGGTAAAGGTTCTGTTCACCGGCGGCAATCAGGTAACAGTAGCCAACCCGGGTGAATCGGAAATCATGGTGACGGTACCATCCGGGACCCTATCCGGTCCGGTAACCGTTATCACCTCAAATGGTACCGAAGTTGCATCAGGTGAATCTCTTACGATTCTCGCGTCCAATGTACCCGTTATCACAAGTATGCCGCTCACCATGAAGCCGGGCCAGATGATCACCCTGATCGGTGAGAAACTGAATCTTCTCACCGATGTGATATTCCCGGGAGAGGTGAAAGCAACCATGTTTGGTGAAAAAACCGCAACTAAACTTGAAGTGGTTGTACCGATGGCAGTAACCAAAGGGAAGGGTAAAATCAAATTTGTCACCAGCGACAATGAGTTCTCGGAATCTCCCGAAGTAATGATTTCTGGCGTTGATCCTGTTAAAGATCCCACCCTGGTCTTCTTTAATTTCGATAATCTCAACAGCTGGTGGGGTGATGCAGGCGCCGCTGAAAATGATGCGGCACTTTCACTGGACGGCACAAATTACTGGCGTGTTAACAAACAGTGCAGTGGATGGACCGGACTCTTCTGGCGAAACGGGAAAAACGATTTCCCGGCCGACCGGATCGGTACCGATGTTGCCCAGTATGTGGTCAAGTTTGATATCAACATTCTTGAGCCCATGACCGGTGGACAATTACGCCTGCGTTTCAACGGTTCGGAGGGAGACTTCTGGTACCTGTGGGCACCTTGGGCCGAATCAGGATCCTATAAAACAGATGGCTGGATAACCGTTACTGTTCCGATAACCGATTTCCGGGATCAGTGGGGCAGCGGATCCAATCAACCGACCGATCTCTCCAAGGTTGATGCCGATTTTGGAATAGCATTCGATGGTGGAGCCTCCATGGTAAACATCTGCATTGATAACATGCGATTTGAAAAGTTAGACTAAGTACAGTAGATTCTTTTCATAGTGGTTGAACATGAGGGGTTATCAACTTGAACACATTGGTAGCCCCTCTTTTTTCTTTCTATTTTTATCGTATGAATGCAGGAAAACGGATTTTAACGGTATGCCTGATGATGGTCGCTGTTATAAGCGCAATCCGGGCACAGGGCGCAAAGTATGAGGCAGAAAATGCCCAGCTGACTGGTTCCCTCAAGGTAGAGTCCACATTGGCAGGGTTTTCAGGAACGGGCTATGTCAGTAAGTTTGAAGCCGATGGAGATAAGCTGACCTTCCGGTTCACCCTGGCTGCTAAACAGGCTTACGACCTCTTTATCGGCTATGCCGCTCCATACGGGGATAAAATCAACATCGTTGAGATAAACGGCGGCCGTTCGGAAGTGCAGTTTAAGAACCTGGGAAATAATTTTCGCGAAGTATCGTATGGAAAAATCCGCCTGAAAGCGGGTGAGAATCTCATCTCAATCAGCAAAAGCTGGGGATGGTTCCTGATCGATTACATCCGTATTGTGCTAAATAATACCCCGGATACTCCCTTCTCCATTTCAACGGTGATGGTTACACCGGTACCTGCTCCAATCGCCCAAAGAGAGTTCAATTACCTGCTCGAAAATTTCGGAAAGAACATTCATTCCGGCGTTATGGACATGAAAGAGGCCGAATGGCTCAGGACCAACACCGGCAAATATCCGGCCCTCCTGGGGCTTGACCTCATGAATCATACCCGGAATTATTCCTGGTTTGACAAAAACGTCCTGATCAACGAAGCCACAAGCTGGTACGCAAATCATGGCATGCTCGCACTCTGCTGGCACTGGCGTGATCCCCTGCGCATAACCGAGGAGTTCTATACCGAAAAAACCACCTTCAATGTGGCCAGGATTTCTGATACCCTGTCGGTGGAATATAAAGCCATGGTCAGCGATATAGATCTGGTGGCCGTCTGGCTTAAAGCATTGCAAAATGCCAATCTCCCGATCCTGTTCCGGCCCCTCCACGAAGCCTCTGGAAAATGGTTCTGGTGGGGCGCCAAAGGACCGGAACCCTGTAAGGCCCTTTGGAAACTTATCTTCAACCGACTTACCGTAACACATGGAATACATAACCTGATCTGGGTATGGACAACAGACAGCAAGGACGATAACCTCGACTGGTATCCCGGTGATGAATATGTTGATATTCTGGGCGTTGATATCTACTCCCAAAATGGGGACCACAGTTCCCAGATCCTGACCTTTGACAAAATCCGCGAATCCTTCGGCGGTCGAAAGCTGATTACTCTCAGTGAAAATGGAGTCATGCCAGATCCCGATAACCTGGCTGAAGATTCGGCAGGGTGGTCCTGGTTCATGACCTGGAACGGAGATTTTGTCCGGAATGCGGCCATCAATCCTCTGAGTCTCTGGCAAAAAATCATGGATCATCCCTATGTCCTTACACGGGATGAAATGCCCGACCGTACAGGCCCCACCTCGACTTTCCTTACCCCGGCCGGTTCCGAAACCTATAAAGTAGGTACCGATATTCCGCATCAGCGACTTCTTGTCAAACCCGGTAATCAGTTGCGTAAATATGACATCAGGATTTACGACCTGTCAGGCAGGATGCGAGGGTTTTACCCGGAAAAAACAGGCGATTCTTCGATACTTCTTGATCGGTTCGGCGAAGGGATTTATATCATCCGGCTGGATTCAGGTGGAATCGGTGAAAGTTTCAGGGTGGCATTTTGATGCATTCATTTTATTAACCACAGTAGGCACAGTAGGGCACAATAGGGGGTTATCAGGATTATTACAGATCAAGGAAAAATGAACAGAGTAACTTTATTTTTGAGTATTGTTCTTGTGCTTTTTTCAGGCTGTAGCAGTAAGAATACTAATCCGGATCAGGATAAAAAGCAGCCTCTTTCGAAGGAATCAATTGCCATTTTGCAAAAGCTGGGAAGCCTGGGTAATCGCTTCCTGATTGCCCACCAGGACGCCACCTCCTACGGTGTTACCTGGAATTATTCGGATACTTCGCCAAAATGCGATATCCGGGATGTTTGCGGTGATTATCCGGCAGCTTATGGATTTGATCTCGGGCATATCGAGCTGGATCATACATGCAACCTGGATTCCGTAGATTTTACCCTGATGAATAAACTCATCCGGGAAGCCCATGCCCGGGGGGGCCTGATAACCATCTCCTGGCATCTGGATAACCCGGTATCGGGAGGGCAGGCCTGGGATACCACACACGCGGTTTCCCAAATTCTCCCGGGTGGCGCATTTTACGATAAATATGTCACCTGGGTTGACAAGGTTGCCACCTTCCTTAAAGGCCTGAAAGATGAAAAACAAGTACCTATTCCGGTATTTTTCCGGCCTTTTCATGAAATGTCGGGCGGATGGTTCTGGTGGGGAGCCGGACACTGCACCCCGGATCAATATAAGGAACTTTGGAAGCAGACCGTGCGATTGTTGCGGAATAAGCATGAGCTTGATAACCTGATATTTGTTTATAATACCGATAAGGTTGAGAACAAGGAACGATACCTCATCTGGTACCCGGGGGATGAGTGGGTTGATGTTATCGGACTTGATTTTTATGACCGCTCCGGCACCCTCGAAGGATTTACCGATCCACTGAAAGCGTCACTGTCCATGTTAAAGGAAGTGGGTCAGGAGCATCACAAGATATATGCGCTCACGGAAGCCGGATACGAAACCATTCCGGATCCAGGCTGGTGGACCGGCCGGCTGCTTCCCGCCCTTCAAAAATCCGGGATTGCCTGGGTTCTGCTCTGGAGAAATGACCGTCCTTCACATCATTACGCACCCTATCCCGGGCATCCTTCCTCGCCTGATTTTATTAAGTTCTTCGAGTCTCCCGAAACGGTTTTCGGCCGTGAATGGGCTGCCCTGAACCAGAAATAAGAAACGTATGAACCTGAACGCGATTGATGTTTCGATCATCGGAATTTACCTGATCCTGACGGTTGTCATCGGGCTCCTTCTCCAACGCGTAGCCGCAAAAAGTAAAAAGAACTACATGCTCGGCGGGAACCGTCTGCCCTGGTATATGCTGGGCTTGTCGAACGCTTCCGGGATGTTCGACATTTCAGGCACCATGTGGCTGGTGGCCATCATGTTTGTTTATGGAATGAAGTCGATCTGGATTCCCTGGCTCTGGCCCGTTTTTAATCAGATATTCCTGATGGTATTCCTTTCGGCCTGGCTTCGGCGGTCGAACGCCAGCACAGGAGCCGAGTGGATCAGCACCCGTTTTGGCCTTGGACCGTCGGGAAAGCTTTCCCACACCATAGTAGTTATTTTTGCCCTGATCAGCTGCCTGGGTTTCCTTGCATATGGATTCATCGGACTGGGAAAATTCGTTGAAATATTCATCCCGTATGAATGGCTCAGCCAGTACCTTCCATTCAGTATTCCCGAACGGTATGTTCCGCATTTTTACGGATTGATATTCACCTTGTTCGCTGTCTTCTATTCGGTACTCGGCGGTATGTCGGGAATAGTCTGGGCCGATGTGCTGCAATACGTCATCATGACCATCTCAGCCATCGTCATAGGTATCCTGGCCTTCACGGCACTCGGCCAGAACCAATTAAATGTCCCCGAAGGCTGGATGAACCCTTTCTTTGGAAAGCATCTCAACCTTGACTGGAGCCGGATCATTCCCGAGGTGAATGATAAGATCCGATCTGATGGGTACTCCCTGTTCAGCATATTCTTTACGGTGATGTTGTTCAAAGGACTGTTGGTCAGCCTCGCGGGCCCGGCGCCCAATTATGACATGCAAAAGATCCTTTCGACCCGGTCCCCAAAGGAGGCAGCAAAAATGAGCGGTTTTGTCACGGTGGTGTTGATGCCCATCCGATACCTGTTGATCGGAGGCATTGCCGTTCTGGCATTGTTGTACTATAACCGGCTGGACCTGACCGTTGGCGGCCGGATCGATTTTGAACAGATCCTCCCCTCAGCCATTAATGAATTTGCTCCGGTCGGCTTCACCGGCCTGCTACTGGCAGGTCTCCTTGCTGCCTTCATGGGAACCTTTGCCGGGACCCTGAATGCAGCCCAGGCTTATGTGGTTAATGACATCTATCTGAAATACATCAACCCCGGGGCATCAAACAAAAGGATTCGCAACACCAACTATTTCAGCGGATTATTAGTCGTTTCGCTCAGTATAATTATCGGATTCTTTGCGCTTGACGTCAACTCTATCTTACAATGGATTGTTTCAGCCCTGTTCGGCAGCTACGTGGCTTCCAATATCCTGAAATGGTACTGGTGGAGGTTTAACGGTTATGGATTTTTCTGGGGAATGGTGGCCGGATTGGTGCCGGCTCTTATCTTTCCTTACATTTTTAAGGACACCTTAAGTTTATGGTACTTCCCGCTGATCCTGGTGATTTCCATTATCGGATGTTTCGCAGGGACCCTGCTTACACGGCCGGTTGAGGAAGAGACCCTAAAATCCTTTTATTATCATGTGAAACCCTGGGGATTCTGGAAACCGGTGAGGGAAAAGGTACAGACCGAGCATCCCGATTTTCGCCCGAACCCGAATTTCAAGCGCGATATGTTCAATGTTTTTATCGGCACCATTGCTCAGACCGCCCTTGTGGCCGCCCCGCTCTATCTGGTTCTGCGAAAAGGATTACCGCTAACTATAACGCTGATTATCATAGCTGTTACCTTCATCATTCTGAAAAAAACCTGGTGGAATACCTTAAGTGAATATGACCAATAACCAAAATTTCAATATCCGGCTTGCCGCTTTGCGAAAGAACCAGGAGCTCCTGACGGGGAAAAAAAACACGCCTGTTCCCCAGGATCATGGTCTCTATTTGCGTTATGCTGATCCGGTAATCCTTCCGGGGCACATTCCGCTCGAATGGCGGTTCGACCTGAATCCGGAAACCAATCCGCTTCTGCTTGAAAGGATCGGTGTCAATGCCGTTTTCAATGCGGGGGCGATGAAATTCCGGGGTAAATATTGCCTCGCCGTAAGGGTTGAAGGCTGGGACCGCAAGTCCTATTTTGCCATTGCGGAGAGTGAAACCGGAATTGACGGATTCCGTTTCCGGCAGCGGCCGATCACCCTTCCCCCAAATGATCCGCCTGAGGTGAACGTATACGACATGCGCCTCGTTGCACATGAAGACGGTTACATTTACGGCGTTTACTGTGCCGAAAGAAAAGATCCGGATGCCCCCCGGGGCGATACCAGTCAGGCCATAGCGGCAGCCGCCATAGTCAGATCGAAGGATCTTGACAACTGGGAAAGACTGCCTGACCTGATTACCAAAGCCTCGCAGCAGAGAAACGTGGTGCTCCACCCGGTTTTTGTTGATGGGCGGTACTGCCTGTATACCCGGCCGCAATCGGGTTTCATCGAGGTTGGATCCGGCGGCGGTATCGGACTGGGTTTCGTCAGAGATATGACAAATCCGGTGGTTACCGATGAGCGCTTTATTCAGCCACGCAGGTACCATACCATCTATGAACTGAAAAACGGACTGGGCCCTTCACCGATTCTCACGAAGGAGGGCTGGTTACACCTGGCTCACGGCGTGCGGAATACCGCGGCCGGATTGCGGTATACCCTCTATGTTTTCATGACTGCCGGGGATGACATTTCGCGGGTGATTTACCAGCCGGCCGGATATTTCATGGCTCCTCAGGGCGCTGAAAGGATCGGGGATGTCTCAAATGTTCTCTTCTCCTGCGGATGGATCCCCGATGATGATGGCCGGTTACTCATCTATTATGCCTCGTCGGATACCCGCTTGCATGTTGCTTCAACAACCCTGGAACAAATGGTCGATTACGTGAAAAACACACCGGGCGACGGCGGATTCTCCTCCACCTCGGTGATGAACATAAACAACCTGATTGATCAAAACCTGTCTCTTTGATATGGATAAGGCTCAGATAAACCGCTGGATCGGTGAACTGAAATTCGAACTGACTGATATCCAAAGGTTCTGGTCGGAGTCTATGATTGACCAAAGGCATGGCGGATTTCTTCCCGGAATGAATACCCTCCACCAGATCGATGTCGCCGGACAGAAAGGTGTGGTTCTGAATGCAAGAATACTTTGGGCCTTTTCGGCCCTGGCTATCCACCATGATCCTGTTTGCCGCCAATATGCCGGTCGTGCCTATGACTATCTCCGTAACTTTTTCCGGGATCCTGAACATAAGGGGTATTACTGGTCGGTCACTTTCGACGGGAAGCCCGGCCAGACACGCAAACAGGTTTATGCACAGGCATTTGTCCTGTATGGCTTGTGCGAATATTTTTCCCTGACCCGCGACCCGGCCATCCTGCAAGAGGCCATTGACTTGTTCGGGCTGATTGAAAGCAATTGTCTTAATCAGGTTTCCGGAGGCTACCTGGAAGCCTTTTCAAGGGAATGGAATCCCCTCACAGACTGGAGGCTCAGTGAAAAAGACCTGAATGAACCCCTTTCGGCCAACACTCACCTGCACCTTCTGGAAGCCTATACCTCGCTGGCCCGGATTAAGCCTTCGCAACCCGTTATCGGGGCCATACAGCGGCTTCAGCAGATCTTTGAAAACCATTTTCTCAATGCGAACGGCCACCTGAATCTCTTTTTCAACCTGAACTGGGAAGCGGCCGGTACCCTGATATCCTATGGCCATGACATCGAAACATCCTGGCTATTGCAGGAATCCAACGGGGTGTTGCCGGGTCCGGCCCGGGAACCAATTATGAAATGGATACAAAAAGCCGGCCGGTCATATCTCGATGAAGCCCTGCTGCCTGACGGATCTTCCAGGTATGAGGCTGATCCGGCCCAAGACCATGATGACCATGACAGGCACTGGTGGGTACAGGCTGAGGGTATGGTAGGGCTACTGAACGCCTACAGGAACGATGGTGATCCACGCTTTCTGGAGGCCTCAGGCAGGATCTGGGCATATATTCTAGCAAACCTCAAAGACCCTCTCAGCGGAGAGTGGTATTGGAGAATTGACCGCCATGGCCATTGGTTGCCGGATGACTCTATTGCAGGATTCTGGAAATGCCCGTATCACAACACCCGGGCTTGCCTTGAAGGCATTAAAAGATTGTCGGTCCTGTAAAAAATTGATTTATGAGGCGGTTCATTAACTGGCAAAATTTCGATGTTTTGCCCGGGGAAACGGTCCCCGCTTTCGCGGGGATGACAACGCTCCGAGGCAAACTGGTAACTGGCAACATTTCCCCCCCACCAGCGTTTAACCCTTGCATAATTTGTTTTTATTTACCTTTACACCCGTTCTAAAGGCAAAAAATGTTTATAGAAGTCTGTAAATCAAAGCTCCATAAGGTCACCATTACCGAGGCCAACCTTCAGTATGTAGGCAGCATCACCATTGATGAGGACCTGATGGATGCAGCCAACCTGATCGAAAACGAGAAGGTTCAGATCGTTAACCTGAATAATGGCGAGCGTCTGGAAACCTACGTGATCAAAGGCGAGCGCGGATCGGGCTCGATTTGCCTGAACGGAGCCGCTGCACGCAAAGCCGAAGTTGGCGACGTGGTGATCATCATCTCCTATGCCAGCATGGACTTCGAGGAAGCGAAGAGGTTTAAACCTGCCCTTGTTTTTCCTGATACTTATACCAATAGATTGGTTTAAAGGGGGTGAGACAAAAACCCCGGGCTGAACCCCGGGGTTACTGATGTCTGTCGAAGATGATTTCCTATTCATTGCTCAGATTCATACAATTCTAACTATCAGGTATTTACAATATTAGATCTTGGCACCAAGGGAGAAGGTTACTCTTCAGTA
>Ga0209417_1004060_pt1 | contig 18190 bp, 14 predicted proteins | sample RifGroF2_FD_184002 | JGI IMG/M metagenome (GOLD analysis project Ga0209417, IMG submission 184002) | Groundwater microbial communities from Rifle, Colorado, USA - Groundwater F2 (SPAdes) (version 2) | ecosystem: Environmental > Aquatic > Deep subsurface > Groundwater | place: Rifle, Colorado... | reverse complement strand
CAAGACGTCAATAATTTCCTTTTTATTATAGGTTCCGCAATTAAAACACGCCCTGTGAGGCAGGTTTTCGCTTCCGCATTTTAAACAAGCAACCAAATTAATCTTTTTCAGCGCGTGATGCGAACGCCTTCTATTCCTTCTTCCTTTTGTGTGTCTTTGTTTTGGAATCGGCATATCGTTTTTGTCATTCCCGCGTAGGCGGGAATCCAGAATTTATACAAACAAAAAATGACAATCAAATTGTCATTCTGAGCGGAGCGAAGAATCTCGTCAAAAAAATTCCTCACCTCGGTAGAATGATATTTCTACTTTATCAAATAATCTATTTTTTGGCAAGATTGCCGAAAAAAAAGGGGCTTTTGCCCAAGTAAACCCTTTTTAAAAAATACTTTTTCCCCTCCTCTCAGATGCTGCCTATGGCGATCCTACTCTAGAAGAGTAGAGAGGATTAGGGCAGGGTGTTGATATAAAATAAAAAAAGCCTTTTTTAAATTTATATTATCTTTATTTTTGTCATGCTGAACTTGTTTCAGCATCTTATTCAAGATCCCGAATTCGGGATGACATATAAAATAAACTCAAAAAAGGCTGGGAGGTTTTATTTTAGGGACCTCCCGAAACCCGGTTTTACTACCAATTAAATGGCGCTCCCTCTTTTCCTCGGAATAAGAGCCGCCGCCCAAATCGCGGAAGAAAAAAGAATCCTCCGATAATAAAAGAAATCACACCGACAGCAGCCCAGAACTCTGCGCCGCTGCTCATCATCGCAACACGAGGATGCAAAGAGACGACAGCCGGCTCCAGAATTCCCTGGATACCGCGAAGCACCCACTCAGCCGGCAGGCTAATGGTATCGCCTGGCGCCAAACGAGTTTTCCAAGTGGCATTCCGCAATTGCGGATTCCACTGATGAATCAACCCCAAGCCATTGGCCTTAGGCGCCAGAAATTTCGCGCCTCCGGACAAGCTAGGGATAAAAAGATCAACGATCTCAGCCAGCGACACCGAAGTGTCACCGACTACGCGATACTCCGTTAGTCCAGAGTCCACCGCCATTGCCGCGGTTGAAAACATAACTGCGGCAACCAAAACCACTACTAAAATCTTTTTCATCTTCTCCCCCCTTTTTATTCTTTATTTTCAAGCTTCTTTCTATTATATTTCCATCTTTCAACCCACCATTATTGATGAGCTTAAAAATAGAAGGAAGTTAACCCGAAAAACTTCCTTTATTTTTTTGCTTCCTCGCCAAAGAACTACTATTTGCTCAAAAGAACTATTTGCTTGCTCAATTCCTAAAAACTAACCGCCTTACAAGTATTCAGGCCACCAAATCTTAACCATACGGTTTGAAATCTTCTCTATTGTCAATGCGATGTCGCCTAAGCATTCAAAACTCCGGAATTTTCCAATTTTGCCAATGAGTCGGCATCTTATCCGAATCCGCGCTCTACGGTCATCGGAAAATGGAAAACTCTGAATTATTTCAAATCCAGAGCGCTTAAACATTTCTTTGTACAGCATCCAATCCATAGACCAATCGTCAACATCAAAAACAAAACTGTAAAATCTTCCGCCAAAGATTCCCATACTCTACCTCCAACTTCTTATTTAACAACACCACCGCCCTAGCTATATTCTCTTTTCTGTCATTCCCGCGCAGGCGGGAATCCAGTTTTTAATTTTCTGGATCCCGTGTCCCGCTTATGTTAAAACTTCGGCGGACAAGCAAGCACGGAATGATAATGAATACAGCCAAAGCGGCAGTGTTGTTCGGGTTTTATAAAAGAACCTTCAGCCTTTCTAAAAGGCTTGAATTATATACATTATAGCATATTAGAATGCTCTTGTCAAGTAAATCCCTTTTTCAATAAAAACGCCCAAAAAATGGCTTATATAAGAGGAAAAATGATAACCACCTTGAATCACAAAACACATCACATCCTCCTCCCCTCAGATGAGGGGAGGGCAGGGAGGGGTGTGATGAACAAAGCTTTAATCATTAACACCACCTCCCCTCAATCCCCTCCTCAACTGAGGAGGGGAAGTTAAAAAGAGAGTTTTATAATTCAAGGTAACTAATAACTGATAATTAAGAACTAATAGCATTTAATGATTCCCAGCCCCTAATCCTCAATTCTTAATCCTCAATTCTTAGTTCTTAGTTCTTAGTTATCTTCCTCACTGGTCCGAAGCTTCTCCTATGAATCTTGCTTGCTCCATGCTTTTGCAATGCCCGCAAATGCGCTTTTGTTCCGTATCCCTTATGCCTATCAAAACCATACTGTGGGTATTTTTTATGCATTTTCATCATTATCCTATCCCGCGTTACTTTCGCGATAATTGAGGCGGCAGCGCATAAAAATATCTTCTCATCCCCCTTCGGAATCGCTTTTTGCGGCAATTCTACGATCCCCGTCCTCGTAGTATCCTTACTACGAGGACGGGGATCGGTATAACTAAGAATAAAATTACCATCGATAATTAAAAAATCTGCCGGCTTGCCAAGTTTCTTTTCTAAATCTTTCACTGCCTTAGCCATTGCCAATTTTGTCGCCTGTAAAATATTAATCTTATCAATAATTTTTTCACCAACACTCGCCACTCCCCACTCTAAATCTGAATGCTTTGTTAAAATCTTATACCATTCTTCCCGCTGTTTTGCCGTAAGCTTCTTAGAATCCTTTATTTTTTTAAAATTAGCGAGGTTGAACCTCGATAGATTATAAAAAACTGCCCCGGCGACAACCGGGCCGGCTAGCGGCCCGCGACCAGCTTCATCAATTCCAACAATTCTTTTATAACCCTGCTTATGCAATTTTTTTATTTCTTTGAACATATTGTAAATCTAAAATATATATGCTATTTTATAGATCATCGTAGCACCTACCAACTATCTATCCAAGGAAAAAATTCATGAAAACAGCAATCAGAACTGTAACAGTCGAGCAAACGGAAGAAGCGACGCGTCAATGCAAAGAATTCTTTAACAATCTTGCTGACGCGCTTATCTTCAACGGAGAACAATTGAAAGTGATATCAAACTTTCCAGGCCCAAAAAGTAACTCCATCGCGATTAGCAAAATCGACTATCCAATTCCGCCTAAAGTTCCAGTGGAAGAATTTCCGCCTATTCGAATTAAAATTCACGCCAGCGGCACTAACCTCTGGTCATATTTAGAATTTTCTCCGAAAGATGATAAGGAAAGCCCTGGCGCGAAACGACTATTAGAGGAGGTTTATTCGGAACTCTGCCCCACGGCCGGCTTTTCTCATAACTTTTATGACGAAGCGCCAACTTCCCCCGAATTAGCAGCCGCAAAACTTCGAGCAGAAGTCTTTATTATGCGAACCATCTACGAAAGGTATTGCCAAGACTTCAAGCGGATATTCCAAAAAGAGCTAGACTTTACCGCGGAGCTCTACGCCGACGAAGCAGAAAGAATTATCCAAGATTTTAAAAAATCCTAAAATTCCATGCCGGAAAAATCTCCGGCTTTTTTTATTTCCTTGAACATAATAATTGCATTATAGCCTGCGTAAAGATATAATTAAAGAAATTATTTCACTTTGTCATTCCCGTTTCACTTTGTCATTCCCGTTTCACTTTGTCATTCCCGTTTCACTTTGTCATTCCCGTTTCACTTTGTCATTCCCGTTTCACTTTGTCATTCCCGTTTCACTTTGTCATTCCCGTTTCACTTTGTCATTCCCGTTTCACTTTGTCATTCCCGCGGAAGCGGGAATCTAGAAAATAATAATAACTCAACCTGGATCCCCGCTTACGCGGGGATGACAACAAAAAAGGAAAATACTAATTTTCTTTGCTCTACAAAAATGAAATTTACGCATCTTCATGTACACTCGCATTATTCTCTATTAGACGGAATGATAAAAATTCCTGATTTAATAAATAAATGCGAGGAATTAAAAATGGATTCTATTGCCCTAACCGACCACGGCGCGATGTACGGGGTAATTGAATTTTATAAAAAAGCCAAGCAAAAAGGCATTAAGCCAATTATTGGCAGTGAATTTTATGTTGCCGCGCGCACTAGATTCGACAAAGAAGCGCGAATTGACGACAAAAGTTTTCATCTTGTCTTATTGGCTAAAAACCAAACTGGCTATGAAAATTTAATTAAACTGACAACCAAAGCGTATTTAGAAGGATTCTATTATAAGCCGCGGATTGATAAAGAATTAATCAAAAAACATTCCCAAGGGCTAATCGCCATGAGCGCTTGCTTGGTTGGCGAAATTCCGCGCGCGATTATTGCCAATGATATTAAAAAAGCGGAAATCCTGGCGCAAGAATATCAAGAAATTTTCGGCCAAGGAAATTTTTATTTAGAACTCCAGCACCACCCAAAAATTGAATACCAAGAAAAAGTTAACAAAGCGCTAATCGAAATCGGAAAAAAATTTAAAATTCCTTTGGTTGCAACCCATGATGTCCATTACTTAAATCCTGATGACGCCGACGCGCAAGATGTTTTAGTCGCGGTGCAAACTGGCGCTAAAACTGATGATGAGGGCCGCTTAACCATGAAAAATGAAAATTTTTCCCTCCAGCCGCCGGAAAAAATGATTGAGTGGTTTAAAGATATTCCTGAAGCAATTTTAAACACGCAAAAAATTGTTGAACAATGCAACCTTGAGTTAAAGCTCGACCAAATTCAACTGCCCTATTTTGAAGTGCCTAACAAAAAAACTCCAGAAGATTATTTAAAAGATTTATGCGAGCAAGGACTTAAAAAACGTTATAAAGATCCAAATAAAAAAATTTTTGACCGGCTGGAATATGAACTTTCAATTATAACTCAAACCGGTTTTTCTTCTTATTTCTTAATTGTTTCTGATTTCGTAAACTGGGCAAAAAATAATGAAATTGTTGTTGGCCCTGGCCGGGGTTCAGCTGCCGGATCCCTTGTTTCCTACCTTTTAAACATAACTGATTTAGACCCGATAAAATATGAATTATTATTTGAAAGATTTTTAAATCCGGAAAGAATTTCCATGCCAGATATTGACCTGGATTTTGCCGACGCGCGCCGCGACGAAGTCATTGACTATATCCGGGAAAAATACGGCGAAAATCGCGTGGCGCAAATTATTACTTTTGGAACCATGGCCGCTCGCGCGGCAATCCGCGACGTCGGCCGGGCGCTGAATTATCCTTACGCGCTCTGCGACCAGCTTGCTAAAATGGTTCCTTTTGGAACAACGCTTTCACGGGCAATAAATGAATCAGCGGAATTAAACCGCGCCTATAAAACAGACGAAGGCGCCGCCAAAATAATAAATATGGCGATAAAACTAGAGGGCGTTGTCCGCCACGCTTCAACTCACGCCTGCGGCTTATTAATAACGCGGGAGCCACTGGACAAAATTGTTCCGCGCCAGCATCCAGCCGGAGAAGATAAAATTATTGTATCGCAATATGAAATGCATTCTATTGAGGCCTTAGGATTATTAAAAATGGATTTGCTCGGCCTTAAAAATCTAACAATTATTGAAAATACTTTAAAAATTATCGCTAATACCCAAAATAAAAAAATTAATATTAGCGATTTGCCGCTTGATGATAAAAAAACTTATGAACTGCTGCAAGCCGGGAAAACAACCGGAGTATTCCAATTAGAATCAGGCGGCATGAAGCGAAATTTAAAAGAATTAAAGCCCACAACTTTTGAAGATGTTATCGCTATGGTTGCCCTCTATCGGCCAGGCCCCATGGAATTTATTCCGGAATTTATCGCCAGAAAACACGGCTTAAAAGAAATAACCTATCTCCATCCCCAATTGGAACCTTTGTTAAAAAATACCTACGGCATTTGCGTTTATCAAGAACAATTAATGGCAATTGCCAAAGAACTGGCTGGCTTTACTTTGGCTGAAGCCGATATTTTAAGAAAAGCGGTGGGTAAAAAAATTAAAAAACTTTTAGACGAACAAAAAGGAAAAATGATCGATGGAATGGTGAAAAATAAAATTCCAGCGGATATTGCCCAAAAAATATGGCAATGGGCCGAACCATTCGCCAGCTACGGATTCAACCGTTCGCACGCTGCTTGCTACGCTTTAATCGGCTACCAAACTGCTTATTTAAAAGCTAATTATCCAACTGAATTTTTGTCCGCCTTAATGACTTCTGATGAAAATGACATTGAACGAATTGCTTTTTTAGTTGGCGAAGCGCAAGAAATGGGCATTGAAATTTTACCGCCTAATATTAATGAAAGCTTGGCGAATTTCACCGTGGTCAATACAAAAACTATCCGTTTCGGTTTAGCGGCAATTAAAAATGTCGGCTCTAATGTTGTTGCCGCTATTGTTTCCGAACGGAAAGCAAACGGACACTATAAATCTATTGCTGATTTTATTGAACGGGTAAAATCAAAAGATTTAAACAAAAAATCTTTAGAAAGCTTGGCAAAATCCGGCGCCATGGATGCCTTGGGAGAGCGCAACCAGCTGCTGCTTAACATGGAAACAATTTTGTCTTTTGCCAAAGAAATCCAAAAATCAAAATCCAATGGACAAACCAGCCTTTTTAGCTTAAACTCAAAAATAGACGCCCAAAGTTCTCTCCGCTTAACCGAAGTTCCTCCAGCGATTAAAAAAGAAAAATTAGCGTGGGAAAAAGAATTGCTTGGATTATATATTTCCGACCACCCAACCAAAGAACACGCCGGATTTTTTAAAAATAATACAATTGCCCTTAATAAAATTAACGCAAAAATGGCTGGCAGCGCGGTTAGAATCGGCGGGGTTATTTCCAAAATTAATAAAGTTATAACTAAAGCTAGCGGCAAGCCAATGCTTTTTGTTACAATTGAAGACGGAGCTGGAAAAATCGAGGTTTTAGTTTTCCCGAAACAACTGGAAAAAAATCCGATTATCTGGCAAGAAGACAAGCTCGTTCTTATCTCCGGAAAAGTTTCAGACAGAAACGACGAAATAAAAATTATCTGCGACAGCGTGGAGGAGGTAAATTGAAACAAAAAAGCATCACCCCCCTCTGTCATTCCCGCGCAGGCGGGAATCCAAAATTCTTTTTTATCAAATAAAAAACTTGCCCGCGAGAGCAAGTAGTCATCCCTTTTTTATGCAGTTTAGGCTGGTCCTATCGTTAATCCACACGATAGAAGATCCGCAACTGGAGCAGATATGTTTCCCCGCCTTTTCCAGATAATAGATATTTTTTATGTGCCCTTCCCCCTGATCTTCCGTTCGACAATTCTTAACGGGAATAACAACATCCTGCTTCAAACCGCAATGGGCACATTCTGCGCCCTTAAAAATTAAACCTTCCATCACGCACTCTCTTTTTCGGGTAATAAAAGAAAATTTCCCCTCCCATTCCTAAGCTCAAACAGCAAGCCGCAATGAACGCACGTGGCATTCTGGCGTCGAAAGATAACCTCATGAATCAAACCTTGTTCCGTTTTGCATAATTGCCTTTCGGCTTTAAGCGGAGTCTGCTGATTGCAATGCGGACACGGCACTGAGACAAAAACTTCTTCATGAGCCATAATAAACTCCTTACTTCATCTTTTTAAAAAGACTATTATATAAAATTATCTATGTCAACAAAAAATAACAAACTCGAAATCCTTCGCCATTCGACAGCGCATGTTTTAGCCGCCGCGGTTTTAGAAATGTTTCCTGAAACTAAATTCGGCATTGGGCCCGCGATTGAAAACGGGTTTTATTATGATTTCGACCTGCCCCGCGCATTAATTCCAGAGGATTTGCCGCTCTTGGAAGAAAAAATGCGGAAAATTATTAAAGCGAACTACCCGTTTGAACAGCAAGAAATTGACGTAAAAAAAGCGTCTGATTTATTTAAAAAAGCAAAGCAAAATTACAAGGTTGAATTGATAAAAGACATTTTAAAAGAAAAACCCCTCCCGCCCCCTCCCCTTAGTAAGGGGAGGGCTGAGGTGAGGTCTGTTACGCTCTACAAAACCGGACATTTTGTAGATTTATGCCTTGGCCCGCATATTGATTCAACTGGTGAAATCAATCCAGATGCTTTTAAGCTAACCAAAATCTCCGGCGCGTATTGGAAAGGAAGCGAAAAAAATAAAATGCTCCAGCGAATTTACGGAACCGCCTGGCAAACAAAAGAAGATTTGGATGAATATTTGCATATGCTTGAAGAAGCGGAAAAAAGAGACCATCGAAAAATCGCTAAAGAATTAGACTTATTCCATATCGACGAAATAGTTGGCCTTGGCCTTCCTCTTTGGCATCCAAAAGGCGCCATTCTTTGGCAAATTATTGAAGATTTTTGGCATACTGAACACTTAAAAAATGGCTATGAATTAGTTAGATCGCCGCATATCGGTAATCGCGCCCTTTGGGAAACTTCCGGCCATTGGGGTTTTTACAATGAAAGCATGTATCCCCCGATGGAAATAGGCCAAACTTTAAAAGATAGCCAAGAAAAACAAAAAACTAAAACACCCGAACAATTTCTTTTGAAGCCAATGAACTGTCCTTTCCACATTCAAATTTTCAATTCGAATATTCATTCTTATCGAGAACTTCCTTTCCGCTGGGCAGAATGCGGCACAGTATACCGATTTGAAAAAAGAGGCGAACTTTCCGGACTAACCCGGGTTCGAGGCTTTACTCAAGATGACGCGCACATAATTTGCCGAGCTGATCAAGTCAAAGAAGAACTTGAAAAAGTTGTAAATTTTATTCTATTTATTTATAAATCATTTGGTTTTAATATTTCCGACATAAATGTTTATCTTTCTGTCCGCGATCCTAAAAATGATAAATACGCCGGCACTGAAAAAGGATGGAAATTCACTGAAGAAACTTTGGAAAAAATCGCTAAAGAAAAAAAATTAAACATTACTAAAGATATAGGCGGAGCAGTATTCTACGGACCAAAGTTAGATTTTAAAGTAAAGGACGCTATTGGACGAGAATGGCAATGTTCAACATTGCAATTTGACTTTAACATGCCCGAAAGATTCAAAATGAGCTTTATCAATGAGAAAGGAGAAAAAGAAAGGCCATATATGCTCCATCGGGCGCTATTTGGCTCATTTGAAAGATTCATTGGAGTTTTAATCGAACACTTCGCTGGCGCGTTTCCTCTTTGGCTCTCCCCTATCCAGATTGAAATAATCCCTGTTTCAGAAAAATTTCTCGGCTACGCGGAAAAAATTGAAAAACAACTAAAAGAAAATAATATCCGTGTTTCATTAAATAGAGCTGACGAGACTCTCGGCAAAAAAATCCGGGAAGCCCAAAAACAAAAAATAAATTATATGCTGATTATTGGCGAAAAAGAGCAAAGCTCAGAAACAATTGCGGTGCGCGAACGGACAAAAGGAGACTTGGGGGCTATGAAAACCGAGGAATTTCTTAAAAAAATCTCTCAAGAAATAAAAGATAAAATATAAATGGTTTCGCCAGAAAGAAAACACTTAGAATGGTCAGCGTTATTATTCGTCAGTTTAGTTGGCGCGGGTATTTCTTTATGGGGCTACCAGCAAATTATAAATTTGCCGGCCCCAACTTCGCTTGATATCAAGCGCGTTCCGAAAATAATTTTTATTTTTTCTCCCGAGAATAAAGCCGCAATCGCTAGCCCAGTGTCTATTTCGGGAAAAATAAAAGACCCTGAAAAAACTTTCCGAATCCGCATTAAAGATTATAACAATAAAATTCTAAAAGATGATTTTCTTGTTCCAAAAACATCTTCACTAGGCCTTTTTAATATATCTTTAAATTATAAAGAACCAACCCAAAGCAATGGAATTATCCAATTCTACGAATATTTGCCAGAAGATGATTTGGAAATAAATCATCGCAGTATTCCAGTTTCTTTTTCGGATTTTCAATAAAACCCGCTAGCTAAGCCCGCAAGAACAGCCTTGAATAACGGCTGTTCTTTTGTTAGTATCCAATATAATGAAATTTTTTATTTTTACTCGCGGTTGCTATTCCTCTTGCCTCCTCCCCTTTATAAGGGGAGGATTGAGGAGGGGTTTGCAATTAGCCCTATGAAATTTTTTATAATTACTTATGGCTGCCAAATGAATGTCAGCGACTCAGAAAGAATCGTGGCCACGCTAAAAAAACAAGGATATAAGCCTGCTAAAAATGAAGCTCAGGCGGATTTAATTGTGATTAACGCCTGCTCTGTACGCCAGTCAGCTATGCACCGGGTCTACGCCCAGATAAATAAATTTTATAAAAATAAGAAAATAATTTTAGCTGGCTGTGTTTTAGAATCTGACAAGAGAAAACTTAAAGATAAAATCAGCGATTTTTGGCATCCAAACAAATATTTCCGCTGCAACGATCTCCCTCTCCTTGATAGGGAGAGGGTTGGGGTGAGGTCAATATATGTGCCCATTATGACTGGGTGCAACAATTTTTGCTCTTATTGCGTTGTCCCCTACACCCGCGGCAGAGAAAAATCGCGGCCAATAAAAGAAATTATTAAAGAAATAGAAAAGCTTGTTGAAAACGGCCATAAAGAAATAATGCTTTTAGGGCAGAATGTGAATTCTTATTGCGATAATGGAATAGCGCGCGAAAGCGCGCGCCGGCGCAGACTTTCGTCTGCTACTCCAATATATATTAATTTCCCTAAATTATTACGCCTCATTAATAACATCCCCGGCAATTTTGCCATAAAATTCATGACAAGCCACCCCAAAGATATGTCCGCTGAGCTAATTAGCGCGATTGCCAAATGCGAAAAAGTATCAAAAGAAATCCATTTGCCAATTCAAAGCGGCGATAACAAAATTTTGCGCAAAATGAACCGAAAATATACCGTTGCCCATTATAAAAATTTAATCAAAAAAATCCGCGCTAAAATTCCTAATGCCTCAATTTCCACGGATATTATTGTCGGCTTTCCCGGCGAAACAAAAAAACAGTTCCAAAACACGGTTAAATTATGCAAAGAAATAAAATTTTCCATTGCCTATATATCCAAATACTCTCCCCGCTTCGGCACCATTGCCTATAAGTTTAAAGATAATGTGCCACCCGCGGAAAAAAAGCGAAGGTGGAAAGTTTTAAATACGCTGGTGAATAAAAAATAGTTTGCCTATCATCCCGAGTGAGCCACACTCCTCCTTTTCATCCCGAGCGAGTCGTAGGCGAATCGAGGGATCTATTCTGAAAAACAAAGGACAAGATTCTTCACTTCGTTCAGAATAACCAGGTTGAAATTCCTCCGCTTCGCCAAGTCAGACTTGGCTTCGGTCGGAATGACAAATATTTTTTATTAAAAACACTAAAAAATTATAAATAAAAAAAGATAATTTTATTTAAAAAATTATCTTTAAAAATTATGCTGAAAGCTTTATGCCTAAGAAAAATCTTCCTCTTTCCTCTTGCCAAATCCTTAAGGCCACCTCTACATTCTTCCAACCGCTGCTAATGTATTCAGCTTCTAACGCCTCAAAAAATAGAATTCTTTTTTTAGCGTCAAGCTTCTCAACTTTCTCGCGATAAACCATAAGATCAATGAGAATCGGCTCAAAATGTTTGTGCGGCTCAATTTGCTCCGCAACTCCATTAATATATTTTATGATCCCATCTAAAAGATTAGAAATTTCATCATTCCAACGAAAGAAAACATTCCTTGGCGAACAAGCTTGATTGGGCATATAACTCCCCTCACTTAATAAATTTATTTTTACATTATCACAGCCAATCAATATGTCAACAAAAAATAATTCATACAAACTTCTTGTCATCCTCGGACCGACTTCTTCTGGCAAGTCGGATTTAGCCGTACGAATAGCCCGGAAATTCAACGGAGAAATCATTTCCGCGGACTCCCGGCAGGTTTATAAAAGAATGGATATTGGCTCGGGGAAAATTACTAAGAAAGAAATGAAAGGCGTGCCGCATTATCTTCTGGATGTGGCAAGCCCCAAAAAAAAATTTACTGTGGCGCAATTTCAAAAATTGGCGCTTATTGCTATTAAAAAAATAAAAAATAAAAATAAAATTCCTATTCTTTGCGGCGGCACGGGATTGTATATCCAATCAATTGTTGATGGTTTAATTATTCCCGAAGTCCCGCCAGACGCCAAGCTTCGCGCCAAACTGGAAAAATTAGCCATCGAAAAATTATTCATTAAACTCCAAAAATTAGACCCACGCCGCGCCGAAAATATAGACCGCCACAACCGCCGCCGCCTAATCCGCGCCTTAGAAATCGTGATTAAAACTAAAAGGCCTGTGCCTTCTATGACATCCACACCCTATTCTGTCATTCCCGCCCGCTTCGCCATAGCATCAGCGAGGCGAGCGAAAGCGGGAATCCAGAATATTGGTAAAAATAAACGCGTCCGTCTGGATCCCCGTTTTCACGGGGATGACACCAAAATAAATTTTCTCCAACTCGGTATCGGCCAACCCAAAGAAAAACTTAAAAAGCTAATAAAAAAACGCCTGTTAAAGCGCCTGAAGCAAGGCATGATTGCGGAGGTTATAAAATTACATAAACAAGGCGTTTCGTGGAAACGGCTTGAGGAATTCGGCCTGGAATACCGCGCTGTGGCGCAATATCTGCAAAAGAAACTATCTAAACAAGAAATGATAGATAAAATCCAAAAAGAATCCGAGCAATACGCTAAACGGCAAATGACTTGGTTCAAGCGGGATAAAAGAATTAGATGGGTAAAGAATTATAAAGAAGCGAAAAAACTATTTCGTCAATTTATTTCTTAGAATCTCTCCCGCTACTTGCGGATTTGCTTTGCCTCTAGATTTTTTCATCATCTGGCCTACTAAAAACTGCAAAGACGCTTCTTTGCCTGCTTTATAATCCGCTGCTGGTTGCGGATTTTCGTTTATAACATCCTCGGCAATTTTGTCTAATTCTCCTTCATCGCTAACTTGCGCCAAATCCTGCGATTCAATAATATGGCTCGGATCGGCGCCGGTTTTAAACATTTCTTCCAAAACCGCTTGCGCGCCAGACGAAGAAACTATATTTTTATAAACCATAACCGCGAATTCAGCAAAATTTTCCGCGGTTATTTTTTCTTTAATCTGAAAATCTGCGGCTTCTAATTTATTAACTATTCTCGGCAATTCAGTGATTAAATAATTTGCTGATAATTTATAAAGTTTTTTTAATTCTTCATCTTTTTTGTCATCCTGAGCGTCAGCGAAGGATCTCGGCGAGATTCTTCTCACCTCGCTGTCGCTTTGACGAAGCGGGCGGGTTGCACCTTCAGAATGACAAAAAGAAAAATATTCGGTCTCATTTAATTCAGAGCAAACCTTTTCAAAATAATTTGCCAATTCTAAATTATTAATGAAAACCTCTATATCGCTTTCTGGCAAATTATATTCATTCGCAAAGCGCGCTCGTTTTTGCGCTGGCAACTCTGGTATTTCTCCTTTTAATTTCTCGCTAATAACTGACAATTGTTTCAGCGGCGGCAAATCCGGCTCGGGAAAATAGCGATAATCATGCGCCTCTTCTTTAATTCTTTGGCTGTATGTTTCGCCTTTATTATCATCCCAGCCCCTTGTTTCTTGAACTACTTTTTCTCCGCGCTCTAACATCCCTGTCTGCCTTTTTATTTCAAAATCAATCGCCTTCTCAACAACCCTGAAAGAATTCAAATTTTTTATTTCAACTTTTGTCCCGAACACTCCCGAACTCGGCTCCCATAAAGAAATATTAACTTCGCACCGCATCTGCCCTTTTTCCATGTCCGCGTCTGAAACCCCCAAATAACGCAAAATCAATTGAAGCTCCTGGCAAAATTTTTTCGCCTGCTCGCCCGAACGAATATCCGGTTCAGTTACCAATTCCATCAATGGAACTCCGGCGCGGTTAAAATCAACCAAACTATAATCCGCGCCTTTTGGATGAGTTAATTTTCCCGTATCCTCTTCCAAATGAATTCTAGTTATGCCAATTTTATTGCTATTAATTTCAAGAAACCCTTCAAAACATAATGGCTTTTGATATTGGGAAATTTGGTATCCTTTCGGCAAATCCGGATAAAAATAATTTTTTCTTTCGAAAAAAGACTCTTCGGCAATCTTGCAATACAAAGCCAGGCCAGTTTTAATAACCATCTCAACCGCTCTTTTATTGATAACAGGCAAAGCCCCAGGCTGAGCAGTGCAAACTGGGCAGATGTGTATATTCGGCTCTTTCTCCAATCCAAGCTCATTCTCGCAATCGCAAAACATTTTTGATTTTGTTTTTAATTCAGCATGCACCTCCATGCCGATTACGGGTTCGTATAGCATAGTATATATTTTATCATTTTTTTGCCGCTAAACAAACATTCTGCAACAATAAAGCAATTACCAGCGGCCCTATTCCGCCTGGCACCGGAGTAAGAAAACTAGCAATATTTTCTACGCTTTTTCTATCAATATCCCCCACAACTTTCCCATCTTTAGCGCGAAAAATTCCCGCGTCAATTAAAATCGCTCCAGGCTTAATCATTTCTCCGCGCACCAAACCAGGGCAGCCGCAGGCGGTTATAATAATATCCGCTTTTTTCAAATCATCATCTGTTCCGGAAATCAAGCAAGTCTTTTTTAATTTATATTGAAAATTAATCCCTTCTTTTTCCAAAACAAGCTTTAGCATTTGGCCAAATATATCAGAATTAACTAAAGCAACCGCTTTTTTGCCTCGCAATTTGTCATCCCCGCGCTGCGCCCTTCCAAAGATTTTAACAACGGAGGGAAAGCGGGGATCCAGTATTCTCTCCTGAATTAACATCTTTTTGTTCTGGATTCCCGCCTGCGCGGAAATGACAGAAGAAAATACAGGAACAGAAACACGATATGCCTCCTTTATCGCTAACAATATCGCGCTTGGCAAAATGGGCTTAAAACGCGGTTCCCCTATTTCAAATAACCGTCTATTCTCTTGATGAAATCCGTCAACATCCTTTAATGGACTAATTGCGCTAAGAATTTTATCTCTGTTGAGTCTTTCCGGCAAGGGCAATTGCGCAATTATCCCGCTAATATTTTTGTCTTTATTTAAAGCAATTATTTTTTCGCTAATTTCTTGCTCAATTGCCTCTCTATCATATTTATATAACTCAAACTCTATTCCAACTTTAATTGTCGCTTCTTTTTTTAAGCGAATATAAATTTTTGACGCTTCGTCTTCGCCAATCAAAAATACCGCCAGCTTTGCCTTTAAGCCCTCTTTTTCAATGTTTTCTTTTATCTCGCCAAGAATTTTATCAGCGAATTTTTTCCCGTTAAATAAGCGCATTTTCAATACAAGGAAGTCTGACTTCCAGCGGAAGTCCGACTTCCTGCAAAATTAAATTGTGTATTTTAATTTTAAGCCTTTAAAATATCTTGGTCAAATGAAAAAGCCCCTATTTTACGGGGCAAAAATTTTTTTGATTTATATTTTTCGCGCAGCGCCTCTATATTCCCGCCGGATAAAACGGCATTTATGTTCACGCTGTGGGCCGCCGGCCATTTTACTTAAAAGTTCGCCGGCGAAAAAATTTTCGGAATATCTGTAAGCAACGAGCGCTTTTCCTGGCTGGTTACAACAAACTCCTTCACATTTTTTCGGTCCGCTATGACAAAAACACGTGCAGCATCTCTCAAAATATATGCCGAAACACATAATATCACCCCCTTGCTAATCAAAATTTCGCTTTCATAATTCTTGCAAAATTAATAACTAATGTCAAATTTGCGTTTCCTTCTGGCTTATGATATATTTTAGGCAAATTAAATTAATTTACCTGCCCCCTATTATCCAAAACAGGGGCAATTTGTATTTTCTTAAAGTTCGAAGACGGGAATCGTATCGATTCCCGTCTTCGAACTAAAAACAACAATGAAAAAAATGTTTAAATTAACATCATCTTATAAACCTGCTGGCGACCAGCCGAAAGCCATTGAAAAACTTTTGCGAGGATTAAAAAAGAATCATCGCTTTCAAACCCTTCAAGGAGTAACCGGCTCAGGAAAAACATACACCATGGCTAATATCATAGCTCATTATAAGAAGCCAGCTTTAGTTATTTCGCCAAATAAAACTTTAGCCGCGCAATTATATAAAGAGTATAAAGATTTTTTTAAAAATAACACAGTTTGTTATTTTGTTTCTTATTACGATTATTACCAGCCCGAAGCCTATATCCCGATAACCGACACCTACATTGGCAAAGAAGCAATGATTAACCAAGAAATTGACCGCTTAAGGCACAAAGCAACTTCCGCGCTAATGACTAAAAAAGACGTCATTATTATTGCATCTGTTTCCTGCATTTATAATCTGGGCGTTCCATCAAATTACTTCAAATCCGCAATTTACTTGGAAATTGGCAAACCAATTACCCGCGAAGATTTAATCCGCCAATTAATAAAAATCCATTTTGAACGGACTAACCTGGAAATAAAACGCGGTTTTTTCCGGGTGCGCGGCGATATTTTTGAAATTATGCCCGCGGCAGGAGAATTTATTTATCGAATTGAACTTAAAAATCAAAAAATAGCTTTTTTAGGAATTATTGATTCTATAACTAGAAAAATAAAACAAAAACTTCCTGATTTAGCGATTTTTCCGCCAAAACATTTTATTACTACTTTGCCAGAAAGAGAACGGGCAATAAAAGATATCCAGGCAGAAATGAAAGAACGGGTGAAATTTTTTGAAAAAAAGGGAAATTTATTAGAAACGGAAAAAATTTTAAGGCGGACAAAAAATGACCTAGCAATGATTAAAACACTTGGCTACTGCCACGGCATTGAAAATTATTCCCGCCACTTAACCGGAAAGCTCCCTGGCGAACCGCCAGATACTCTCTTGTCATACTTCCCCTGGAAAAACGGCCAGCCGGATTTTTTAACCATTATTGATGAATCGCATATCGCTGTTCCGCAAATCCGCGGCATGTATGAAGGAGATAAATCGCGGAAAAAAACTTTAATTGAATATGGCTTCCGCTTGCCTTCAGCGCTTGATAACCGGCCGTTGAAATTCGAGGAATTCCTAAAAAGGACCAGCTCGATTATTTTTACTTCTGCCACGCCCGCGGCTTTTGAAAAAAATAATTCCAAGCAAGTTGTTGAACAAATAATCAGGCCCACTTTTTTGGTTGACCCAGCCATTGAAATCCGCCCGGTTTTCGACCCTTCGGCAAGCTCAGGTCAAGCAAAGAAAAAAAATCAACGCCCCTCGCCGGATGGCGCGGGACGCAGCCAAATTGACGATGTTATTATGGAAATTGAAAAAGCGGCAGAAAAAAACGAAAGAATTATTATTAACGCTTTAACCCAAAAAACATCTGAAGAACTGGCTGACTTCTTGCAAAGCAAAAACATAAAAGCCGCCTATATGCACGCGGGAACAAAAACATTGGAACGGACTAAAATTTTAATGGATTTTAGAAGAGGGGTTTACGATGTTTTGGTTGGCGTTAATTTGCTTCGCGAAGGGCTTGATTTGCCAGAAGTCAGCCTGGTGGCAATTTTAGACGCGGACCGCGAAGGATTTTTACGATCGGAACAAGCGTTAATCCAATTAATGGGCCGGGCCGCGCGCAATGTGAGCGGAAAAATAATTTTATACGCAGATATTATAACTCAATCAATCAAAAATTCAGTGGCGCACGCCAGCCGCATCCGAAAAATCCAGCTGGAATATAATAAAAAGCACAAAACAAAACCGAAAACAATCAAAAAAAATCTGGAAGAAATGATTGAAATAGAAAGTATAAAATAAAAACATTACCTCATGATTAGCAAAAAATATTATTTATAAAGTCTGTATATCTGTATTAATCTGCCGCGCCCGCCAAAGCTGCGCCTTAGGCGTTGCGGGCGGGTAATCTGTAACTTATGGAAGATAAAATAAAAATTAAGGGAGCCAGAGTTCATAACTTAAAAAATATAAATCTGGAGCTTCCAAAAAATAAAATAATTGTTTTTACCGGCGTTTCAGGAAGCGGAAAATCTTCGCTGGCTTTTGATACGATTTTCGCTGAAGGGCAACGAAGATACATTGAATCTTTATCGCCCTATGCCCGCCAATTTTTAGGCCAAATGGACAAGCCAGACGTAGATCGGATTGAAGGCCTGTCCCCTGCCATTGCCATTAACCAAAAAGCCCTATCGCACAATCCCCGCTCAACTGTTGGTACAATTACCGAGATTTACGACTTCCTTCGTT